>Ga0209633_10005028_pt1 | contig 11709 bp, 12 predicted proteins | sample Cruoilmetagenom1_FD_187290 | JGI IMG/M metagenome (GOLD analysis project Ga0209633, IMG submission 187290) | Oil polluted marine microbial communities from Coal Oil Point, Santa Barbara, California, USA - Sample 1 (SPAdes) (version 2) | ecosystem: Environmental > Aquatic > Marine > Oil seeps ... | reverse complement strand
CGTGTCATGTAGCCGCTGTCCTCGAGGAATGAGAGTGCGAGGTAGAGAGAGAAGAGCACGGGGATGAAGACGAGAATCGCTCCTATGCCAGCGACGACTCCGTCGGCCAGCAGACTCTCGATCCACGTGCCGCCAAGGCCAATGCTCGCCACGAGGCTGCGCACCAGGTGCTCGACGGGTCCCGAGACGGTGGTGTTGATCCATTCGAGGAAGGCTCCGGCGACATCTGCAGTGAGCTTGAACACGATCCACATTGCTGCGAGGAAGATCGGGATCCCGAGGTACCGGTTCGTCACGACAGCATCGATTCGGTCGGTTCGCGTGCGCTTGTGTTGCTGGGTCGTATCGGTAGAGGCCTGGACGATGTCGTTAACCATTTGGAATCGCGCGCCTGCGATCGCCGTGTCGGCCGATCTGCCCATCGTCGAGCGGAGATCGGCAAGGAGCTGATCTCGAAGCCGCAGGATCTCTTCGCCGGCGGGAAGCTCCTCGATCTGTTCCGGGAGACCGGGGTCTTCGTCGATGAGTGCCACAGCAAGCCATCGGGCATCGAATCGCTCGGCGACGAGCGGTGCACCAGCGATCGCGTGCGTCAGTTGCTTGACCGCCGCTTCCACCTCACCCCCGTAGTCGATTCGGAAGGAACTCACGAGACCCCGTCCCACACGGCGATGGCCACGACGGCGTCCTTGAGATCGTCGATCCCTGCGCCGGAGCGAGCCACCATCGGCACGACGGGGACGCCGAGCCGAACGGAGAGTTCGGCGGCGTCGACGCCGATTCCGCGCGATGTCGCTACGTCCGTCATATTCAGCACAAGGATTGTGGGTATGCCGGTTTCCAAGACCTGGACCGCTAGGTACAGGTTTCGTTCGAGGTTCGCAGCGTCGACAACGACGACTACGGCATCGGACTCGCCGCTCACCAGGTAGTCCCTGGCGATCATCTCCTCGGGTGACGATGCGTTGAGACTGTACGTACCGGGGAGATCCACGACCTGGATGGACCGGTCGTCGTGGCGGAACGATCCCTCGCTGCGAGCGACGGTTTTCCCCGGCCAATTCCCGACGTGCTGCTTCGCCCCGGTGAGCAGATTGAAGATGGAGGACTTGCCGGTATTGGGATTGCCGGCGAGCGCTACCGTCAGCGCACCGGTCGCTGCATACCGTTCACGACGCTCGGCTCCCGTCATCAGCTGACCTCCCGCACGATTACGAGGTCGGCATCACCACGCCGAATGGCGACTCGTGATCCCATGACCGCATACTCGATCGGATCGCCAAGCGGTGCCTTGCGAAGCGCCGTCACACGGGTTCCCGGAACGAATCCCATCTCGACGAATCGCCGAACACCGACCTCGGAGGTGTAGCCCACGACGATGCCGGTCGTACCGAGTCCGAGCCGGCCCAAGGGCATCGTTCCCGCAGTCATCGGGCCTCCACGTGGATGCCGCCTGAGATATCGGTCCCAAGGTGAAGGCACGTGCCGTCGATCGCGACGAGACGGTCACCCTTCCCGCCGACGCCGAGCACCTCGATCGAGGTACCAGGGCTGAGTCCCTGATCGGCAACAAATGCTGCCAACGCATCCGGCAGATCGATCGAAACGATCGCTGCCTGAGCACCGGCTGCCATCACAGAGAGCGGCTGGGTCGTTGGCACAGAGACGTCGTTGACGCCAGCCGGGATCGCCCGACCCTGGGGCCCCGATGACGGGTCACCGAGGAAACCAGAGAGGAGGTCGGCGACTTCGTCCGGCGTCACATGTTCGAGGTCACAGGCAACATCGTCGGCGCGTGCCGGACTCATGCCGAGCTGCTCGGAAAGGAAGACTCCCCAGAGCCGGCGGCGCCTGAGGATCGAAGAGGCCACGGCCCGACCGTGATCGGTGAGGGATACTCCCCGGTATGGCTCGTATTCGACGTAGCCGCGGGAGTCGAGCTTGCGGATCATCTGGTTGACCGAGACGCCGGTCACATCGAGTTGGGTCGCGACGTAAGACATCGACACCGGCTCCGTGCGACCATCCTCAATCGCTCGTGCGACCGTGATGAGATACATCTCTTCGGCTTCTGAGGTCCCGAGTTGGTGTTGAACCATGCCTACGACTTCCTATCCTCAAAGTTTAGGCATGCCTTATCATAATCCGTGATGGCTACACCGAATCGTTTGGTGACCGTCCCGATATCCTCCCAGAACGCAGGGATTCACCGACTACAGGGAGTCACCACATGCGCCAGTTCCTCCGCTCGAAGATCCATCGAGCATCGATCACCCAGACCGACCTTCACTACGAAGGCTCGCTCACACTGGACCGCGACCTGATGGACGCCGCGAGAATCGGTGACCATGAAGTCATCCACGTCGTCAACGTCAACAACGGCGAGCGTTTCACGACGTACGCGATCGAAGGTGACCGGGGGTCCGGAGTTGTGGGCCTGAACGGTGCCGCGGCACGGTTGGGCATGCCGGGCGACTTGATCATCATCATGACGTTCGAGTACACCGAGGTCGACGACAACGGCCCCGCTCCTGCGCCGATCGTCGTAAACGTCGACGAGGAGAACCGCGCCGTCCCCGCGTAGCCGGCCTCAGAAACTGTCCTCGCAGTGTTGCCCATTCGCGTATCGTCCGTTCAATGCACGAACTCATCGGAACCTGGAGGCTCGTCGAGTGGACGTTCACCGTGAACGATTCCCGTCCCACGCATCCGTGGGGTGGAGACCCGGTCGGTCTGCTCACGTATAGCGAGGACGGGCGCATGTCCGCATCGCTCATGAGCATCGGGAGGCCCCCAGCACCAACCCGAACGCTGAGTGCCGCGCCGATCGACATCAGGGCTGCCGCAGCAGCCGGCTACCTCTCATATGCCGGCGCCTACACGCTCGAGGGAGATGACGTCCTCCACCACATCGAATTGAGCCTCATGCCCAACTGGGTCGGCAGAACTGAGCGTCGGCACATCGAGTGGCTGACAACCACAGAGGGAAGGGATCTCATCCTCTCTACACCTCCGACCCGAACCGACGGTGGTCGAACCGCTGTGAATCGCCTCCGATGGAAGAAGATCCCGATCGGTTCCGGCGATGAAGGCGCGGGAAAGCCGCAAACCCACTCGAACGACAGGTAGCCTCAAACCAGGCTCACCGCCTATCTCTTGGGGACACATGGCGAGATCCAGCGGAAGATCATCGATCCCGCAACCGTTTGTGCAGAAGCGCTCGATCGGTCCGTGGAAGATCGTCCTATGGATCGTTCTGGCCGTCCTGCTCCTGGTGGCCGCCTTCTACGGCCTGGGCGGCTGGCATTTCTCGAACGAGATCAACGCCCAACTGTTCGAAGTGCAGCCACCGGAAACGCCCGTGTACGACATCACGCTCGACCGTGGTGAAGCCGAAGCGGTCGTCTTGCGAGCCGATCCCGATGCCGCGAACTTGACCGAGGATGGCCTATTCGGTCTCGTCACCGAGTCGGAAGCAACACTCATCGACGGCATCATCAGCGCCGAGACCTCAGGAGGCATCTCGACCGTCCGCCGTTCTCGTATCCCCAACGAGCCGATCCCTGCACCGGGCTCCGCCGTCCTCCTCGATGCGTTCGTATGGCCGGGTGACCCTCAAACGGCCCTGGGACTCGCCTTCGAGGAGATCGAACTCGAGATCGAAGGCGGGCAAGCCGGCGCTTGGTATCTGGAGGGCACATCGGACACGTGGATGATCTTCGTGCACGGCAAAGGTGCTCCGAGGAATGAGGCCCTGCGCCTTCTTCCCGTTGCTGTGGAACGGGGCTATCACGCCCTGGTCATCGATTACCGCAACGATCCCGGGGCCCCGAGGGATCCATCTGGAACCTACCAATACGGTTTGACAGAGTGGAACGACGTCGCCGCTGCGGCACGCTACGTGAAGACGAGCGGTGGCCAGGACATCATCGTCGTCGGATACTCGATGGGTGGATCCAACGTGATGTCCTACCTGCTCGAATCACCGCTACGCAATCAGACGGTGGCTGCGATCCTCGACAGCCCCGTGCTCGACGTTGAAGCAACGGTCGACCATGGGGCGAAGCAAGAGACGCTCCCCCTCACCTCGATTGGCCTGCCACAGAGCTTGATCTCAACAGCAAAGTGGCTCGCGAGTTGGCGGTTCGACGTCGACTGGGAGGAGCTGAACTACATCGAACGATGGCGGGATCTCCACACGCCGACGCTCATCATCCAAGGAACCTCAGACGACTCTGTTCCGATTGAACCGGCCGCAGAGTTCTCGCGCATCCGGCCCGATCTCGTCACATTGGTAGCACCGTCAGGCATCGGTCACGTTCTCGCGTGGAATGCCGATCCGGACGGGTATGCGGCACTCGTGAACGGCTACCTCGACGATCTCGGCGTGTGAGACGGACGGAGGACGAAGGACAGCGGACACTGTCTCATGCATGGGTGTCGCCAGTCGCCGGTTGACTGCTCGCTCTCCTCGACTCATCGCCTCTTGACGAGCCAGAGATCGGCGACGTTCGTTCCGGTTGGTCCGGTCACGACGAGATCGCCGGTGGCGTCGAGATAGGTGTTGGCATCATTGTTCTGGAGAGCGGTCAGAGCATCGATGCCCGCGGATCGTCCGCGGTCAATCGTTCCCCCATCGACGATCCCTCCGGCAGCGTCGGTTGGTCCGTCGATGCCATCAGTTCCGCCTGCCAGAAACGTGATCGGCCGTCCGTCGATCTCGATCGCTGCTGCAAGCGCCGCCTCCTGATTGCGCCCGCCCTTCCCCGAACCGGTCACGGTCACGGTCGTCTCCCCTGCGAATACGAGGACCTCACCGACCTCGGAGAGCGTATCGACGGCAGCCACCGCGGCCTTACGCGCCTCGCCCGTGTGGTGAGTGGAAACGATCCGCGAACGAATGCCGTGCGAACGGACGAATGACGCGGCCGCTTCGGCGGCCACCGTACCGCTCCCAATGATCTCAACCTCGTGCCGGGGGTGTGGTTCGATCCGTGTCTCCGCAACCCCTCCTGCACGGCCCTTCTCGAGGTAAACCACAACCGGCTCTGGGATGCGCTCTCGCAGGTCGTAGCGATCGACAACAGCCACGGCATCGTCAAACGTCGTCGGGTCCGGAACCGTCGGACCCGAGGCGATGGCATCCAGAGGATCCCCCACGATGTCGGAAAGCACGAGAGTTACGAGACGTGAACGGCCGGCGGCGGCCGCAAGGCGCCCGCCCTTGATAGCCGAGAGGTGCTTTCTCACCGTGTTCGTCTCAACAACGTCGGCCCCACACTCGAGAAGCGCGGCGTTCGTTGTTTGCAGATCCTCCAGCGAGAGCCCCCCGGCTGGAGCCGCCAGGAGAGCGGACGCTCCTCCAGAGATGAGGCAAATGACGGTGTCGTCCGGTCCGGCAGATTCCGCTAATCCGAGAGCCCGGTACGCCCCGGTGACACTTCCTTCATTCGGCACAGGATGTCCGGCAGCTACGACAGGAAACGGCGCATCGGCTGCTGCCCCAGGCGCCACGACGACCCCATCAGCGGGCATGACGACGTTTGTGATGCCGCGGGACATCGCGATGGCAGCCTTGCCGGCGGCAATAACAACAGTCCGATGTCTGCTGCTGAGCCCCAGTCGCTTCGCGGCGCGTACCGTGGCGACCTCCGGATCGACGCCGGCGATGCCTGCCCGGAACGCATCGAGCAGAAGTGTCCGATCATCCATGGAGCAAAGCTAAGCACGATCGGGTGCAGAAGACGCGGTTGGACCCTGCACCGAGGGGTCGGTGCAGGGTCCAACCGAGGACGGATCGGTCAGGCGTTCGTCGAGGTGCTCCGGTCGTCGATGTGGCGCTCTCGACGCTGCTCGCCCAGTTGGCGCAACTCGTCATCCGAGAGTTCACCGTCGTCGAGGAACTCGGCCGCGGGACCGTCCGGATCCTTCAGCGGATGGTCGTCCGGGAGTTCGGCAAGCTCGCCCGCATCGATCACGCCATCTTCGAGCAAGTCACTCATGGCGAATCCCCGTGCGAAGCCTCTCTCGAAGCGGCCGGGATGGTCCTGACGCCACTCGTCGATCTCGGCCCGGACTTCTTCATGCCTGGCCGCGAGCGCAGCCTTCACGGCGTCGGCCTGACCCTGGTCGAGCGTCTCATCTTCGACGAGATCGCTGAGAACCTCGTCGAGGATGTTGCCCGGTTTCGGGATGTCAGGCCGTTCGGCGGCCGGTTCATCGGCGGTCTGGGCAAGTGCCTGTCCGTCGACGATCGTCGAAGCGGCGAACGCCCCGGCCACCAGAACACCGGCGGCTGCAATGGATACGAAGATCTTCTTCATGTGTATCTCCTTTCTTCGTCCATGAACACATCGTGGAACATCGACATCACGAGTCTGTGTGCAGCGCCTGAGAAGGGAGTGAGAGGTTTGCGAGTGGATCAGTGCAGCAGTAGGTCAGTAGATCAGAGTGACAACCATCAACTGCCAGCCACGAGCAAAGAGTTGGGGTCATCACCACACACCGAGTGCCGGCGGCAACTTGGCGATTACGTGCTGGGGATTTCGAATCCGACTATTGCTCCGGCGTCGTCGGGGGTCTCGACGAATACCGTTCCCCCATGGGCTTCGACGATCTGTTGCACAATCGAGAGTCCGAGGCCTGAGCCGGGCATGGACCGCGCTGAAGCCGAGCGGTAGAACCGGTCGAACACGTGGCCGCGATCTGCCTCGTCGATGCCGGGACCATGATCCCGGACGGAGACGCGTCCCTCGGCCACGGCGACCTCGATCCTCTCACCGTCGGCGCCCCACTTCAGAGCATTGTCGAGGAGGTTGTCCACCGCTCGAGCCAGCGCGACCGATCGGCCGTGGACGGGGCTTGGCTCCGAAGCAACCTCGATGTCCATGGACGTGCGGCGAGTGGCCCGCTCGACCGAACCCTCCACGATGTCGTCGAGGAGCAGCTCCTCGACCGGCTCCTCCGTGTAGCGATCGGATGCGACGTCCACGACCTCGCCAACGAGTACCGAGAGATCCATTACTTCGGCTTCGGCTGCTGTGATCAGTTCGAGGCGCTGATCATCGCTCAGGTTCTTGGTCCTGCCGAGCAACTCGATGTTGGTGCGCAGCGCGGTGAGTGGTGTCCGAAGCTCATGCCCGGCGTCTCGGACCAGTCGCTGTTGCTGGGAGCGACTCTCCTCGAGAGCCGACAACATGGCGTTGAAGTTGCGAGCAAGACGACCGATCTCGTCGTTTGATACGACGTCGATCCTTGCCGCGAGATCCTGGGTCTCTGCCACGTGTTCGGCGGCTTCTGTCAGACCATCGATGGGCTTGAGAGCGCTTCGAGCAACCAGCATTCCTGCTCCTGCGGCCAGAAGAACCCCGATGAGCCCGATGAAGGAAAGGGCAATGGCAAAACCGGCAAGGGTTGCGTCTACCTCAGTGAGCGGTCTCGCTATCTGGACAAGACCGAGCGGAACGGAGAGAAAGGAGATCATCCTCATATGGACACCGTCGACGTTCTCATCCGAGAGAACCGCCTGGTTCGTCAGGTCGCCTTCTTCGACCGCAGGAAGGAGCGCCTGCCCCTCGGGAATCAGAACGTCTCCGCCCAGCAAGGTCACCTGGTAGTAGACAGTATCGAACGACGGTCCGCGGCCACCAAAGAGCCCGATCGCCGGGCGCATCGCCCCGCCTTCGCCCATGACGCGATGAGCATCATCCGCAAGCCCCTGGATGACCAAGGCCCGCTCGATCAAGCTCTCGTCGACCTCCGACCGGAGTTCCCGACGAGCGAGGAGGAACGCGGCCGCAGAAACGAGCACAACGGTAACGGCCACCGCCACCGCAGTGATGAGAACGATTCTGGTCCTGAGCTTCACAAGGGCCTCACAGACCGCACTATGACTCGTCGCGCAGCGTGTACCCGACGCCGCGAACGGTGTGAATCAGCCGAGATCGACCGTCGTCCTCCGTCTTCCGCCGCAGATAGCCGACATACACGTCGAGCGAGTTGGACGAAGTCTCGAAATCAAAACCCCATACATCGCGGTAGATCTGATCCCGGGTAGCCACGCGCCCTCCGGTCCGAAGGAGAACCTCGAGCAGATCGAACTCGGTCTTCGTGAGAGGAAGCGCGTCGCCGGCTCGTGTCACGGTCCGAGTACCGAGGTTCATCTCGAGGTCGGAGAACGAGAGAATGTCCGTGACGTCACCGGCCGACCGTCGGAGAAGCGCACGAATTCTGGCAAGCAGCTCTTCGAGAGCGAAGGGCTTCGCCAGGTAGTCATCGGCTCCAGCATCGAGTCCGTCCACCCGATCGGAGACTTCGGTGAGCGCGGTGAGCATCAGAACTGGGGTCTCATCGCCTTTCGCCCTCAGCCTTCGACACATCTCGAGACCGTCGACGAACGGCATCATGACGTCGAGCACGATCACGTCCGGCGAGTCCGACGTAACGGCTTCAAGACCACGACCGCCGTCGGTCGCTGTCGCGACGTCGTATCCCTCGAACGACAGAGCGCGAGTTAGCGCAGCTCGTACGTCCGGGTCGTCCTCAACGATGAGCACCTTGGCGGATTCCATGAGACCTCCTGTGCCAGAACGATAAGCAGGGTGACTGAGAATGGCATGAATCGGGTGTAAGAGTGAGGTGAGAGTGGGTTCGAGTAGCGGAGTAGCTGAGCACCAAAGTCGGCAGGAACCGGAGACCTCAGTACGGTTCAGCTCCGGAGACGGTTCCCCACTACTCAACTACCCATCTACGCATCCCTTCTCACCATCTTCTTATCTCGTGCTCAACCTTGCTTCACGTTGCTCTGATTGACTGATCGTCGAACCTCGAGATATCCCTCATCGAACGGAGATCCAAATGAAACGGAATGTCATCATCCCAATCGTGCTCGCATTCGGGTTGCTTGCTGCTGCGTGCAGCAGTGCAGACGCCGATTCCGGCGTCGCGTCGCTTGAGAGTGAGTCCCCGGCTGCGCAGGCTGAAGATGCCGCCGTCGACTCCGTCTCGCAGGAAGAGGCCGTGATGGCGTTCACTGTCTGCTTGCGCGACGAAGGCCTCGAAGTCGACGATCCGGTCGTCGACGATCAGGGAAACCTCCGTCCCCCGCGCCTTCGTGAGATCGAGAGTGTTGATCGCGAAGTCGCCGATGCCGCTTTCGAGTCGTGCAGCGAGTATCTCGAGGATGTGACGTTCGGTCTCGACTCGGAGGATCGAACCGAGAGGGAAGACGAACTCCTTGCCTTCGCTGCATGCGTCCGCGAGAACGGTTACGACATGCCCGACCCCGACTTCTCTGCCGCCCGCACACCGGGTCAGGGTGGAGGCGGACCGTTCGGCGGCCTCGATAGGGAAGACCCGGCGTTCCAGACCGCCCTTGCCGCCTGTAGTGATATCTTCGGTGCCGGTGCTCCGATTCCGGGGACCGGAGGAGGGGGACAGGGCTGATGACCGATGTCGAGAACACATCCGATTCTGGAGATGACGCTCCCGCATCGACGATCGAATCCACCACCTCGACCAGCAAACCCTGGTGGCGCCGCACCTCGGTCTGGATCGTCGGCGTAGCGTTCATCGCGGCTGCGGTGACGGGTGTTTGGCTGCTGTCCGGGAGCGACTCATCGACGACGACCGACACTGTGGCGGCGTTGAAGTTCGCCGAAGTGGAGCGGACGACGCTCGAGGACGTGACGACCCTCGACGGAACCCTTGGCTTCGTTGCCGGCGACCCCCTCGTCTATGCCGGATCGCCCGACGGGATCGTCACGATCACAGCAGGGGCACCGGGAACCATCACATCACTCGCCGATGAGGGCTCGACGGTGGAGGAAGGCGGTGTTCTCTACACGAAGGACGAACAGCCGGTGATCGTGTTCTACGGCGAGATCCCCGCCTATCGGACACTCAACTCACGATCCTCCGACGGTGTCGACGTACTGCAACTCGAAGAAGCCCTCACGCGCCTCGGCTACGACGAGGATGAGGATTTCGACCTGGACGGCGACTTCACCTACGCAACCCAAGAAGCCATCAAGGCGCTCCAGGAAGATCTCGGCATCGACGAGACGGGCGCCCTCCCGGCCGGTTCCTACGTCTTCGCCGAAAGTCCCGTCTTCGTCGCCGAAGCGCTGGTCGAGATCGGTTCACCCGTCAACTCCGGTACGCCTGTGATCGCGACGTCCACCGTTCCGGGAGGGACCGTCACCTCCATCGCGAGCGAGGGAGACATCCTCGATCACGGCGACACACTATTCGTTGTCGAGGGAGATCCTGTGACCCTCTTCGTAACGGACGTCCCGTTCTACCGGACACTCGACGTCGGTTCGGAGGGCGACGACGTTCACGTTCTCGAGGAAGCTCTTGCGGAGTTCGGATTCGACGCCGACGGCTCACTCGCGGCAGACGGAGTCTTTGACGAAGCAACGACCGATGCGCTGAGGGCATGGCAGGCCTCCATCGCTGCACCGGTTGACGGCGTACTCAACATCGGCGAGATCATGGTGACCGAGGACCCGATCCGAATCGCGACGTCCCACATCAGCATCGGGAGCAACGTGGCGCCGGGGACTCAGATCTACACGCCGTCAACCTCGACGTCGGTGGTGTCCGTGCAATTGCCTGCGGAGGATCAAGAACTCATCGTCGCCGGAGACTCAGTCACGGTCGTGATGCCGAACGGCGACGACGAAACGGCATCCGTTACGTCGATCGGAAACATCGCCATCCGCAGCCAGGAGTCCGGAACCTACTTCGAGGTTGAGATCACCCTCGACCGCCAGGGTGCAGCGACGGGTCTCGACGAGGCTCCGGTTGACGTCGACGTGATCGATGATCGGGTCGAGAATGTCCTCGTCGTGCCGGTCACGGCCCTACTGGCTCTCGGCGAAGGCGGCTATGCGGTACAGATCGATACCGGGGACGGCGGGACACGACTCATTGCCGTCGATGCCGGCATGTATGCGGACGGCTCGGTGGAGGTCACGTCGAGCGAACTCGAAGCTGGCATGAAGGTCGTCGTTCCGTGAGTCCTACTGCAACTGCTTCGGCGCAGACAATGGCGGCGTCGAGCGATCAGCGCACAGTTCTGGCCCTCTCAAACGTGACGAAGACATACCCGGGTACACCGCCGGTGCACGCCATCCGCGGCGTCGATCTCGACATCCGATCGGGTGAGTTGGTCTCCATCGTCGGCCCCTCAGGGTCGGGGAAGTCGACGTTGCTCCACGTGATCGGCACGCTCGATCGAGCGACGTCGGGAACGGTCGCGGTCGCCGGTTACGACGTGGACGATCTCAACGACAAGCAGCTCTCGTCGCTGCGCTCCCGTCACATCGGATTCGTCTTCCAACAGTTCTTCCTCCTCGCAGGAGAGACGGCGTTGGACAACGTCGCCGATGGACTGCTCTACACGGGCATCGCGTTGAGCCGTCGGCGAGTTCTCGCGGAACGAGCGCTAGAGCAAGTCGGCCTCGCTCACCGGATGACCCACGAAGCAACGAAACTCTCAGGTGGCGAGCGCCAGCGTGTCGCGATCGCTCGGGCACTGATCGGCTCGCCCGACATAATCCTTGCGGACGAACCGACCGGCAACCTCGACAGCAAATCCGGCGAGGACGTCGTTCGACTCATCGAAGATCTCAATGCCGCCGGCACGACCATCGTCGTGATCACCCATGACCACGAGATCGCCGACCGGTTCCCCCGTCGGGTCTC
>Ga0209633_10005027_pt1 | contig 11710 bp, 13 predicted proteins | sample Cruoilmetagenom1_FD_187290 | JGI IMG/M metagenome (GOLD analysis project Ga0209633, IMG submission 187290) | Oil polluted marine microbial communities from Coal Oil Point, Santa Barbara, California, USA - Sample 1 (SPAdes) (version 2) | ecosystem: Environmental > Aquatic > Marine > Oil seeps ... | reverse complement strand
CTAAATCAAACTCTTTTAAAATCTTGGCGATTTGGGTCGGACTAAATTTACTTTTTCTCATAATTGCTGTTTAAAGTTAAAACTATTTTTACTCTTTTAAACAGTCCTATTTTTGGGGAAGCTTACAATTTTATCTATCAAATTTGCTTTTTCTTGTGTTTTAAATCTTAAAACTCTGTTTCCTACCAAAACGAAATATATAGTAAACAATCCTATTAAGAATAAAAATAAATTTTCATGATTAGTTACAAGTTAGTAAATAAAAACCGAATTAAAGGCTTACAAAATATTTCGTAAACAACACATAATCAATAAATTAACTATACACGTCTTTGTTAGGCAACGTAATTTTCTTTCCAACCATTGGTTTTAGCAATCAATTCCGGATATATACAAGATGAGTTTCCATCTTGTGAAACCAAAATTTTAATTGAATCTCCAATTGATTTATTATTTGTCAAAGCAAAATTATTAGTTCTTGATTTCGCAACGTTATTTCCATATTCATAATGTACATCCATTGACGAACCAAATTTCGAAAATACGAAACCTTTATTATGGCTTATTGAAACTATTTTTCCCTCCATAATTCTGCCTGTTTTATATAATAAGATTTCCTTATTTATTCGTGAGTATAGAAGATAGCAAAGAATTAGTCCAATTAGCAGAACAACTCCAGCTATGTAATACATAAAATCCATATTAAACGTGCACTGCTCAAATTCTGTCGGGATTGATTGTCCGTTCAAATGTTTAATTGGAATAATTTCTCCAGTTTTTAAAATATCAGTTTTGTCAGGTTCAAATACACTAAACTTTGATTCCGTTTTTTGTCCATTAAAATCAAATTCATAGGTCAAGATTTGAGGATTATTTCCATTAATCGTAATGTTGTTAATTCCTTTGATGTTTGTCAGGACAGCGTTTTCCTTTTCTCCATCAGATTGGATTTTTTCTACATTTTCAACAAATGGGAAGCTATCTCCTAAAGAATTCATCATTAACCCCATAGGAAGAAACAATAATAGTGCAAATGCAATTCCTTGAAATGCAAAAAGCAGTAATATTGGTCTAATTTTAGCTCTTTGCCAAATGGTTTTGAAGTTGGTTTTTCTATCTGTCAATGTCGTTCCTCTTTATGTTGCCTAACGTTGTTGTGAATGGTTAGTTGCGTGGTTAAGCAACTAATTTAGCTTTTTCGGGAAGGTTGGCGCACCTTGATAAAAAGTCAAATTCAGTTGCTCTTTTTATTGCACCAATTGCAACTGGTTTTTCATCTTTATATACTATACAAATTAAAAGACATCTGTCAGCCTTTCTGTAAAACCCTCCATTTTCATCAGGAAACACCTTGTCTTGAAGTTCTAATAAATTTCCGAAAATTTTCCTATCGTTGTCTGTTAGATTGGCTTTTTCAATTGTTTTAAATTCGAAGTTCATCTGTTTCACGCATTGCTGCCAACGGTCTTGTGTATGGTTAGTTGCTTGGTTAAGCAACTAATTTAGCAAATAAATCACAGATAGAATATTCCGCAGGAATGTTCGTATGTCGGCAGTGAACCAAGCAATTAATTATACACGGTGTTGTGCTTAGTTTTTATTTCGTTTCGTACCAGTTTTTATATTCCAAATGTTTATCAAATTCCTCCTCGTTCATTTTAAACAGAATCTTTGAAAAATTTCGACTTTCTGCGATATTTTTTTCTTCAAAGAAATCAGTTATCAGAAAGTGAATAAAGGGATTCTCAATATCAACCATTTTTAAAGTTGAATATCTTTTTCGTGATTTAGGATACTGTTTCCAAAATCGCTTGTAATCACTATAATTTCTGTCCGTTACTTTTGAAATTATTTCATTTAGCAATTCCATCCGGATTTGATTGTCAGCAATTCCAATATAATACTTTTCAATTTTCGAGTAAAATTCCCGTTTAGGTTCAATTCTATTTTCAGTTTTCCAGAATAGCATTTATGTTAATTGTAATTCGATATTTTCGTGTTCTTTAATTATCTCTATTATTCGGTCAAAATATTTCAGTTCCGATTTACTCTTTTCACTTCTATGCCATTTTAAAATATATTTCTCGTCCACTTCGTGAACTCCAAATCCGCCATACAAAACGTCATTAAAAGCATTTAAATTTCGCCCAATTTTCCAATTCAAACCTGAAGTCATTTTAGATTCCACTTCTCGATAAAAACCTTTTTGATTTGAAAATTCATTCCCATTTATCTCAATAATTCTCATTTCGGTAAATTAAGCACAACTCGTTATATGTGCATAAAAATAGTAAATTAACACTAAAATTTACGGGATAACAACGGTTTTTTGTTGCTTTTATCCGTTGTGTTCATTTGACTCACTGTAACGTCTAACGGACTGCATACCTAAACAGAATTATTACTTGCAGATTATTGTAATGTAGCTTAGTTAGTTATATGATAGGTTATTAGTGTAATCGGATTTAATTATGATTAGAGTTTCAATCCTAAATTTGTTTTCAGAATAATAGTATTTATTCAATATTTCTGAAAATCGTTGATTCTGAAATTGTTGGAACTAGGAGACGACAATAATTCGTTTTCATAATATTGTTCATTATTGAGACGAAAAATGGTTTCCAAACCTCATTAAGTTGGTCAAATAAAATAAGCAATCAAAATACCCAAACAAATAGCAATTAACTTAGATAAATTAAATTTATGACCTTCACCAGATTCAAACAAAATAGTAGTAGAAATATGTAAAAAAATACCAATAACAATAGCATTAATTACATTGACATAATTAGACATAAAACTAGAATTGTTGGATATAAAAGTTCCTAAAGGTGTCATAGCAGCAAAAATTACCAAGAAACTTAAAATTTGTAATTTACTGTAACTAGACTGCAATAAAAATGCAGTTATTAATATGGCTATTGGGATTTTATGAATCAAAACACCATAAACCATATCGTTATGTTGGTGAATAGGAAATCCTTCTAAGAAACTATGAATACACAAACTAATAAAGAGTAACCATGGAAACTGCGTATCGTCTTTATGAATATGAACGTGACCATGCTCTGCTCCTTTTGAGAAAAATTCTAAAATAATCTGAAGTAAAATACCACACATTATATATAAACCTGTTTGTTTAGCATCTATGTGATGATACACTTCTGGCAACAAATCAAAAAGTGTGAGTGCTAATAAAAACGCACCACTAAAAGATAGAAGCAGCTTAGTATAAGTTGATTTTTGCTTTTTGGTTAATATAGCAATAGCAACTCCAATGATTACGGCTAGTAATGGTAATAAATAACTATTCATTTTGTAACTTACTTAAAAATCATAATTAAACGTTCTGATGTTTTAGAGTGGTATTTACGTAATTTAAAATCGCCAAAGACATCTAGTAAATGAACTCCTGCTTTTTCAAAAAGTGTTTCAAAATCTTCTAAAGTAAAAGCTTTTACACGTTCTTGAAATTCAAACTGTTCTCCACCAACTTCAAAGCTAATGTCTTTAATAATGTAACCGTTTTTAACATACCGCTTTTGATAAAAATCTATACCTTCAACTGTTTTTATATCTTGGGGAACTAAATTTTCAATAATGTAATTGGTGTTCATAAAATCAATGACCCCAAAACCAAATTCATTTAATTCTGCCTTAATCGATTTAATGGTTTCAAGATTACAGCTCTCATCTTCAAAATACCCAAAACTTGTAAAGAGATTAAAAACGGCATCAAAAGTATCTGGATACGGTTTGCTCATATCATGCACGTCAAATTTTAACGTTTTGTTTTCAAACTGCTTGGCATGTATAATGCTCTGCTCGGATAAATCAGCTCCTGTAACATTGTATCCCAAAGAATTTAAATACACGGAATGTCTGCCTTTTCCACAAGCTAAATCTAGAATTTTACCGTGTTCTGGAATGTTAAGATAATTAGTGAGATTATCCATAAACCCTTGAGCTTCGGTATAATCTCTATCTTTATATAAAATATGGTAATAAGGTGTATCAAACCATGATGCATACCATTGTTTTGTTGGTTTTGTCATAATATTTCCTGCGAAAGAAGGAATCTCTTTTAATTAAACATATAAGTAATAGGCATTAATAATACCTTTCGATTGCGCTCATGGTGAAAGCACAACTGATTTTAGGAATTTCCAAATAGTCTATTTCTTTATTTTGTCCTGCAAAAATAATGTAAATTTGCAATCTATTTAATGTACTACATGGACAATAATTACAAGATGTTAGCCAAAACACTATTTGGCTTCGAAGATATTTTAGCAAAAGAACTCACACAACTTGGAGCCATGAAAGTGGAAAAAGGGGTAAGGAATGTGAGTTTTGTTGGTGATAAAGGCTTTATGTATAAAGCTAATCTTGGTCTTAGAACTGCTATAAAAATACTAAAACCAATCCATTCTTTTAGAGTTCATAGAGAAGAAGATCTTTACAAAAACGTAAAGAAAATGAAGTGGGAAGAGTACTTAAAACCTACAGGTTCTTTGGCAGTTGATGCTACAGTTCATAACAGCGTGTTTACCCATTCGCAATACACAGCTTTAAAGACCAAAGATGCTATTGTAGATCGTTTTAGAGAAAATGGAGGTGTGCGTCCAGATGTAGATTTACGTTTTCCTGATTTAAAAATTAATGTACATATAGACCGTCAGCTCTGTACGATTTCTTTAGATACTTCTGGAGAATCTTTGCACAGACGTGGTTATAAAACAGCAACCAATATTGCACCAATTAATGAGGTTTTAGCTGCTGGTTTAATAATGATGAGTGGTTGGGACAGTCAAACAGACTTTATGGATCCAATGTGTGGTAGTGGAACGATGTTAGCAGAAGCAGCGATGATTGCATGTAATATTCCGCCAAATTTAATGCGAAAGGAGTTTGGCTTTGAACGTTGGGAAGATTGGGATGTTGAGTTATTTGAAAAAATTGAAGATTCATTGTTAAAGAAAACGCGCGATTTTCATCATAAAATTATAGGTTATGATAAGTCTCCTTCGGCTGTTGTTAAAGCCAAAGAAAATATAAAAAATGCACATTTAGATGAATTTGTTCATATTCAGCATGAAGATTTCTTTAAAACTAAAAAAGGAGGAAACGATAAGCTACACATGGTTTTTAATCCTCCATATGGCGAACGTTTAGAGAACCTTAATGTTGAAGAATTCTACGGAGATATAGGAACGACATTAAAACATGGTTATCCAAATACTAATGCGTGGTTAATTACTTCTAATCTTGAAGCTTTAAAGTTTGTTGGTTTGCGTCCATCTCGAAAAATAAAAGTCTTTAATGCAAAACTAGAAGCACGTTTGGTAAAGTACGAAATGTATGAAGGTAGTAAAAAGGCTAAGAAGCAGAATCTTTAATATTCTGTTGGCAGTTGTAGCTTTTAGATGTTAATTTTTACATAATAATGGCTTTATGCAATTTTTGGTGTTCTTTGTATGCTTTTGAGTATTTTTTTAGCTTCATGAGATTGCCACGTTCTGCGTCCTCGCAATGACGTACAAATTTGTATTTAGATAATATATCATAATATTCTCATTTCCGTCATTACGAAGCTGGCTTTTTTTGTTAGCTGTGGCAATCTGTTTTTTTTGTAGGGTTTTGTTTATAACTGTTTGTAAATCAAACTTGTTACATACTGTTCTTTTGCCAATAAAAATATAACTTCGTATGGAAAGACTAATTTTATAAATGTGTTGTTAGTATAATGAAAATAAAATATATAATATGTTACAGTCTCGCATTAAGTTTATGCAGCTTATTTGTAGCCTGTACTGAAGACGAATCTTCCGAGCCAAATTCTGAAACCGAATGGGTAAGAAATACTCAAAACCCTATATTTCGTGATGTTTACCCAGACCAAAGTTATCAATCTGCAAGTGATGGACATATATTTTATGATGACATAGGGAATTTAAAAATGATTTATTCTGGTGACGTAAACGATAATTCCTCAATTAAGTTGGCTAATGGAACATCTACAACAAACTGGGAAGCAGAAACAGCTTTGCTTTTTGAGCCAAATTCAGAAAATACAGATATTGAAAAGGAAACAGCATTTTACAGAAAAGCAAACAACGGAAAACATCAGATATTTTATATTGGTTATGAAGACAATACTACATACCAATCTCAAATATTTCTTGCGGAATCAGATAATCTGAATGGACCTTATGCACAAATCACAGAGCCTGTTGTTGCGAGAGGTAATTTGGCAGGCAAATCTGTTTATTGCATAACGTCTCCTAGTATTCTCGAATACGATGGATTGCTATATATGATGTTTATTGGTTGGGATGCTTCTCCAGAAAATGTTTCTGAAGTTTGGCTATTGGGATCTACCTCCAATGATGACGGCCATACATGGTCAAATTTTCAAATTATTGATACGCCAATAGGAATGGAAGGTCAAGTAACAAAAACGCCAAACGGAAATTTTGTTGCAGTAAGGACTGGTGAATACGGAGAAAATGAAGCTTTATTTTATGCCACAAGTTCTCACCCATTTGGACCTTGGGTAACAAGTGAAATCCCAATTCTAATTAAGGATGGTTCTAATTTAGAGAAAGATGAAATTATTGCTCCTCAGATTACTTTTAATCCACAAAACGGAGAGGAATATCTTTTCTATACGGGATCAGATCACCTAACAGGATGGTGGATGATGCTAGCGACGAGAGAATGACCATCACTATGATTCACGTTTATCTAGATAATTAGTGTAAATTCAAATGAATAACGATAACCAGAATATAAATTGACCTACAACCAAACCATAAAATGCCTCTACGACCTACAAGATTCAGAAAAAGTAATCTTCAAAGAGAAAAAGTTTGGAATAATCTCAAATAACTCTTTGGGCATATATCACAAAGATTTAAAAGTAATCGCTAAAGAAATAGGATCAAATAATGAGCTTGCATTACAGCTTTTTAATAGTGGTATTTACGAAGCACGTTTATTGTGTAGCAAACTATTTAAACCCAAAGATGTTACAGAAGATCTTATGGAAAAATGGCTAAATACTTTTGAAAACTGGGAAATTTGCGATAGCTTTTGTATGGCATTATTTTCTAAAAGTAACTTTGCGCTTGCTAAAATATTAGAATGGTCAAAACGGCAATCAGAATTTGAAAAGCGAGCAGCATTTGCTACTTTAGCATCATATTGCATGGCAGATAAAACTTCAGACAACGAACTCTTTGAGCAATTTTTCACTATTATAAAAAGAGAAGCCAACGATGACAGATTATACGTTAAAAAAGCGGTGAATTGGGCATTAAGAAACATTGGCAAACGGAATATTGACCTTAATAGAAAAGCCATAGAGGTCGCTAATGAAATTCTACATTTTGAAAGTAAATCTGCAAAATGGATTGCAAAAAATGCTTTAACAGAATTACAAAAAGAAACTATAAGAATGTCAGATTATCCTAGAGCAATTTATAGAATTCCGGTTGCTCGCACTATTTACAAATCTTAACAAGTTAAATTTTATCCTTATAAAGATCGATCTTGATTATTTTGGACGAGACAAATGTAGGTTTTAAAAAAATGAGATTTTAATTGTAACTTATTGCCAATATTAGTCGTCATACAGTAAATCAATCAAAAATTATATTATGAAACAACAAACAAGTCGTCATTTTTTTAAGCCAAATGTCATAATTATATTGATATTATTGCTTTTTGTGAACCTCACTTTTGGGCAAAGTAAAACAGAGCAAATCACTAAACTTATTGAGACATACACCGAGTATAAAACATTTAACGGTTCTGTTTTGGTAGCCAAAAACGGAAAAGTTATTTATAAAAAAGGCTTTGGTTTTGCAAATATGGAATGGGATATTCCTAATGCTCCAAATACAAAACACAGATTAGGTTCTATTACTAAACAATTTACAGGTATGCTAATTCTTCAATTAGCAGAAGAAGGTAAAATAGATTTACAAGTACCAATAACTAAATACCTTCCGGATTATCCTAAAGCTAGTGGAGATATAATTACAACACATCATTTATTAACTCACACTTCTGGGATTCCAAATTATACATCATTTCCAGGTTTTTTTAAAAATGATAGTAGAGATCCATACACACCAACTGAATTTGTGAAAACATTCTCAGAAATGGATTTAGAGTTCGCACCAGGTGAACAATTTAGCTACAGTAATTCTGCGTATTTTTTACTTGGAGCCTTAATTGAAAAGGTTTCGGGCAAAACTTATGAGCAAATGTTACAAGAAAAAATATTTAGTCCTCTTAATATGAAGGATTCTGGATTTGATAATCATGCCACTATTTTAAAAAATAGAGCTACAGGTTATGAGAAAAATAAAGGAGCGTTAGTTAATTCAAGATATCTAGATATGTCAATTCCTTATGCAGCAGGTTCATTATATTCTACCGTAGAAAATTTATACTTATGGGATCAAGCACTTTATACTAATAAGTTACTATCTAAAGCGTCTATGGATTTGTTTTTTGGGGAGCATATAAAAGCTTGGGAAGGATATTATGGTTATGGTTGGGCTGTAGGTAGCGGAAAAATAGGAAATACGGAAGAAAGAATAGATGCTATTAGTCATGGAGGTGGTATTAATGGTTTTAATACGCTAATTACAAGATCACCATCAGATAAATCATTAATTGTATTATTAAATAATACAAGCGGAGCTCCTCTTAGAGATATGGCTAAAGCCATTCGTGGCATATTGTATAATAAGCCTTATGATTTTCCTAAAAAATCTATTGCAAGTGAGATGTATGATGATATTTTAGCTAACGGATTAGAAGCTGCTTTAGTAAGTTATAATACTATAAAATCATCTAAGGATTACGATTTAGATGAAGGTGAGATGAATAATGTTGGTTATCAATTATTGCAAACTGAAAAATTAGATGAAGCTGCAGCCGTTTTTAAACTGAATGTTGAAGCGTTTCCAAAATCTTCTAATGCTTATGATAGTTATGCAGAAGCTTTGATGAAAAAAGGCAATAAAGAACAGGCTATTGTAAATTATAAAAAGTCGGTAGAACTGAACCCAAACAATCAAAATGGAATTGATTATTTAAAAAAACTTGGATTTGATGTCTCAGATTTAGAAAAAGACGTTGTTGTTCCTGATGCTATATTGCAAAGCTATATTGGTAAATATCAGCTGATGCCAGAATTTATAATTGAAATAACTAAAGAAGGCAGTCAGCTTAAGGCAAAAGCAACAGGTCAATCTATATTAGATATTTTTCCAAAATCTGAAACCGAATTTTACTTAAAAGCTGTTTCTGCAATGTTAACTTTTAATAAAAATGAAGCTGGAGATGTTGAAAGTGTTACACTTTTGCAAGGAGGAAGAGAAATGACAGGTAATAAAATGTAATTTTTTATCATTAAGTACTAATTTGTCCTTGAATAGTTTCAAGGACTTTTTACGTTAAAAAAAAACTAATTGTAGATAAGTTAACAATATCAGAAACAAAATAAAGATAGTTTTGTGGTTTAATCCACTTTTTATGAAAATAAAACTACTCTTTCTAATTTCAATTTTTACGCTTTCTTATACTTCTGGATTTTCCCAATCAGAAACTAACACAAAAAAAAATAAATTTGAATTTTCTACAGGTTTAAATTCAGGTGCTTTAAAAAACCTTGAATTTTCACCAGTATCTCGTTACGATTATAATGGGTTGGTTTATAAATTTGGTTATGAACGTACAAGTAAGAATCAGAATTTATTTAACGTACAGTTTGATTATTTAGAATCTGAATTAAAAACAGATTTAATTCCAGTACTAAATTTAGATTACGCTAAAATAGGCTTAAGCTTTTCGTATTTAAAACAAATTTATAGCGAGAACAAATTTTCAGTTCATTTGGGATTACAATCTTATTCTAATCTATCTATATATTCTAAAAGCGATGATTATAGATCTATATTCAATCAAACACTTGGCATAGCAAGTCAATTCTCTTATCAAATTAATGAAAAGCATTCCTTCACTTCTAAATTAACAATTCCGGCGGTATTATTTAGACTTTCCGATTCCAGCGCAGACTTGCATTCGTTTAATAAGTATCAAAGTCTATTCTGGAATATAGGCTATAAATATTCACTTTCTAATCATCTTGATGTGAAATTAAGTTATTATTTTAATTATGATAGATTACAAATTCCAAATGCATTTCGAGAGATTCAATATCAATTAAACTTAGGTATTAATTATAAATTCTAAATAAATTATGAACCACATAAAAACTATTTCCTTTCTTTTTGTTCTACTATTATTCTCTTGCACTGATGCTTTAATTGGAGATGAAGGAAAAGAAGACGAAGATATTTATTTAAATTATCAAACAATTACAGATTTAGAATTGCCATTTGAAGAAGAATGGCATATTAATGCTGGAGGTAGAACTCATTTGACAGGCGGACATCATTTTATTACTCGTGGCTCAGGTCAAAGATATGCATACGATATTTCCAAAATAGTAGATGGTAATTTCTCACCTCTTGGAAACGGAAATGCAAACACAAATGAAGATGTTTATACTTTTGGGGCACGTTTAAATGCGCCTGGAGATGGAAAAATAATAGCTCTAGAAAATAATATTGAAGATAATATTAGACCTGGTGTTATTAATGATAATATTAATGATAGTAATCTTGCTGGTAATTATATAATGATAGACCATTTAAATGGTGAATATTCCTTATTAGCTCATTTAAAAAAAGGTACAATAATAGTAGCAGTTGGAGATACTGTTGTTAAAGGTCAAGAGGTTGGTAAGGTAGGTAATAGTGGTAATTCAACAGGGCCGCATTTACATTTTCACATACAAAATACACCAAACTACTTGGATGGAATAGGTCTTCCGGCTCAATTTAAAAATTACTATGAAGATGATGTTTTAATAGAAAACGGTGAGCCTGTTAGAGGGCAAATGGTTAGAAAAAATTAAAAATGTTCTATAACAAACATTAGAAGTTCATAAAACAGATAAACATAACGGCAAAATAATATTTATATAAATTCTTGGCACTAAACTTGTTTGTAACAAAACAATAAGTTTTGCGACGTATAAGTAGAACAAGTTTAATTAAAAAAAAAAGAGTTATGATTCATAAAGGAGCAGTAGTGTTAGGAGTTTTATTAGGCGCAGCAGCCGGAGTTTTGTTAGCACCAGATAAAGGTAATGACACAAGAGACAAACTCAAAAAAGAAGGGAAAGAAATTAAAGATCAGTTAGCTAGTGATTTTACAGAGGTTAAAGACGATTTATCTAAGGCAGCGACTTCTGGTAAAGAAAAGCTAAAAGAAGAGTTAAAAGACCTAGCCTCTAAAACAAGTTATAAAACAGAACAAGCCATTACATTTATAGAAAAACAATTGGCTATTCTTAAGGAAAAGAACAAAACTTTGCAGCAAACGAGTTAAAAGCCTGTTGAAATTGAACTCGAATTCGAAAATGAATTTGAAACCAAACTCGAATTTTGCTATTGCTGAATTCGAGTTTTATTTTTCTGTTTCTAAGTTTGAGGTTATCTTTATTTCACTAGCATCCGAAAGTTTTTGACATAATTTAAAAAAGCGCGTTTTAAGCTTGTATTTTGGTTATAAAATAATGGTTAGCCAGAAAATAAGTCCTCTTTGAAATTTATTTTCGTTTGAT
>Ga0209633_10005025_pt1 | contig 11710 bp, 11 predicted proteins | sample Cruoilmetagenom1_FD_187290 | JGI IMG/M metagenome (GOLD analysis project Ga0209633, IMG submission 187290) | Oil polluted marine microbial communities from Coal Oil Point, Santa Barbara, California, USA - Sample 1 (SPAdes) (version 2) | ecosystem: Environmental > Aquatic > Marine > Oil seeps ... | reverse complement strand
ATTAAAATACAAACCATAACACGCGTTCAACAAAAATGCGGGGTTTTGGTAGTTTGCTGACTAAGTTTTATCTTAGTAAAGTTGTTCAACGGTGGATAACGAAACACGGCGCAAACCCGCACTATTGTTAACGCGGGACCGTTACACACAATAAATTTTTTGAAAAAATGACAGCAATAAATGTTATTACAGGAGCTTTTATAATTCTACTTGGAATTTTAATTAAACATGGAAACATGGAGAATTTAATCGCTGGTTATAATACTATGCCCAGTGATAAAAAGAAAAATTTTGACCAGAAAGGTTTTTCAACATTATTAAGGAATTGTTTTATTCTAATTGGGCTTGTAATAATTGTTGGAAACTTTATATTTCAGTGGTTAGGTTGGCTTCTTCTCAATCAATTGATAATTATAATTAGTGTTGGAATTTTTCTTCCTTACTTATTAGTTCGTGGACAAAAGTTTGACCATAATAATTCTCCCGAGAAAGTAAACAGGAATCAGAAAATTATTTTATCAGTTTATGGAATCTTTTTAGCCCTTTTGATAGTTTTTCTTTTATATGGATACGGAAACACCAAAGTGAAGATTGAGAATACGAAACTTGAAATTTTAGGTCTTTACGGGACTGAATTATCATATGACAGCATTGATAAAGTTGAATTACTTTCAGAAATTCCTAAAGTACAATTAAAAACGAATGGTTTTAGTTTAGGTTGTGTTATGAAAGGTAATTTCAAACTTGATAAGGTTGGAAAATGTAAATTATACTTGAAGTCAGTAAAAGCTCCTTTCATTAAAGTTGTTTACAATGGTTCAAGGATAATGTTTCTAAATTTTGCTGAAAGTAAAGAGACAGAGAATATATTTCAAGAATTAAATAGTAAAATAAAAAATTAACAGTGTGTAACATCGGGTCATAAAACATGCGGGTTTTTGGTGGTTTGCGAGCTTTTTACTATCTTCAAACTTTATTAACGGGTGATAATGAAACAGGGCGAAATCCCGCACGATTTCATACCCGAAGACCGTTATAGGTAAGGCGTCTAAAAAAATTCTGAAAGCCTAATCTCATCTTTTTAAGTTCGTAAATCAAGAAACATTTTTTACTTTTTGACAGTTTTTGCAAGTTGGAAATTGTATCACATATTGACAAAGAAAGTATTATTTCTATTTGTAGCGGTTTGACACGTCTTTTTTTTTGAGAATGGTTTGTCGGTTTGATAGTTAAAAAATAGCATCCCAACGCGCTTTGCAGCCTGATCGGCTGCATTTGTGATTATTGCCAGCCCGCATTTAAACACATTGCGGCTATGCCGCAAAAAGTTTAAATTTTGCCACCTTTTCAGTTAATTTAACCTACTAAGTTTTTTGTTAATAAGATAAACTCCAACCATGCAATAAGGAGTATACTTTCCTTTGTTTCTGCTTAAAAGCTTGTCTTTTTCAGATATATAAAATTGTTTTTGAATCTCTCTTCCTTGTCTTCTTCTTCCTTCTTGAATTATACGACTTTGAACATCTTTGTAAAATACTTCCCTTATATCAACTAAATTTTTTGTATTCAGATTTAATACATCGTTTAACTCCTTATCTATTTTTTTATCATCAGAGAAGATTTCACCATTTGAACGATATCTAATTATAATTTCAATATTTTTTCTTGTATCAGCTGGATTAAAAGATAAATCTTTTTCTCCTTTGTAAGTGTCACAGGTTTGCATTATTCTTGGAGAACCATGATTTCCATGACAGGCTAAAAGCATATTTTTATAATTTAACTCAAGATCTCTATTACCCGATTGACATTTTACATGTTCAATTTTGCTTTTTGGATAGTTCTTTTCAATTTCTTTTGGTTTTAATTTTTGTGGTATTCTTTTCATGCAGTAACAACAAATATGACCTTGATCCATTATCAATGCATCTCTAAGCTTGTCTTTTGGAATATTATCAAAATTACGACCATTTGCTCTGTGCTGAACTAAAGAACGTGGCTCTTTTTTTTTAACTATCTGCTTCATCCTCTTTTAAGTATTTAATTTGCAAATAGGCGTTTTGTATATCAGGATCAGTTTCGCCTAATATTTTTCTTAATCGTATAAATTCTTCTTCCGCTTCTTTTATTTCTTCATCTTCTATTAACGTGAGTAGATTAGTAAGGTCATTCTTTATAGTTTTATTTCTTTCTTCAACACCCATTAAATTATATAAAATAGAACTAATCTCGCGTCCGTAATATTTTGGTGTATTTTCAATTAATTCACCATCTTCAATAATTCTCACACATGTCTTTTCTGGATTTGCATTTGATAATAATTGTGGAGAATGTGTTGCAGTTAAAAAAGTTATTTCTCTGCTCTTATTTATTTCAATCGAATTTTCAATTTCATTAATGAATTGTCTTTGCCATCTTGGATGCAGATATGTATCGGGTTCATCAAAAAGGAATATTGAATTTTCATTTGTCAATAATTCACAAAGTCCTCTAATCGTAATAGTTTGTTGTTCTCCCTCACTTAAAATATTAAAATTATTATATTCATCACCATCCTTAATAAGAGCAAATGAAATATCTTCTAACAACCCATCGTTAAGCATGATATTTAATATTTCAAATAATTTTCGCTCTTCAATTAGGAAATCTCTAATTTCAAATAGCTTTGATTGGTTAATTATAGTAATAATAATAACTTCATCCTGCCAAGCTTCAATTATAATACTACCTGGTTTATCTACAAGTTCAGGGTTTTGCATTTCGATTAGTGAAGTCATATTTTCACTTAGGTAAGTAAGAAACTTTTTCACCTCACCTCTTGCACCCCAAAAATTATCAATTGTATCTCTTGCCCAGTCTGGTTTTTTCAAGCGAATTGTTACACTTTGGAAACCTTTAATTTTAGCTTTTTCCTTAAGAAAAACAGGAACATCTCCATATTCGTAAGATAATAAGCTTAACAAAATTATATTAAAATGTTCTGGTTGAAAATAAAAGAATCCTCGATTGCCACTAACATCTCCGTCCCTATATCTTTTAGCAATTAGTTCATTATGTGGTTGGTTAATTTTTTTTAATATTTCAGAGAGACCTGAATAATAAACAACAATATTTTGTGGTATTAAATCAAAAAGTGAAAATTTCTCCGCTCCAATCTCATAAATATCTTGTTCCTTATTAATAATGTCAAAAGAAGATACTACTTTTTTCCCTTTAGTAATCTCCAATATAATTCTTTCGTCTGGAGTAGCAGCATAAATCAAAACATCAAGTTGATTAGGCATGGAATATTCCAGTTGAAATCCAAATTTGGATTTCACTCTTAAAATTACATCACTAAATATCTGAGCAATTACTTCAAGAATTGTTGATTTCCCAGAACCATTAATCCCAATGATAACATTATTTAAGATTTTATCATCTTTAGGAAATTCATACATGAAATCTTTGAGTACTTTATAGTCCTGAATGTAAAGCTTTTTTAATTTCATGATTTAAATATTTTGTTTTCAAATTCTTGAATTGCTTGTTCTCGGTTTCTTCTTGCTTGAAAATTCAACTCTTTTATTTCAACTTTAATTTCATTAATAGTTTCAATAATTTCTTTTTGTATTTCTAAAGGTGGAACAGGCACTAATAAATTTTCTAAATAAGCTTTTGGAACTCTTTGTTGACCGGCGGAGCCAGTAAAATGATTTACAGCATCATCTCTTACATCTTTAGTTCTTAATAAATGATATAAGTACTCAATTAAAAAGTTATCTTCCTTCTTTCTTAAAACATGATACTCAGTTGAGCCATAACCTAAGCCATTATTTAATTCGGAAACAATTGCTGATTTACCATTCTGCATACAAGGTGTTATCCGAGCCCAAATTAAATCACCATCCTTAAATTTAGTATATCCGCCACTATTTGATTTAAGTCCTTTATTCTTTAGGAGTACTTCTCCATAATTATCGGACACATTCTTCATTGGAATAAAAGACATTGAATCATCACTATCAATATTGGATAAATCTGTTCTTGGATTTACTAAAACAAGAGTATTCAACTTTTTATTTTCAAAATATTTTGATTTAAGAATTTCTCCTAAACCGCCGTTTAATAATTTGTCTGCACCCCAAATGTCTAAGTTTTTGAAGTCAATAATATTTAGACCTATAGTTTTAATCCTCTTTGCCTTTTTATCTATTCCTAATTTTTCAAATAAGTATATATCTATTCCATTTTCTAACTTACTTGCTTTTTGTTCCTGTTCTTGTGCAAGTTTTATTTTTTCATTATATGCGTCTACAATCTCTACTTGCGTGGTTAAATCAGGAAATGGAATTTTGATTTCATTAAATAGCTGGTCAGGACGAATATATTTCCTGTTGGTTGTACCAGTTACATATGCATCCATATATTCATTAATTTTTTTACTACGAAAAAGAAGTTGAACATATTCTGTATTTGCTATCTTAGTATCAATCTTTGCAAAAGTCATATTTGTTGATGCTACACCATTTGCTAATTCGTCATCTATAATACCAAATGCTCCATTTTTCGTATCAACTTTACACCAAAACAAGTGATTTGAACCTACTTGCTGATACATCCTCATTTTAAGAGTATCACCTTTAATCTCTCGATTTATATAGGTTCCTTTTCCATATGAGCGCACTCCTAATATTTTGTAAGTTTCAGAATCATTAATTGAAATTTTATTGATAGATGGTTTTGAAATAAACTCTCTAAATAAAACAAGTGGTATTTTTTTAGAAAATATATCATTGTTTTGCAAAAAGTGTTTTACATCCCAACTCAGGATTTCTGAAAATTTTATTTGCTTTAAACTTTTCATATTATTTATAAAACTCTTGGGGTTCACCTACTGTTGGTATTCGGAACATCTTACCATCATCCATTACTTCATATTTTATTTCATTAAACTTGTTTTCCCACAAGTTATTTTCTATTCTATATCTTGTAAACTCTTTACAAAGTGGTATTAATTCATTTTCAATTTCTGCACCAGTTGTACTAATCCCAGCTTTCTCTACTTCAGCTATTGGAATTTGATAGTCAAAATTTTTCTTTATTTCAGATTTTACTTCAGTTTCAATCTTTTCCTGTATTTCTTTTAATTGTTTACGTAACTCTTTCTTTTCATTAGCAGGCAAAGCTTCTTTTCCACGCAATCCTAATTTCTCATTTATTGGTTCTATTTGATTAGCATATTTATGATTAATTTCAATTGTTGCATCATCTGATATATTTTTCCATTGCTCTTCTTCCTCTTTTGTAAACTTTTTAAAGAAAAGTAAACTTGGTTTTACTGTTGCTCCAGATGCAATAAAAACATCTTGTGGTATAGATGTAATTAAAATAATTTTTACTTTACTTTCTACAAAATCACGAATTTTCTGCAAATTAGTATTATTCAAAACCCCCTCAGGTAATACAATCCCCATTCTCCCTCCAGGTTTTAACAAATTTAAACATCGTTCAATAAATAAAACTTCTGTTAAAGTACTTAATTTACCAGTTTTATATAAGCTTAGCAATGGTTTGCCAATATTATTACTGATCTGTTCTAAAGCTATATTATATTCCTTTCCATATCTTTTCTGATATTTCTTAATGCGTTCTTCGTTCGTATACTTATCAGCTTCTGTAATTTTTAAGCTTTTCTCTATACGAGAACCAAATGGTGGATTTGTTAGAATAAGATCAAAACGATTTTCAAAAACACCGTTTACATTCAATAAACCATCGTTATGATGAACACCTCCATGACCATCACCATGCATAATCATATTCATTTTTGCAGTGCGGCTCATTCTTGGGTTAGCATCTGTACCAAAAATACAATCATAACTAAGTGTTCTTAATCGGCTATTATCATTATTAATGTCCAATTCGTAATTTAACAATGCGAACTGGCTATTTATTTTTTCATCAATTTCAGCTTTTTTCTTTTCCGGTAATTTTAAATATTCTTCATTATAAGTTTCAGACTTTATTTTTTCTTTAGCCTCTTGAATTTCATTTTCTATCTTGGACCTTACATACTCAAAAGCTTTGATTAGGAAACCTCCACTACCACAACAAGGGTCACATATTATCTCTCCTTCCTGTGGGTCGAGAATTTCAACCATGAAATCAACTACTGTTCTTGGAGTAAAAAATTGTCCTAACTCTCCTCTAAAAGTTCTTCCTAAAAATTTCTCAAAAGCAATTCCTTTTACATCATCAGAAGTTGTAGAAAGATTATATATTTCTAATTCCTTGACTATTGCTTCAAAACTATTTTCCCTAACCCTGATTATTTCTGTTTGTTCAAAAAGGTCATCACTTTTAAAATCATCTTTTGTTTTTTCAAAAAGCTGCTGATAAAATGGATTAGCCGCTTTAACTCCCATTTCTTTATTTAATTTTTCATAATTTTTTCGGTTTTTTTCAAACCTCTCTTTTGAAAAAATTTGAGCTTCATTATTTTCTCGTTCATAACGAATCTTTATAAAAAGAATTTTACTAATCTCATCAAAGGCAGCTTCTGGTGAAAGTTTATCATTATTCCGTATAATGTTGTGACACTTAAAAAGTAGTTTTGAAAATTCATCCCTTGTAAATGCTTTGGTTTGCTTTAATAATTCATCAACTTTCTTATTATTATTAATAATTGAAGCATTTGGTATGTCTATTATTTCATCTAATCTATTAGGAATATCACCAGATATAACTTTAAATATTTTTGTTTCTTTAATATTTGTTGTCACAAAAAATTTTGCTCCGCACATAGCAGCATAATTTGCTCCTTGATAATAGTCTTCTTCTCTAATTTTTATATTATCCGCTTTACATTCAATAACAATAATTGCATTGTTAGGTTTGGACCTTTTCATACTGTCCTTATAAATAACAATATCAGCTCTTGCTCCTCCAAGCCCTCTTTTGGTATTACTTACAAGGACTTCCTGTTCCATTTGGTTAAGCTCAAAATCATATTCATCAACTAAACGCGCTATGTACTTCTGTCGAACTTCTTCTTCGGGTTTTAACACTAACCACTTATCTTTAAGTGGAGCGAATATTTTTCCGTCTTTAATTTTTACTTCCATGAGTTAGTGTTTTAATTCTTTTTGTACTTCTATTACTGCTTCTAAAGCAAACTTCTCATTTTCCAAGTCATTTAACAATTTCTCTTTAAGAAAAATAATTTGAAGTTCTTTGTATTCAATTGAGAAAACACTTGCAATTTTGGGAATCATATCCGATGTAAATTGCCTTTCTCCTCTTTCAATTTTACTTAAAGTCGATTGGTCTATATCCAATGATGAAGCTAATTTCCTTAAAGGCATATTAGCTTTCTCTCTTAATATTCGTATTTGCAAACCAAGTTTTTCCATTTTGTTTTAGAATAATTATTCTTGACACGTTTGTCAAAAATACAAAATGTTTTTGATACCTAATAGTACTAAAATTGATCACTAACGTATTGCCTGTTATAAAACAGACTCTTTTTTGAATATATCTCAAATATATTCGTTAATTTCATGTTCGAATTAGTAAAATAATTCATGTTATTAACCTAACCCATCCTAAAGGAACTTATAAGAAAAGTGGCGCAAAACGAAAGTTGTGTGCCTTAATGTTTGAGTAATATAACTTAATGGATGAGAAATGAGCCTTAATAGAAAAACATCGTGCCGCTTTGCAAGAGAAGTCTTCCGCAACGGAAAATCATCGTGCCTTTGTACAAAAGTAATGTGCCCTAACGCAAGAGAAGCCTTCCGCAATAGAAAAGGAATTGTTTTCAATTCAAATATGTTTCACTTAAATTAAATGATTATGTCACAAAGAGCAAGTAGAGCTGAATCTGCAATTTTAGAACGCTACAGAGTAGCATTAGAAAACGTAGAAGCACAAACAGAAATTGCAACTATCATGTCAGAGTTCGGATATGATGCTGCGTTAATTGAAGATGGTAAACAACTGTTTACAAAAACTCGTCAAGCTTACGACTTGAATGTGAAAGAAGATGACGAAACTTCACAAGCTTACAGTAATTACAAAGCGAAAATGAATCAAATGGAAGATACTTACTCTCTTCATAGAAAGAAAGCAAAAGTAATCTTCAGGAAAGATTTAGAAGTTATGAAACGTCTTGTTTTAGATGGTTCAGTTCCTAAAGCTTATGTTCGCTGGTTGGAGATAGTTAAAAAGTTCTATTCAGAAATGCTATCTGATACAGAATTGCAAACTAAACTTAGTCGTTTGAAAGTTACAGCAGACGATTTAAGCGCTGCAAATGCACTTTTATCAGAATTAGAAGCAGCAAGAGCAGATTATCTTAGAGAAAAAGGAGAGTCACAAGATGCAACCGAACAAAAAGACGGAGTTTTTGCAGAACTTGATGATTGGATGAGTGAATTTTATGCAGTTGCAAGAATTGCACTTGAAGACAATATTCAATTATTAGAATCTTTAGGAGTAATTGTACGAAACTAAACCCAACGCTATTACAAACACATTGGCAAACCTCTTGGGGTTTGCCAAAAAGTTTGTAATCCAACCCAATTTTGCTGTTACCAGCAATAAGTAATTCCGACCTAAATGCTATTTTTTAAGTTTTTCATAGTGTTGTTTTACAATAACTTGACAATTATGGTGGCACTACGCCCAACCTATAACATGCGTTCAACAAAAATGCGGGGTTTTGTGGTTTAACATAGTTTCGTTACTTTTATATTTCATTATCAACGGGTGATAATGAAACACGGCGGCAAACCCGCACTATTGTTAACGCAGGACCGTTATATTCAATAGGGGTTCTGATGTATTTTTAAACCTGTCTTTTTTTCAGGACAAAGATCAAAATAAGCGAAGGGAAAATTTATTTGTGGATTGGACACAGTATCAAGGAAAAAATCTTCTTTTTGACTTCCAAAGTTTGCGGTGTTACCGGCAGAAAGTTCACTTTCAAGACGAGAAGAGCGTCTAAAACTTTGACGAGAGTGAAGATACAGGATTTTTATGACAAAATCAAGTAGCTTTGCTCTTTGGGATACTGTTGTTCAACAGGAATGGGTATAAATTTTATGGTAAGATAATCTTTTGTCCCGATCATTGATACGCACGCCACATATCATTACTGTCTGATCATATGTCATACGTTTCACTTAAAAAAGGCAGAGTTTGAGAGTGTAGGAATCCTCGTCCCTACAAAATATAACACGGCATCAGACGTAATTAGGGATCTATTGCTAATCAAATAATTTTATTATCTTCGATAAAATTATTCGGTTGGATGGTTTTAGGGTATAGTTCCCTAACTCCGCCTATGCCGGAACCGTTGTAGGCAATGCAGGACAGTTCCTCAAGAAAATCAGGGATAGAAATTAAAAATTGAAACAAATATGGATTTTAAGGCATTCTTTTTTATGATTTTTTGCGTTCTCGCAATTACGGTAAATGCACAAAATGAATTTCTAACAGAAGATGAAGATAATTTGTTTTGGCAACCTAATGTTAAAATAAATTATTCACATTTTCAATCAGAAATAGATACTGATTGTAAAAAATACAATGAAAAATATGGATTGAAAATGTCTGCGAATATACAACTTATAGGTGTAGTTGATATTCCAGAAACACATTTATCAAGAAAAATAAAAAAAAGAAAAGGGTTTGATAAATCCTATTTGGCACCTGTGTTTTGTAAAGATTGCTCTTGTATTCTTTCTGAGGATTCAATTGAGTTAGAAGTTTCTCAATTATTATTTGATGTTGCAGAAATGTGTGCTAGAGGTGCAAGAAAAGAACTATTTGAAACACAAAGCGAAATGAGTATTAACAATGTTAATACAATGTTCTTCACAACAGTAAAGAATGAATGGGATGAAAGAATGAGAGGTACTTGGGGTTCAATCATTCAGGAGGTTTTAATTCAAAAGAAAGACGGAGCATATGAAGAATGGCGAAAATTAATTGATGAACTTTTGGAAAAAAATGAACACTTTGCGACACAGCCGAATGAGATTAATAGATTAATTTCAGGTAAGCCAATTGAGCAAGAATATGTTGAGGCAAAAGGGATCATTGGGGATTTGAGAAATAAAGATGAGAAATAAATAGCACTGCCTACAACACGCGTTCAACAAATAATGCGGGGTTTTGTAGTTTAGCATAGTTTCGTTACTTTTATGTTTCATTATCAATGGGTGATAATGAAACAAGGCGGCAAACCCGCACTATTGTTAACGCGGGACCGTTAGGTTCAATAAATCAGAAAAACTCACTCTAAAATGATACCGATTGAAAAATGATTGCGTCTAATGAATAAACTTTAAAATTTAGCGATATGTTAGAAATCTTAAGTAACTTAAATTTAGCACCATTTGTTGGAATCGCATTCGTCGGTTGGTTATTTTACCTTGACTATAAGAAAAAACAAAATAGAAATAAAGAAAAAATTGAATTAATTGAAAAGGGAATTGATCCTTCTCTTCTTTATTCTAAACCAAACACTCAGCAAATTAGTTTTAAAATTGGATTATTATTAATTGGTAGTGCTCTTGGTGTATTGATTGGATATATTCTAAACTTAACATTGGGCATTCCAAATTTTGTTGCATATTCAACAATGATTTTGCTTATATGTGGAATTATACTTGTATACATTCACAAATCAAAAACTGATTAGATTTTGATTGTCTATGACAACTAACCGAAATACCAATCAGAACTGTGACTATTCAGCTATAATTGACAAATACAAAGATTTAGCTTTTAATATAGCTCTTAAAATCACAAAAAATGAGCAAGATTCTGAAGAAATAGTTCAAGACTCTTTTGTTAAAGCATTCAGTGGATTGCATAAATTCAAAAAAGATAGTCAGTTTTCAACCTGGTTTTATAGGATTGTTTATAATACAGCTATTTCCTCAATTAGGCATAAGAAACACGTTGCTGTTGAACTTGATCATAATCTAACTGAAATCATAGAAAACACTCAAATTGAATCTGTAATTAGTAATCTTGATAAAGATGACCGAAAACTTCTGATTAGAGAATCATTATCAAAGTTAAATGAACTTGATTATACTATTCTTTCATTGTATTACTATGAAGAACTTAGTTTAAAAGAAATTTCCAAAATTGTAGAAAAGAAAACTAATTATTTAAAAGTTTTACTACAAAGAGCAAGGTTAAAGTTATACAACGGACTCAGTGTTTCAATAAAAAAAGAATTAAAGGAGTTGATATGAAAACAAAAGATAAAGAATTCATCAAGGAAATGATATCATCTGATTTTAAAAGTATTTCGAATCAAGATTTTACATTTGAGACAATTGAAAGAATTAAAGAATTAAAAGAGAAAAAGACAATCTATTTAAATTCAAGTGATATATCACTATTATTCCCTGTAATAATTTATGTTTTATTTTTTATTCTCCTTTCAGTAATTACTGCTTGTATTTCGTGGATTGAATTGGAGCAGATTGAAAATATTTTATATTCGATTGAAACAGTTTCTGGTTACTTGTTGCATCCTGTCACGGTTTCAATCTTGGTGACTTTTTTACTACTTTATTTGATTGATTTATTTTTAGAGAAAGGCAGTACATTATTTACTAAACCTAACATGCGTTCAACAAAAATGCGGGGTTTTGTAGTTTAGTATAGTTTCTTTACTTTTATGTTTCATTATCAACGGGTGATA
>Ga0209633_10005024_pt1 | contig 11711 bp, 11 predicted proteins | sample Cruoilmetagenom1_FD_187290 | JGI IMG/M metagenome (GOLD analysis project Ga0209633, IMG submission 187290) | Oil polluted marine microbial communities from Coal Oil Point, Santa Barbara, California, USA - Sample 1 (SPAdes) (version 2) | ecosystem: Environmental > Aquatic > Marine > Oil seeps ... | reverse complement strand
CTCTTGGATACAAACCACCTGCTCCGCAGGCTATAGTGACAGGTAATAAAACCAAAGAAAATGAACAAACATTTATATCAACTCATTAGAGAAAATATATGAAAATTTATAACTTAAAAGGTGGACCTATTTTTGGGGGCTTGACAATAGAGCGGTTATCTATGCAAGAGTGAGTACAGAAAGGCAAAGAGAGAAGCATACAATTGATTCTCAACTTACATCTCTACAAGAAATAATACAGCAAAAAGGTTATAAGCTGATTTTAGAGCCATACATTGATGATGGTATCTCAGGCGAGACTATTGATGAAAGACCTGGATTGATTGGACTATTAGAAGACGCTGAACAGGGATTATTTGATGCAGTATTCGTAGTTGGTATAGATAGGCTCACAAGAGCTAGAAAATCAATTGACTGGGAAATCATTAAGGAATCTCTTGTCAAAGGAAAAGTAATAGTTATTACCCCAGGACAGGAATTTAATTTTGAAGATGAAGACCAAGAACTAATGTCGGATATATTTAGCCGTATATCAGCTCATGAAAAGAAAAAAATAATGAGGAGAATGCTAAGAGGTAAAAGAGAGAAAGCTAAACAGGGGAAATTTTTTGGGGGAAAATCGCCTTATGGTTATAGATACGATGAAGAAACTAAGGAATTTGAAATAGTCAAAGAAGAAGCAAAAGTAGTGAAATTAATATTTGATTTATATCTTCAAGGTTTCGGTGTAAAGCAAATTCCCGAAGAACTAAACAAGTTAGGTATACCTACACCTACCCTTACAAAAGGTTACAAAACCAAAACAAATAGTAAGAAGAAATGGGTTGGCTCTACAATAACGAAAATCCTAAAAAATAAATCCTATGTAGGTGAGTTTATAAGGTGGACTAATAAAAGGTCTGATAGAACATCTATGACAGTCAGACCAAATGATGAGTGGATTGTTACTGATATACCACAAATTATAAGTATAGAGACTTTTCAGCATACTCAAGAAACTCTAAAGAACCGCAGAGTCCTTTCTAAACGAAATTCGAAAAGACAATACTTACTGAGTGGTCTAATTCATTGTGAAACATGTGATTGTAAAATGGTAGGTGAATGCAGTAGAGGTAGTAAAGAAATTCTCTATTATGTATGTCACAATGGCAGACGAAAAACTTTAGATATAACATGCCCAATTAGAAGTGTAAGGGCAGAGGAAATTGAAAATGCCGTATGGGAAGAGATTAAAAATCTTCTCAAAACACCTGAGCTTCTTAAAAAAGCTATTCTGGAATCAAAGAGCATCAATGATTCTAACCAGAAGTTAGAAGAATTAAATGACTTACTAATAGTTAAGGAAAATGAAGAAGAAAGATTAATTGACCTTTATCAGCATGGGTCTATTGATAGAGAGAAATTAAATACTCGTATGGAGAAACTCAATTTAGATAAAAATAACATTAGAATGAAAATTGAAGCTATTAAAGAGGCAAATAAAGTAGATACAAGGTTAAAAACCATCAACGAACTAAAGTTCGAGTTAGAAGCTGATATAGACTCTTTTGACTTCGAACAGAAGAGAAAGGTACTAACTTTGCTACTAACTGGGTCAAAAGAAGTCGGTGTTTTTATAAGCTCAGATTACTCAGTAGAAATACGAGGGTTAATAGATTTTTCAAAATTCAATAATAACAGTGAGTTAGACGAATGTTGTGGTATTAAGAACACATCGTAATTAAATTATGCCCACCGCTTGCAGCTACTTCGAGCGCTCTTTTGACATGCTCCTGTCCCTTAACCTCGTGGAAATCAATCCCATATTCCTTTGCCTGGTTGAAAATTGATTTTACATCTATCTCAGTAGGGATGATCTCTCTTTTATCAGCGAAAAATTCGACTAGGTCCTGGAGAGAATCCGGCGCCAGCACTTCTACTCCCTCTACAACCGCAGCTTCTTCTGCGTTCTCCTTAGGAAGAATAATCCCCTTTAGATTTGAGTCCCTGGAGCATATTGATGAGGGCAGGGCTCCTTTTATAGATTTAATATTGCCGTCAAGCGAGAGTTCTCCAAGAATAATATAGTCACAAAGCTTTTCGGGATCTATAAGCCCTGTGGCAGCCAAAATGCCAAGAGCAATCGGAAGATCAAATGCCGACCCCTCTTTTCTTATATCTGCAGGAGCAAGGTTAACGGTGATTCTTCTCTGTGGAAAATCGTAACCGCAGTTTTTGATTGCAGCTCTAACTCGCTCTTTGCTTTCCTTTACTGCTCCCTCTGGTAAGCCTACCGTTGCAAACTGAGGAAACCCAAGAGCGATATCTACCTCAACCTCTACAAGATAAGCGTCTACCCCTAAAACTGCACTGCTTAGAACTTTTGCGATCATAGTAGTAGTCGATTATTATAACCTGTGATTTCGGTTATACAGAACATAATTAAATAATAACAAATGATGGGTTGCTTTTTACTCGAGTTGTTTCTATAAAGTTTTTGCGACTACAATATATATCTTAAAGAAATTTCTCAATTTCCTCAGCAGGTCTGGCTAGTATGACCCTATTGGCTTTAACAACTATTGGACGTTGTATTAGGTCAGGATGTTTGATCATTAAATCTATTATTTTAGAATCACTAATTTCTTTCTTTGATAATCCAAGTTCTTTATATATTGATTCGTTCTTTCTTAATAAATCTCTTGGCGGAATATCCAAACTCTTCACTAATTTAGTTAATGTTTTCTTTGTTAAAGGCTCTTCAAAATAATTTACGCTATCAAAATCTGTCTCACTCTCTTTTAAAACTTTTAATACTTTTCTACAAGTAGTGCAGGTTGGCTTGACATATATAGTGATTTTTTCTTTAGTCATAAGGAAAAATTATACCCAAGCTTTTATACGGAATCGAAATACTGTTAAATGTCTTTGGAGATATATTTTATTGACATATAACACCAAATATCCTACACTTTAATTGTGGCATGGAGGCCTAAGTGTTTTAAATTTTTGAAGAATTCATATAAATACATGAAAGAACCAGACCCTCATTTGTGTGATTTACAACTTAATTTCATACAACCTTCGGAATTATCTACCCATAATAATTTTATAGCTATTAATCCTATTAGAGGTTGCTGCGGGATTTAAATACTATGATAGATGAACTTAGCGCTCTTAAGAGTATTGAAGAGCGGTTTCATAAAACATCTAAAAATGTAGAGCTGGGAATTGGCGATGATGCGGCTGCGGTGAAATTTGATGCCGGTAAGCTGGTACTTTCTACTACCGATTCTCAGGTCGAAGATGTGCACTTTGTTAAATCTCGTATTACACCTTCAGATCTGGCTCGTAAAGCGGTGGCAGTCTCAGTAAGTGATGTTGGTGCAATGGGAGGAGTTCCGAGGTTCGTTCTGGCATCAGTTGGGTTTTCCAGGCGGGAAGACAAAGAGTTTCTTGATGAGCTAATTACGGGATTCCTCAATTCTGAGCAAGAGTTTAAAGTAGAGCTTATAGGCGGAAATCTATCTTCATCTGACAAGCTATTTATTGATATCGCCGTTCTGGGTGAAGTTGAGCCTGAATTAATGGTTAAAAGAAGTGGCGCTAGTCCAGGAGATTTGATATATACAACAGGAACCCTGGGAGATTCAGCGCTTGGTCTCAAGATACTTCAAGATAAAAGAGTAGAGACGGGTAACAAGTTTTTAATAAATAGTCATCTTAGCCCTATGCCAAGACTCATTCTTGGAAGAGAGCTTGCTTTGAAACAGATAGCTACCTCAATGATTGATATTAGTGATGGTCTTCTTCTTGATCTTGAAAGGATTACTGTTCAGCAGGGTACCGGCGCTAAAATAGAGCTTGTAAAATTGCCAACATCCAAAGAGTATGACGAATGTATAGGAAAATTTAGTGACAATACTTATGAACTGGCACTAAGTGGTGGTGAAGACTACGAACTTCTTTTTACTTCACATGAAGATAGACGAGGGGATATTCAGAAAATATCAAGAAATCTGAACATACAAATAACTGAAATCGGTTGTATAACTAGGGATAGATCGATTGAGATCTTAAATACTAAAGGAGAAACTGCTTCTTTTCAAAATAGGGGGTTTGTTCACTTTAACAATTAGATGGACGATATATCGTTAAGTTATAACTTACTATTAATTTTAGTTCTTCTCTTTCTCTCAGGATTTTTCTGTCTATCGGAAGGTTCTCTATTTTCTCTTGGTAGACATCATCTTGATAGCATGAAAAAAGATGGCAAGAAAACCTCGAAGCTTATAGAAAAGCTCCTTAAAGACCCTTACAAACTTATAATTACTATTCTATTTGCTGATGAAGTAGTAAATATAGCCTATACGAGTGTTATAGGGCTTACTATTAAAGGTATTCTTGATAACTCGTCCCAGCAAACGGTTATGTTAGTCTCGATTGCTGTGGCATCACCAAGTCTTCTCTTGCTGGGTGAAATTGGTCCCAAAACTCTAGGTGTTAAATATCCTAGAATTATTGCTACTGCAATTTCTTATCCCCTACATTTATTTCATATTTTGATTACTCCAATAAGATGGGTACTTATGGTTCTATCAATCGGTTTTACAAAAGTTTTTGGTGGAAAAATGGAGCATGAGCAGAGCGAAAAGTTTTCTCCTGAAGAAGTAAAAACACTCGTGGGAATAGGTAGCGAAGAAGGCGTGATTACAGAGATAGAGAAGAAGCTGGTCGGGAGTCTGTTTAAACTAGAGGATGTACCAGCTCATAAAATTATGACACCTTCAATCGACTGCTTTTTGTTGCCGGTCAGTCTTTTCAGGTCTCAAGCTCTTTATGATATTAAGAAAAGGGGTTTCTCAAGAACTCCTGTGTATAAAGACAACAAAGACAATATTGTAGGAGTTTTATATGCTAAGGATCTTCTTTCGTTTGATATATCAGAGGAAAAAACGATTAAAAAGTTTTTAAAACCCCCTTATTTTATACCCAGAACAAAAATGGCTTTTGATCTATTAAAAGAATTCCAACAACAACGAATTCACATAGCAATAGTAGTTGATGAATATGGGCGCTTCGACGGTATTGTAACCATGGAGGATATATTAGAAGAGCTTTTTGGAGAAATCGAGGATGAAAGAAGGGTTATCAAAACTGCCGAGGTCAGATGGCAGGGTGAGTCTCTGATAATACCCGGAAGCATGAGGATAGATGAATTTAACGATACCTATTTATTTACGGTACTCAGATTCGGGGGCATAGAAAATCTAGGACAAGAGCTTGAGGAATCGGTCCTTCCATCAGAAGAAGATCACGAAACTGTAGCTGGGTTTGTTTTTGATTTGTTTGGCAGATTCCCTTCGCAAGGGGATAGTGTTTCCTACAGCAGCTTGGGTTTTACAGTAAACAAGGTATCAGGAAAGCGTATAACAGAGATTAGGATTCAAAGAATGAAAAAAGAGGTAGCTGATGTCGCTTGAAATAGTCATTGCTATAATTGTAATTTCACTGATATTACAAGCCTTTTTTGCTGGCTCTGAAATTGCTCTGATATCCTGCGATAAGGTGAAAATGAGATCGCTTGCCGAAGAAGGTTCTAATAGCGCAAGATTAGTCTTAAGCGCATTTGATCAGGTGGAGCAATTCCTTAGTACAACCCTTGTTGGCATCAACCTTTCTCTAATTGTAAGCACCATAGTTCTCACCTTTTATATACAGGATAAATACGGTCAGGGAGGCGAGCTCTATACTGTATTAATACTGTCTCCTCTTATCATCATATTCGGGCAGATTGTGCCAAAATCAGTATTCCAAAAAAGAAGAAATACAATAGTTCTGTGGGCTATCTATCCTCTTTGGGTAGCGTCTAAGATCTTTTATCCAATTCTCATTTTTGTAAATATGTTTACTAAACATCTTCTTAACCTTATTGGAAAGACTGAAAGTACTTTCATAACCAGAGAGGAGCTTATTGATGTAATTGAGGGCGACACCACAGCTCCAACCGTTGATTATAAAGAAAGAATAATTAAGAGAATATTCCGGTTCTCAGAGACATCAGTGGATGAGATTATGATCCCCCTTATTCAAGTACGTGCTCTAAGTGAGGATTCAAAAGTCGGAGATGCGATAAGGCTAATAAAAGAAACTGGACACTCAAGAATTCCTATCTTCTCTGAGCGCGTGGACAACATAACAGGAATGCTCCATTCGTTCTATCTCCTTGGAGCCGATCCTAATGATGCTCTTAAAAATTATTCGCAGCCGCCTTTTTATGTCCCGGAATCAAAACCTGTAGATGAACTTCTGGACGAGATGAAAGAGGGACTCGCCGGTATGGCGGTCGTGGTTGATGAATACGGCGGAGCAGTTGGGGCTATAACTCTTGAAGATATTCTTGAAGAAGTGGTTGGTGAAATTGAGGACGAATATGATAAAGGAATAAAGCTCTGGAGAAAAACTGGGGACGGAGAGTATTTAATAAACCCGAAAATAGAAATCGAAACATTAAACGATGACCTTGGACTTGGGATCCCTGAGAGCGACGATTATGAAACCCTCGGCGGATTCCTTCTTTTAGAAGTGGGCTCTATTCCAAAGTCAGGGGACAAGGTTAAACATGCCAACTACACTTTTACCGTAACTAAATCTACTTCCCGTTCAATTGAGGAAGTAAAACTCAGGCTCAAAAAAGGGAAATAGATTTTAGACAATATACTTCCGATTAAGAAGCTAGGAAGATAAGGTAGGATTTGTAATACATGATTCATGATGCAGGATATGTAGATTAATGCTGCTAGAGAGCCATCGTCATTCCCGAATGTCTTAATTAGGAATCCAGCTGACGGGCGCTGCCCGCATTCCAACTTAAACCCTGTTTGATAAAAAGGGTTACAGTACAACCACTACAACTCTTTCACTATTAAAGACAATTCTTTTTCTTTCTCTCTCATAATTTGAGTTTCTTTTTTCTTCTTATGATCATAGCCAAGCAAGTGGAGAATTCCGTGGATTATCAGTTTTTTTAATTCTTCATGAAGCGTGACGCCGTAGGATTTGCTATGTCTCTCTGCAGTTTCAATAGAAACAACAATATCTCCCAAAAGGCTGAAATCAGGTCCCTCGATTTGAGGAAACGACAGCACGTCAGTTGTTCTGTCAATCCCCCGATACGAGAGGTTAAGCTCTCTCATTTTGATGTCATCTATAAATGAGATGCTGAGTTCAGAGTCTTTAGGAACGCCAAGCGCTTTCAACACTAGAAGCGCTATTTTCTTAAGACTATTCTTGTATTTGGTTTCTAACTCAGCTGTTTCATCTAAGAGCGCTACATTCACACAAAATAGTTTACTCAGTCTTCTCAGGCTTATAAACAGCTGAGAATTAATATGAAAATGCTATAGCTATCTTGGATACTTCAATAATTTCAGATATGATTCTTAACAATCATGGCAAAAAGACAGACAAAACTTGAAAGGAAGACCTCAGAGGTAAAGGTAAAGATCGATATTTCTCTTGATGGATCAGGGAAATTCGATATCAACACTGGTATACCCTTTTTTAACCATATGCTTTCACAGTTTGCCAAGCACGGTTATTTCGATCTGAAGATAAACGCTATTGGCGATATAGATATAGATTTTCACCATACAGTGGAAGATGTAGGACTTGCTTTGGGCGAATCAATTTTAGAAGCTCTGGGTGATAAGAGAGGCATAACCAGATTTGGAGAAGCTTTCGTTCCTTTTGACGAAACTCTAGCTTTTGCTTGTGTTGATCTTAGCGGCAGACCGCACTTTGAATTCAGGTTAGAAATACCAAAAACCAAAGTGGGCGAGTTTGACGTTGAATTAGCAGAGGAGTTTTTTAAATCATTTACGAACACCCTCAAATGCAACCTGCATATTGAAGTAAAGTATGGAGATAACCTCCATCACATTATAGAAGCTATATTTAAAGCTGTCGGACGCGCTTTAGATAAAGCCACAGGTCTTGACCCAAGATCCAAGGACATACCCTCAACAAAAGGTAAACTCTAGAAATGATTGCGATTGTAGATTACGGAATGGGTAATCTGAGAAGTGTAAGCAAGGCTTTTCAGAGTCAGGGATTCCCGGTCGTTGTAACTAGAAATCCTGATGATATCTCTAATGCATCCGGATTAGTGCTTCCCGGAGTGGGAGCTTTTGGGGATTGTGTAAATAACCTAGAAGAATATGGTCTCATTGATCCGATATTAGATTTTATAGATTCGGGAAAGCCATTTTTGGGGATTTGTCTCGGGCTTCAGGTACTTTTTGAGGAAAGTGAAGAAGCTCCCGGTGTAAAAGGGCTTGGTTTGATTAAGGGCAAAGTTGTAAGGTTTCCTGATTTGAAAGATGAAGGTCTAAAAGTACCTCATATGGGATGGAATCAAATCATAATTAAAAAGGAAGTTCCTATATTAGAAGGTGTTCAAGATGATAGCTGGTTTTATTTTGTGCACTCTTATTATCCCAGTCCTGAAGATGGCAGTGTAATCGCCGTTAAGACTTTTTACGGTTTGGAATTTACAGCAGCAATTCAAAAAAATAATATCTTTGCCTCTCAATTTCATCCCGAGAAAAGCAGCGATCTCGGCCTTAAAATGATACGAAACTTCTCTGCTTTGTGCGGGGAAAAAAAGTGGGAAAGAGCATAATTCTATTTAAGTTCACTATCTATTGCTTCATCAGTAGAAAAAGATTTTAAGTCCGTATAGTGGAGGATAAGAATAGAAGCCTCGCCTTCAATTTATCCTAATTTATTTCTTTCATTTATTATCCCATTTCATATATTGTGCGGTGCGGTGGGGGCATTTGTGCTTTGTCCAATTGCAGTATTTGCACATAAAGGTGGCGTCACTCATAAACGTTTCGGAAGATGGTTTCTTGTTGATGTTATAATAATATCTGTATCAGGCGCAATTCTCTTAGTCGATCCGCTATTCTTGCTGGTTTATTGGCCACAGCAAAGTTTAACTCATGATTTTGCTGAATATTTTAAGTCAGCGCATTATCCTGAACTGTTCTTCTTTTATCTAAATACTACTCTAATATATTTCAGCTTTTCCGCTGCAAGAGTATGGGAGCGTATTGGGTATGGAGGCGCCAAGACTCTAAGTTCAAATTGGATCGACTGGTGTCTAACCCTCGGGGCGGGAATATTTGTAATTGGATTTCTGATCATAGGTGTATTTGATTTAATTCATGCTGACAAACTAGCTGTGGAATTTATTATCGGGGGACTTTTAGTATTAAGCTTTGTCAGTTTTGACTTGTATACGTTAATAGTGCGAACCAAAGTATCAGGTTTTCCCTGGTGGATACTTCATATGACCAAAATGTTTGTGGCATGGGCAGCATTGATCAGTGCGTTCTGGCTCAGGATACGTGTCTATGTACTACCGCAAGATTATATAGACATCCACTATCATACGGGAACTATTCTTTGGCTTACATTGACACTAATAGGATATTTGGTTTATAGAAAACATTTTCAGCGTTAGTATCTTAATCATCTGATTGAAAAGTTAAATTAATTGACCGGGTGTAATGTATCAGATTCTTGAGGGCTTATAGTATCAACAGGGGTTGCTGAAGCGGTGTTACCGTAAATTGCCTTGTAGGCTCCGTAACTTCTAAGAATTCTCCTAATGTAATTACGAGTCTCGCGGAAAGGCACCTCTTCGATGAATTCATCTTTTTCAAGACCGTAAAATCTCACTTTCCAATCGGCTGCTCTGTGGGGCCCAGCGTTGTAGCTGGCCAGCGCAAGCTCAACATCCCCGTTAAACTTGTCCAGCACCTGTTTAAAGTAGAAAATACCCATCTCGATATTTATTCTGGGTATTGTAAGCATAGCAGTGCTAAATCCGTTAATTCCAATTTGCCTTGCTACAGCCCTTGCTGTTGGCGGGATTAGCTGCATAAGACCCACAGCATCTGCCGGAGATACAACGTCCTTTTGAAATCTGCTTTCCTCTCTAATAATCGAATATACGAGCAGCTCATCAACACCGTATTTCTTGGCATATGGGCCAACAAATTCCTGAAAGCCCTTTGGGTACGAAAGCCTGTTTGCTTGAGGAAGCCCAATACCCTGAGCAACCTTAATGGATTGATTATAATCATCTACCTGAGAGTAAAGTAGACTCACAATTACAAACTCTTCTTTTGAATTAGCTTCTTCCTTCATAACCACTATTTCAAGTTGCGCCTCTTCGGGCATTCCAAGTCCAATTAGCATTTGTGCTTTATCTTTGCGCATATTTGCCTTTGGACCGAGAGTTGTAGATTCAGGATTTATATTTGTAAATGTTGGAGTATATCCGCTTTTTTTCTGAGCGAGATAAGTATGGTAAGTAGGTGTTGTAGAGCCAGCTAGGTCCCTATATTGAATATGGGCCTCATTGTGTTTACCTTGTTTTTCTAAAGTTCTTGCTTTCCAATACTTAGCGTTTGAGGCATTAAAAGAAGAGTCCGATTCAGTGAATGCGGAGAAAGTTCCGTGTGCCTCTCGGTATTGTCCTTTTCTGTAATAAATCCATCCAAGATACCAAGCGCCGTCTTCGGCATATTTATTTCTGGGATATGATCTTATGAGTATATCGTAAGTCTTTATCGCTTGTTGTGTTTGGTTGTTTATCTGATAGAGTCGGGCTGCATTATAAAGTCCTTCAGGAGCAAGAGGGCTGTTAGGATATAGCTGATGAATCTGAGTGTAGAGTTGACAAGCCTCCAAATCTAGCCCTTGTTTAGTTTTTAGCTTTCCTCTCCAGAAAAGTGATCTGGGTGAATTTATGTTTTTAAGAATATTTTCAGCTTCGTTTAACCTTTTTGTATTTACCATCGCAATACCCATATTTGTTCTGACTTCAGTACTTTTTGAAGAGAGCTTGTTGTAGTTGTTCAGAGCTGCGCCCCATCTCGATTTATCAAATAGAATATTCCCACGCTGTAGATAATCAGACTGGGTTGCCTGAAACTCTATGCCGTGCGAATTACTTATATTCTTGGCTGCGGTATATGCAGGCTGAGCGGAATTGGTCTCTGGAAATTCAACCCAGACGCGCTTGTAAGTGCCTACGGCCTCTGAATATTTTCCTTGTTTTTCGAAGGACTGACCAAGACCCAATAGGTATGAAGCCTTTAAATTTCTGTCTTTTTCTTCACTGTATAAAGATTTGAATATTCTCTCAGCATTTCCATAATCGCCTAATACTGTATATATATGCCCCAAACGAGAAAGAGTCTTTTTCTTAAGCCCACTTTCTGGATATTGGGTAAGTATTCTATTGAAAAGAACGGAAGAATTTCCGTAATCTCCGAGGTTTTGATATCCAGCTGCTTGGAAGTAAATTACATAGTCACCTAATTCCGGCAGCTCATTTTCAAGACCCTTTAATCGCGTAACACCTTCTTGATATTGTCCCAGTTTTATAAAACAATATCCCTTCTTAAATTTATCCTTAGGATCGTTTGTTGCCTGCTGATATATCTCAGACTGACAATTTAACCGGGTGCTCGAATAAGAGGGGACGACAAGAAATATTGCTAGAAATAATATAGAGAATGTTACTGTTTTAAAATCCGGTTTCATCTTAATTTCCCTCCAATATATATTTTTTGACCCTATCTCCTTGTTCTTTGCGGATCGAGCATATCTCTGAGCCCTTCTCCAAAGAGGTTAAACGAAAACGCTGTGATGAA
>Ga0209633_10005023_pt1 | contig 11712 bp, 12 predicted proteins | sample Cruoilmetagenom1_FD_187290 | JGI IMG/M metagenome (GOLD analysis project Ga0209633, IMG submission 187290) | Oil polluted marine microbial communities from Coal Oil Point, Santa Barbara, California, USA - Sample 1 (SPAdes) (version 2) | ecosystem: Environmental > Aquatic > Marine > Oil seeps ... | reverse complement strand
ATTCGGCTCTGTTGCACGAACCATCAGCCACACCCTGAACACAGTTGATAAAGTACACAATTTTACAGGTACCCGCTTTATGGAACAGGCTTCAACTATCGCCAGGAAGGTGACATTTGGCGCACTGCCCCTCTGGAATAAAGAGATGCCTTCCGGGGTGAGGAAAATAGAACCTGAGCCCATAGATCCTGCCAACCCTCTGAAGGTTATTTATTTCCCAAGCTGTGCCAGCCGAGCAATGAGTGGTCCAGCCCGTGATCAAACAGAACAGGACGACCTGCCCCGAAAAACTGTTTCTCTTCTGAAAAAAGGTGGCTATGAGATTATTTACCCGAAAGGGCTGGAAGGACTCTGCTGCGGACAGGCCTTTGAGACCAAGGGATTTATCGCTGAAGCGGATCGTAAGGCAAAGGAACTGTCCGACAAGCTGCTCGAAGTTTCGCAAAACGGCAGTATCCCGGTGCTGTGTGACACCAGTCCATGCCTGCAGCGTATCAAATCAACAGCAGATAAAAATCTCCAATTTTATGAACCAATTGAATTTGTCCTGCAGTTCCTGATGGACCGGCTTACCTTTACCCAAAAAGAGACCTCAATTGCCGTACATCCTACATGCAGTACCAGAAAGATGGGTCTGGAAACAAAACTCCTTGAGCTGGCCGTGGCCTGCGCCACGGAGGTAATATGGCCGGAAGATATTCACTGCTGCGGTTTTGCCGGGGATCGTGGTTTCAACTTCCCGGAACTAAATGAAGCTGCCCTTAAGGGACTAGATGAACATACCTGCAGTTGTGACGCGGGTTATTCGACCAGTATAACCTGTGAAATAGGACTGTCGCTGCACGCAGGCATTCCCTACCGTTCCATACTCTATCTTATTGACGAAGTAACTGAACCAAAACTGAAATAGATCTTTTACCGATTGTTAATTACTTCTGACAAAATAATTATCCAAACCACAACGTGAAAATATGTTCAGTATTAGAAAAATCGGTGCCATAGGGCGAACCTACAGACATTTCAACCGGTACCAGCGAATAATACGGATTCTGTTTAAATACGGCTTTAATGATCTTGTTGAAAGCCTGCGCATCGATCAGTACCTGGAATCAGGCCTGAAGATGATCAATAGAAAGCCACGGGAGGAAATCGAAAAACATTCCCGGGCGGAAAGATTTCGCATGGCCCTGGAAGATTTAGGTCCGACTTTTATTAAACTGGGCCAGGTACTTTCCACCCGCCCCGACCTGATCACACCTGAATATTTAGATGAATTAGCCAAACTGCAGGATAATGTACCACCTTTTCTTTTCAGTGAAGTAGAAGAAATTTTTCTTGCCGAGACCGGGAAAAAACCAGATGATCTGTTTCAACAATTTGAAGAACAACCCATGGCGGCAGCATCAATTGGCCAGGTGCACAGGGCTCGCCTGCAGGACGGCAAGGAAGTGGTGATCAAAGTCCAGCGCCCGGATCTTGAGAAGATCATTGCCGTTGATCTTGAGATTCTGGCGTATCTTGCGTCACTCATGGAGCAATACCTGGAAGAGTTGCAGGGCCATCAGCCATCAGCAATTGTTGATGAGTTTGCCCGCAGCTTATCCCTGGAAATCGACTATACAGTTGAACTGGCCAATATCCAGCGCTTTGCACGGCAATTTAAAACTAATAAAACTATCTATGTTCCTCTTGTCTATTCAGAGTTAAGTACTGAACGTATTCTGACAATGGAATATATTGATGGCATCAAAGCCTCTAAGATTGATACTTTGCAAAGCCAGGGTTATGATCTGCACTTAATCGCTGAACGTGGTGCCAGCCTGGTGATGGAACAGATCTTTGTCCACGGCTTTTTTCACGGGGATCCTCATCCGGGTAATATTTTTATACTGCCGGATAATATTATCTGTTTTCTGGACTTTGGTATGATGGGGCACCTCAGCCGCAAAGACCGGGAAGATTTTACTGATCTGATGTTCTCCATTGTAACAAAAAATGATCGTAAAATAACAGATGGCGTCCTCTCCATAACCATCCAGTTCGGTGAGATTGACCATGACGCACTCAGTCGTGATCTTAGTGACCTTTTAGACCGCTACCTGTATCTGCCTCTTAAAGATCTGCAGGCAGGAAAAATACTGCAGGAACTTCTTAATCTCGTGCAGCGCCACAAACTCAGTATCAAACCGAATCTCTATCTGATGATCAAGGCACTTGCCACCATAGAAGGTATCGGTTTAGTTCTCGATCCGGATCTTGAACTCATCAAGCTGGCAGAACCATATATAAAAAAGGTGAAGACAGCACGCTTACGGCCCGGCCGTGTCGCCGAAGAAATTAGCGAAACCGGGAGCGAATACCTGAAACTGATTCAGGATGTACCGGAAGAAGTCCGATCTATTTTGCGACAATTGCGGGCAGGCAAGATGAAGCTCGAATTTGAACATCGTGGCTTGGAAAAGCTCGCATTGGCCCTTGATAAAATTTCTAATCGCATTGCTTTTGCCATTGTTTTAGCCGCCCAGATTATTGGTTCATCGCTGATCATTCTGTCTGATATTCCACCGAAATGGCACGATATACCAATCATTGGTCTGGCGGGATTTCTTGTTGCCGGAATTATGGGCTTCTGGCTGTTGCTTTCGATTATTCGGCATGGCCGTATGTGACCCTGAAGTGTCGCACGAACGTCCTTTGTTGCAACCCTAGAGTCCCCAATGATAAGCACATGTGAAATTCAAGTACGGGTTCCTGAGGAATTATCCAAAAAGATTGATTCTTGGGAGAACATGCATATTTTGTTCTGAGTGATAAATTAATTTACCCCGATTAACGGGATAAGTTCCCTGGTGGTAACTCTACGTTTCTGATTCCAAAAGCCTCTCCACATTTCTTGTTTTTATGAAAGTTTTTATGGAGTAAGGCACTAAACTCTGGAGGGTTTTCAAATGGCAACATATGAATGTTCTAAATGTGGAATGGCTGTTAATGCTACATGTGCAAAATGTGATGCACCACTTGTTAATGACAGTTTAAAATTGGATGATAATAGCGAGGTGCAGATATCAAAATGTCCAAATGGTCATGGGAAGATCAAATCCCCAATGTGCTGCGGTCAGGATATGACCTGTACAGTTAAGTAATTTTGGTTTGATCATCATTCATTTAAGACAACACGAATAGTTTCGGCCATGTGTTTAATATTTTCTCCTGATCTAAAAAGATATCGCACATGGCCTTTTTGATCTATCAAATAAATATAGCTGGTGTGATTAATCAAATATCCTAATGATGATGTGACTATTACCTCCTCATACCATGCCATATAATCAGCCACAATTTTATCAACAAGCTGCTTCTTCCCAACCAGGCCAACAGCATCCATACTGAAAAACTCGAGATATTCCTTCATTTTTTCCGGAGTATCCCTGGAGGTATCCACTGAAATAAATACAGTTTTTATATTTTCAGCTTCTTGAGAAGTTAACAAACTATAGACCCTGCTGATTTTAGACATGGTCACCGGACAAACATCAGGACAAGATAAGTATCCGAAAAACAACAAGGTTATTTTCCCCCTATTGTCTTGCAAGGAAAAAATTTCACCATTCTGGTCTGTTAAAGTAAAATCGTTGCCGGGATTGATCTCATCATAGTATCTTAACCGGTCATCAGCGAACGAGATCGACACCCATAAAAATAAACTCATCGCTGCGAACAGATATGTATTGATCTTTTTAATGATCATTATGCATATTTCCTTTCATATTGGTTCCATGATGCATGCTTTCTTTCTTTTCTTGTCCATTTTTCTTCACCTCAACCAATAATTCTTTTGTAACATCCTTATCAAATATCAATGTCAAACTTACCCTGTCCCCCTCATTTAATGGACGATTAAGACCAATCAGCATAATGTGCTTACCGCCAGGATTTAAATCAATAAAATCATTTTTCTGTACCACAATATGATCAATTTGTTTCATTTTCATCTGCCCATTCGCCAAATTCATCGTATGTAATTCACCGACCGCAGCAGCATCTGTTTTGACACCAATCAACCTGATTTTTTCACTGGAGCCATTGTTTATCGTTAAGTATGCGGCAGTGTGTTTAAAGGAGGGCGGCATGGCCCTGACCCACGCATTTGTAACTGTAATTAATTCAGAAGACGCAATTGCAAGTGGTATTTGAAAGAAATACAAACTAGCAAACATTACTGTCATAAAACATGAACATCTTTTCATTTGATAGTTTCCTTTGTTGTTTCCAAATTGTAATAATATCGTCAAAAGGTCGATTGCCGCCCTCTATCCCAGCATTTTTCCCCGAATTTATTCCAGGAGAGAAGCACAGACTTCTATATCAACTATGTAATATCGCATTCGTGTCACTCCAGGGCTGACATGACATTAGTGGGCTGTATAGATTTTAGGAAAACAGCAATATCATGTAGTTCCTGTTCTGTTAAATGATCGAAGGCAGGCATCGCCCCACCTTGCTGTATAGTGCCTTCTTTAACAGTCAGTTTAATATCATTGACAGACGATTCGATCCGAAAGGCTTGCGGGTCATGAAAATTAGTAGGAGGCGGAACACTATTTTTGGAGCTTGGCCCATCCCCCTTTCCTGATTTACCATGGCAAACAGCGCAGCCATTACCCAGATAAAGTTTCTTACCATGCTCAAGCGATTTGGCTATCATCGCTGCTTTCTGTTCTTTACCGGCATCACAGCTTGTGAATAGAAGTAAAAAATATACTAAATAGATGACTTTTTTCATTGATGCCGTCGTAAAAACTCAAATATTTCGCCATTCCGTCATTCCCGCCTGCGCGGGAATGACGGAGCAGGGAGCTTTTTAAGGGTTTATCTTCATTGGAACAAATTTTAATATTTATAGAAAAAGAAATGCGTCAGAGAACATGGTCACACCTCTATTTATACGTCAATGGGTTACACTCCTACCCCATATTATCCACGTGCCAGTAGATTGGAAGCATTGGATCAAACACCGTAACAGGCCCGTTTTCAGTATTAATTTTTTCAGGAAACCTGAATGGAACTTGAGTCTTGAACAGACGCACCTTACCGGAGTTTGGAGATAAGCGGTAAAACTTAGGGCCATTTAGTGAGACAAATAATTCTAAATTAATCAGCTTATCTTCCTGTTCAAAAACTGTGGCTAAACAGCCAAGCGCATTGGGAGACGTGAGCATTCCCGCGCAGCCACATGCGCTCTCTTTTACACTGTCACAATGCGGAGCTGAATCAGTCCCAAGGAAAAAGCGTGAATCTCCAGAAGTTGCTGCAGCCCTCAAAGCCAAGCGGTGTTTCTCGCGTTTTGCAACAGGCAGACAGTAATAATGTGGCCTGATTCCCCCAGCCAGAATGGCATTTCTATTAATAATCAAATGGTGCACAGTAATTGTTGCAGCCAGGTTATTGTCTGAAGCCATCACATAATTAACGCCGGTTTCGGTTGTCACATGCTCCAGAACAACACGTAGCTCCGGTAAACGGCGGCGCAGAGGTTCCAGAACTGTATCTATAAATACAGCTTCCCGGTCAAAAATGTCAACATCTGCCCCGGTTACTTCACCATGCACTAATAAGGGCAAGCCAATATCCGCCATTTTTTCAAGAACAGGCATGATAGTTTGCATATCCCGAACTCCACTGTCAGAGTTCGTAGTAGCCCCTGCCGGATAAAGTTTCACAGCTTTTATCAGGCCGGAAGATGCGCCATGGCTAATTTCATCAGGTCTGGTGGCTTCAGTCAGATAAAGCGTCATCAGCGGTTCGAAATCATGGTTGTCTGGGACTGCCTCTAATATTCTTTGGCGATATAAGGCTGCTTGTTCCGGTAAGGTTATTGGTGGAACAAGGTTTGGCATGATGATGGCCCGGCCGAAATCAGCACTGGAAAAGGACGCCACAGCTCTCAGCATAGAGCCATCACGTAAGTGCAGGTGCCAATCATCAGGACGCCTTATGATAAGTTCGGAAATACTCATTTGTGGAACCTCATTAATGTTCATAAATGATGCAGCCTGTATCCAGGGAGGTTGACATCTTCCACTTTTGCTGCCACATCCAACAAACCAAGTATCCTTCTCAGCTTGGACTCAGCACAGGTTACGATCCGAGCGGCTTCCAGTGAGATCTTCCATCATACCAGACCTCAGCAATGTACTTGATCGTGCCTGATGGAAATACCCTGAGAGCAAACCCTTTTAAACTACCTTCTCTAATGAAATAAGCGGATGATTTCGATTGAGCTGTCTCGATCGTTCTTGTGGTGATCTTTGGCATACCACTCTCCTCTACTGAAGATGTACTGTAGAGGGAATCATCGGATTTGCTGGTGAGTAAGCGAAGGACAACCCCAAAAACAACAATAGCGTAACCCTTAGAACCTCTAAGAATTACACCACGTTGGCATTGGTGCGGAGGTTGGAACCACACAAACAACAAATAATCCTTTTATTATAAGTAGTTACCAAGACAATCTCTTTTCAGTCTTTTATTTATACCCTCTTTGTGCAGAAGTGTCTTGACATGATCGGCCTTCTAAAATCAAATATTTACCATGGAAATGTCGGGGGGCCGGCTCCCGAGAAACGGCAAGTTTATATTTATTGACCATAAGCTAATCCACAACACAATGCTCGATCTATTCCAACAAACTATCTACCTTGAACATTTCTCAGGAATTAGGTCAACTCCTGAGATCTAGTCTGAGGCAGTAATCTCACAATAGTAGGGTTAACCAAAAGCATACGCCCAATCGCTAGAACTATACTCTGGCAATCTTAAGAATTAACTTCAGGGAAAAACTGACGATTTTCATCGGGCCAGTACAGTGGCTGAAAAGAAAAGGATCCACCTTCCAGACTTTTTTAATGCATTCCCGCCAAATCAGTTGTGAAATTCCCAGACGGTAAAAACTATACTTTAACTTACCACTCTTCAAAATCAACAAAATGACTATTCAGAAAATAGCGAATGCAAATTCTCCTTCACAAAAAAAGTATTCACCCTTTTAGAACTTGTACTAACCGCACTAAAAAGTTAGTTTTCATCGCTAATTATAGCGTTAAGCATTTCGAAGGTATATTTGTTGTCTATTTTTGTATTTGGAGAAAAAGAAGCTGTTATGAATGTTTTTTTTAAGAAGTACTGGTTTTTTGTGGGAATTGCGGTGATGGTGATTTTAGCCTTTTGTCTTCCCGCTTTGGGTATGTTCGTTCGAGAATACAAAATTCTAAAAATCGGTATATTCCTGGCTTTTCTTGTTACCGGCATGACCCTTGACACATCTGATGTAGTCCGCCAGTTAAAGGAATATAAAGTATTGGTCGCAGCTGTATTTTCATCACTATTCTTTTTTCCTTGTGTCGCTTATTTTACCGCCAATGCGGTTTTTTCCTCTCAACCGGATTTTGTAATCGGTGCCGTCATCATTGCCACAGCACCTGTGACAATAGCCTCGGGGACTGTCATGACTGGAATGGCAAAAGGTAATATTCCACTCAGTCTTTTTATCTGCGTGCTCTGTAACGTGGTTGCAATATTTACCATTCCCCCCTTGCTAAACCTCTTTGTCGGCGTCACGGAACCTATAAAACTTCCGGTAATGAAAATGATGGCAAGCTTGATTGTAACGATACTTATCCCAACTGTTATTGGACAGATTCTCCAGCCGAAGGTGCGAAAATTAGTCAAGGCTCATAAAAAGAAGATCTCGATCTTTAACCAGAGTGTTGTCCTGCTGATCATTTTCAATGCCGTTGCCGGATCTACCACAAAGCTGGTTGATGCCGGAGCCTCTATAGTTTACGTCTTTTTCTTTATGATACTCCTGCACAATGCCTTTCTCTTTTTCAACTATCGGTTGGCAAAACTGATCAGACTGGATAGACCATCTGTCGCGGCCTTCACCATCCACACATCTCAAAAGACCTTGACGGTCTCCTATTTGGTGTGGGCAGGCTACCTTGCGGACTCCTTCCCTATGGCTCTCATCCCAGGTATTGCCTACCATTTAACACAGTCTATCTGCGATACGATTCTTGCAGAAAAACTTCGTCAAAGGGCTGAACAAGAAGAACTGGAGCTGTTAAAAGTAACGCCTGAAGCAGTGTAACGTCAGTGTGTGCGGAGTTGAATTTCAGACTTAACGCCAAGACATCTAGTGATGTTACAATGGACCATGGAGTCAATTAGCTTAACGGTATCAAGAAGTCCAGTAGTGACAAGGTCTGGGAAGGTGAACAAAAAACAGACTGTACTTAGCATTCAAGGGCTATACAATAATAACGGTTTAATGCTCTTATACTCATATTGACAGTGGGAGCAACGTATCGCAACCTCGGAAATAATGACTAGAAATGCGTTTACAGAGGAAGAGAGGCGTGGCGTCGCCAATATGTCAGCTTCAAGACATGACTTTTCAATCTTCGGGAAAGGCTAATAGTTGAGGGTGATCAATTCCCCAACAGATTTAACAAAAGGCATTTTTCCCGAAATGGACAAGATAATCACTTAGGGATAGATGAAAGTTCTGCTTTAGCAATATTGATCAGAAAATACAAAAGAAGAGGGAACTCAACATGGTGACAGAATCCAAATTCAAATCCAAAGAAAATCCACCCATTGGGGATGATCACATTGCTATTGGTGCTCAAATCAATGATCATGCCGCCTTTCTGACAGGAGTTTCATCAGAACAGTTTTTTACAGATGCCGACATTTTTACACAAACACAGTTACTCGTTACTGAATATTATAAACTGGATACATTGAGTAATTTTTGGGATGTTTATAACGTAGAAGCTGAAGCCATGGGACAAAAAATTGTGTATTACCCCGACAGCTTACCGGATATTGATCGAAGCCAACCTTTGATCGCTAAGCCTTCGGATCTTGATCAATTGCATCCTCCCAATCCGTATAAATCGGGCCGACTGCCATGGATTCATAAAGTTAATAAAAATTTTTTGGAAATGACAGGAAAACTGGACCGAGCTTATTTTACTGCTCCTTTTAGCCTGGCCGCGAACATCAGGGGCTATCAAAATCTCATAGAAGATATGTCCATGAGACCCGACTTTGCTCATCGTCTTTTCAAATTTATCTGTGATGAGGTACTCGTTCCTCATATAGAAGTGCTGAGAAAAGAGGCAAACATGCCTGATTTACTCATGGACGGACGTGATGCCTGGGCATCACCACCAATGATTACTTTGGATATGATGGATGAATATGTTGTCCCCTATAATGAAAGGTTACGGAATCAAGTTGGTGGTAATTTGATCACCCGCGGAAACTGGGGAGATGCAAAAAGCCGTGACCCGGAACGGTTCTTCTCACAAAAAACGAAATGTAGTCCTGGTTCATTGAGTGTGTTGGATCCAGACTTGTATGAAGTTGGGCCGGAACGAGTTAAGGTATATGCAAACGAACACAACTTGTTTGTAACAGCAGGTATTGACGCTGCACTTATTCAGGAAGGGCCTGTTGAGGCGATTGTGGAACGATTCAAATTGTATATCGAGAAAATTGGTAGAGATGGGCGTTGTATGTTTCATATTAACCAGATACCCGGTGAAACACCTTCAGAACATGTTCACGCTGCTGTAGCCGCCTGCCATAGCTATGGTCGTTTTCCTATCCCCGAGAATTTAGATACCATCCAATTTGAAATTCCTGAGAGGGAGAGTTTTTCAGAATTTGTAGATAAAAAATTAAGGTAAGGAGCCTCATTCATAAAATGATCAACGTTAAAATATATAGTGGTATTTGTGGGTTCACCACCTTCATTAATGCTGAAAAGAAGAGTGGATATAAAGCCTCATTCCGATTAGAGACTGAATGCCCAAATTGGGAAAAGGTCGATGCTGTTCTGGGTGGAAAAGTCCTGGATATGATGACTGAACTGTTTAAAGATAAAAATACATCCGAACTTAACTCTCAGATACTGGATATTTCCCTGAAAGTAATTCCCCATGTGTCATGTCCAGTCATCTCCGGTATATTAAAAGCATTGGAAGTGAGTGTGGGCTTGGCGCTTCCCAAAGATGCGGCCATAACATTCGAACAATAATATCTTTTTGATTTAAAGTGCTAATCATCTGGCCACCGCCCTTGCCACTCTCTTTTCCTTGACCTTTTTTATTGCCGGAACCCATATATTGCTGTCGTTCCTCCGAAGTCATTTCGCCAACCCTATTCTGCCATTCCTGTCGGAAGCTCTGGCGTTCCTGCTCGGTTGCAGCCTGAAGCGTTCCACGCATTTCAGAAAGTTCTAAAGTGGATCTTATGCTGTCTTTTGTTACTATCCAGTATTGTGATAGTGTCGCCATCAGTAATACTGACAACTTTACCTAAAAGAATTTGGGCCGTGACAGGAGTGGATGTCAGAAAAAAGCAAAGAGCTGGCAATAGGAGCAGTTTGCTAAATGATAAAAAAATGACATATAGTAGGGGCCTACGCCATAGGATTTGTAAATTTTGTGCCAATCGTACTTGTTACCACGATGATGGGGAGAATCCGAGAAGATATCCTCTTTCTATATATCAATTATTATTTGAAGGTTATACAAAAACTGTTTAATAACTTGATAATCGTCGAATTCTATACACACACCATTCATCTGGAGATATTCAATGATTACCGTAATTGCTGAATTCAAACTTCCACAACCAATCTCGAACCATCAGGCTCGGAATATTTTTCTGAGTACAGCACCAAAATACCAAGGCCTACCCGGATTGATTAGAAAGTACTATTTTCTTGCTCCGGATGGTATCAAAGCCGGTGGTATCTATCTTTGGCAATCACGGGAATATGCAGATAATCTGTACACCGATGAATGGAAAGCGTTCGTGCGTAGTAAATATGGCTCCGATCCCACGTTGACCTACCTCGAAACCCCTGTTGTAGTCGACAACGTCTTGGATGAAATTATCTCTACCCAGTAAGGAGAGAGTTGCAATAAGGACGAATCGAATGGAAGAATGCCGGTAGGCTTTATCTAAATTAATCTAAGTTTTTGAGGTATGGGCGGCATGGAAAAGCTAATCTGCTATTGCTTTAACTACACAGAGTCTAATGTTGAGGCAGATATTTTAAAGAATAAAAAATCGACCATTGAGGAAAGAATCAAAGCTGAGAAAAAGGCGGGTGCATGTGAATGTACCATCAAGAACCCAACAGGAAAATGATGCTTAGGTGATGTTCACCGTGTTGTGGGCAAAATTATGCGGAAAAAAAGAATCAAACCACCTATTGATATTCCACTGATGTAACCTGCTATTCTTCCAGACAATATCCGAAATGTTCTGGAACCATCTTGCACTCCAAAATACTTTTTTATTGTCAGGTATTTCTGATCAGGTTTTTATGTTGCAAGGTTTTTGGGGTGACTCCTTAATTACTGAAGTTTCCTTTTTTTTGCGGGACAATTTGGAATTATGAAACCCTGTAAAGACATCTGGCCCAGGTACGAGTAGGACCTCATCGAAGTGCAGACCAAAAAATCGCCTGCGGCAGATTACTGTTGTTAAAAATAGGTGCTGAAGGTGGTTGTTTTATAAAATACTGTTCTCTGAAAGAATGTTTTGCTCCTTTACCACAGGGTCATCTCTGGAATTCTGATGCAGGCCTCGTCTGCCCGGTAATTTCGATTAGAAAAAGTATCCCTTGGC
>Ga0209633_10005022_pt1 | contig 11716 bp, 11 predicted proteins | sample Cruoilmetagenom1_FD_187290 | JGI IMG/M metagenome (GOLD analysis project Ga0209633, IMG submission 187290) | Oil polluted marine microbial communities from Coal Oil Point, Santa Barbara, California, USA - Sample 1 (SPAdes) (version 2) | ecosystem: Environmental > Aquatic > Marine > Oil seeps ... | reverse complement strand
CCCCGATCTCAACAAGGACTTCATCCCGTTCAAGGATCCCGGCGGCGAGGGCAAGGAATATATGCGCATCCCGGCGATCCGGGCCGACTGGGCGATCATCCATGTTGGCTGGTCCGATGCGCACGGCAATGGCCAGCATCTCGGCGCGCCCTTCGGCGATCGCTGGCTGGCGCGGGCGGCCGATCGCATCATGCTGCAGGCCGAACGCGTGGTTCCCAACGCGACCATCCGCAAGAACCCGATGATGACCTCGATCTCCTACGCCGATTGTGTGGTGGAGGCACCATACGGGGCGCATCCCTACGCGGCGCACGGCCAGTACAACGAGGACCAGGACGGCCTCAAGGAGTACGTCGACGTGAGCGCTGCCAACCGCAAGGGCGATAGCGCGGCGTGGGAAAGCTACCTCAAGCGGACCTGCCACGACCCCGAAGATCACGTCGCCTATCTTGAGACGGTCGGTATGCGCAAGCTGCTCGGCCTTTACCAACACCCCTTGGTCACATGGTAGGAGGACGAGCAATGACCGACTTCAGCTGGAAGGAAATGATGGCCGTCCTCTTCTCCCGCGAGATCGAGGATGGCGACCGAATCACCGCCGGCGCGCATACCGAAATCTTCTTTGCGGCCAACATGCTGGCCCAGAAGACCCACGCACCGAACCTCAAACTGCAGCTCGGCGGCACCTGTTTCCTGGGCAACGTCACCGACATGGAAATCGAAGCGTTGCCGATGACCTCGACCGGGTACGGCCTGCTCAAATACGCCGAGAGCGTGCACGACCACCCGGAGACCTTCCTCTTCTACTGCCCGCCGGGGCGCGAGAAGTATTACGAGGAGAACAGCCCCTACCGCGACACCAACCATTTCTGGTTCGCCGACCGCTTCTTCGTCGGCGGCATCCAGGTCGACAAATACGGCAGCGCCAACATGATCGGCCTGGGCGAGCCCGGCAACATCACCTTCCGCGGACCGGGCACCATCGGCATCAACGACATCGTCAACTCGGTGCGCTGCCCGTACGTGTTCCTCACCGCGCACGACAAACGGCGTCTCGTGGAGGAGGTCGATTTCGTCTCCTTCCCGGGCCGCAAGATCTGCAAGGAAGTCGGCTTCCTCGCCAGCGGACCCAAATGGATCGTCACGCCCAAATGCGTCTTCGATTTCGACCCGGAGACCGATCTGGCGCGCCTGAAGATGCTCTTCCCCGGCGTCAGCGAAGAAGAAGTGCGCGAGAACACCGGCTTCGACTTCGGCACGGCGCCGGAGGTCGAGACCATCGCGCCGCCGACCGACGAGGAGCTAAAGGTCCTGCGCGAAGAGGTCGACCGCACCGGCGTGCTGCGCGACTAGGCATACCGTCGCAAGGGCCATGCCCCTTATCCCCTCCCCCTCTTCACAGGGGGAGGATCGGGGAGGGTGACAAGGGCGCGGTCAGGCAGGTCGCGCCCGTTGTGTTCTTCGGCTACAAAGATGCCGCTACGAGGCAACCACCGGGAAAGGCCCCGCACGATGCCGCTGTCTGTCGAAGGTGCGCGCATCAGCGGGCCGGGCCGATGAGCGACGATTTCAACGCCGATGCGTTCAACACCATCGTCGACAGCCGCTTCGGCAAGCTGATCGTCAACCGCAACGATATCTATATCGGCCAGGCGGTGATCCGCTACGGCGAATACTCGCAGCATGAATTCGCGCTCTTTGAATATCTCTGCGGGGCGGGCGACGTCGTCGTCGAGGTCGGCGCCAATGTCGGCGCGCACACGCTCGGCCTGGCGCGCCATGTCGGCCCCGGCGGCCGCGTCGTCGCGGTCGAACCCCAGCCGATTGTCTTCCAGACGCTGTGCGGCAACATGGCGATCAACTCGATCACCAATGTCGATTGCCTCAACCTCGCCCTGTCGGACGCGCCCGGCCATGTCACCGTGCCGATCGTCGACTATGCCGGCCAGGGCAATTTCGGCGGCATCTCGATGCAGCACGCCCCCGATGTCGCCTCGCGCGTGCCGGGCCACCGGGTCGAGGCGCGCCGGCTCGACGACGTCTTCGACTATCCGCGCCTCAAGCTTTTGAAGATCGATGTCGAGGGCATGGAGGAGGCGGTGCTGCGCGGCGCCGCCGAAACGATCGAGACGCACCGGCCGATCCTCTATGTCGAGAACGACCGGATCGACAAGTCCAAGGCGCTGATCGAGTGCCTCCTCGGCTACGACTACGCTCTCTGGTGGCACCTGCCGCCGCTCTTCAACGAGCACAACTTCAACGGCGTGGCCGAGAACGCCTACGCCAATATCGTCTCGGTCAACATGCTTGGCGTGCACAACTCGGTGAATACCAAGATCGAGCTGCAGCAGGTCGAGGGCAGCGACTTCCACCCGATGCGCAAGGACGACGGCGACCGAGAACCAACAACATAAAGCGCGGCGTGCGCCCGCCCTCCGCCGCGACGGGGAGAGGGAAGACGCCCGCCGTCGCTGCCTACTCCGCGGCCTGGCTGATCGCGCGGTGGTCGACGACCTCGCCGCGCGCCGGATAGTCCTTCTCCAGCACGAAGCCCAGCGCGCCTAGAATTTCCGCGAAGGACGGCCGCGCGAAGGGCATGGTCTGCACGGTGCCGAAATAGAGCGTGCCGTCGGGCCGCACCAGGTAAAGCGCGGGTTCGCTGAACAGCGCCGGCTCCTCGTGCCCGGTCGAAGTCTTTCCCTTGCCGCTCGATATAAAGAGCCCCCAGGCACGCGCCGCATCGAGATCGAGCCCGTAGCCGACCGTGAGCGCGTCGAGCCCCCACTGCTCCTTGGCCTCGGCGGCGCGGGCCTCCTGGTCGCTGCTGATCACCACGATCTCCACGCCCTTGGCCGCGAAATCGCCCGCCTTGCGATTGAGGTCGCCCAGGTATTTCGAGCAGATCGGACAGTGCAGGCCGCGATAGAACACGACCATGGTGAAGTTTTCCGGGCTTTGCTCGCCGAGCGACCAGCGGCCACCGCCGACCGTTGCGACGTCAAGGGCCGGCACCGGCTGGCGCGGGATAAGGGGGGTGATTGCGGTCATGGGGCTGTGTCCTCCTGTCGGATCTGCCTGGGGCGACGATCTCAATCCGGGGATATCGGTCGTCCGGGATTTGGGTGGTCCAAGGAACCGTTGGCAGAACTACGTGCGCAGGCCGCCGCGTCAACGGAATGCCGGCACCGCTCACGAGAAGTTCAGCGCTGCTCGCGCGCGCGTGACCAAAGCGGCCGGCGACAGTTCATTCGCTGGCCAGCCTCAGATGACCCTCGGGGTCGGCGCCCCGCCCGACCAGCGCCGCGAGCACCGCGTCCAGCGGCGGCGTTTCGCCCGCATCCTTGAAGCCGGCAAGCCGCCCATAAAGATCGGCCGCGGCGAGGTGGAATCCGTCCGGCAGGCCGGCGCCTGCCAGCGTCGCCGCGATCTCGCGCATCTCGCCCTCGAAGCGCCAGGCCTTGGCGGTGACGCCGCGGATGGCGCCAGCCACGTGATCGGGCTTGCCCGCCTCCTCGCCGGCCCAGCGCTCGAACAGCGCCTCGCGCACGCCGAGTTCCTCGGCCGCCGCGACCAGGGCGCAGAGCAGCGCGGTCAGCCCCTTGGTCTGCGCCGCGTAGCACATCTTGAGTGCGGAGGCGCGGTCCGGGCTCGCATCGAGCACCCGCGCGTCCAGCATCGAGCCTTCGAAGAGCGCGGCCACCGCCGCCGCCTCGCCGCCCGAAAGATAAAGGCAGGCCGCGCTGGCCGCCGCCACGGGCGGGCCAATGATGCCGCCATCGACATAGCGCGCGCCGGCCGCCTCGATCCGCCCGGCGATGCGCCGCGCGCGTTCGGGCGCAATCGCATTGGCGTCGACGAAGATGCCGTCGAAGCCGGTGGCGATCACGGTCTCGGCCAGCGCTTCGGCGGCGTCGGGGGGACAAACGCTGAGAATGATCGGCGCCCGCTGGCACAGCGCCTCCAGCGTGCCGGCATCCTCTAGCCCCGCCGCCGTCGCGCGCGCGGCCGTCGCGCCGCTGCGACCCTCTGAGGCCCACAGCACGGTCGCCCCGCCCGCGCGTGCCGCCGCGGCGACGCTGGCGCCCATGGCGCCCGGATGCAGGATGCCCACCGTTGCCTTCACCGTGCCCGCCAAATCCGTCATACCTGCCTCCTAGATCAAGGTCGTCTCAGATTGCAGCAATCTGAGACGTGAATCTTGATCTATCACATATATTTAGAGCACGATTCACGCGTCACAGCAGGCCACTGTGACGCGATCGTGCTCTATTGCCTGCGCCCGTCGCCGGGCAACGATAAACAAACGGATCGTGGACCGATATAGCGATGCCAGCCGCGGTGTCGGGGATTTGGCGCAGGCACCGGAGCCTGTGCCGTTCGGCGCGTTTCGTCGGCCGCCTCCTGGCCCGGGGGCGCACCGGCCCCATGGCCAAGCGCCCCCGCCGATCTGCTCTCCATCGACTCAAGTAACGTTATCGGAGCTCAATACCGGGAAACAATATCCAGGATTATCCGCATTATAGAAGCAGATAATATCGTTCTATTTCTATAGTTAACTTCAAATATTCGAACCTTAAAAGATTAGATTGGATTATTTCTTGTAGATGCTTTCATACTGATTCATATTTCGCTGAAAATACTCTGAGATTCTATTTCAGTTTATGCTATAAGAACTCCATTACTGGAAGGTCGCCGTTGATTATGGAGGTGGCCATGTTTTGCCTGTATTTGGCATTTGGGCTCAGTCTTATTGGTGACGGCTGTCTTGCCACCGTCCCGATTGGCGCGGGTGTGGTTGCGGCGATGCCAGGGGCCCAGCATGCCCAGGGTCGCTTATCCCTGCCGATCCGCATTGCGCATAGGTCCGAAAGCCCCGCCGGCCGGCGGTTTTCAAACCGTCTGCATCGCCTGGTCGGGCGATCGCAACCGCGCGGCGAGACCCACTTGGCGCCGCCTATTCTCGGTAAATGGTGCAACGACCACCAGGAAGTCTGGATTTTTGGGCCTAAATTCCTAACCCACCGCCAGCCCGGCAACACCCACAGACACCGTGTTAGATATAATGCGCAATTGGACCGTGTATCGGTCTATGTCGACGATTATCCAGAGGTGTTCCGGCAATCGCCAAATGGTCTGCGGATGAAGCTCGAATCAAGCGGCTTGGACGCGAGCATGCAGGGCTGGAATTATTGACGCTGCCCAGACTTATATTCTTTTAGACAACCCACCATATAGTCGGTCAAACGCCTCCCAGCCGGACCCGGAATCCGGTACGAGCAGCCATCCGTGCGGGCGCGGCACAGTCTTAGCGAGTGCGAAGGCAGATACCGATGCGCCCAGTCTTTGTCCGGATCCATCCTGCCATAGCGCTGCTCCTGTCACTTTCATTCATCGCCATGCCGCTGTCGCCGAGCTGGCGGCGCACGACCACACCAGCCACCAGATCGCGCAAGTTCAGATTGCGAACCCAGCCTCACCACAGGACGATGGAGCCGGCATCGGCGCATTGGCCGCTGATCATTGCGGGTCTCCGGCCTGCAGCCCGTTCATGCCCACGCGTCATCAGCTGACCGCGGACCATAAGGACCGCGTCATTGGGGTGGCCGGCCGCGGCGATCTCACTTACGAACGCCGTTTGATAGCGATCGATCCGCCAATCCCCCGCTGACCCCCAGGCCCATCACATTCCGGCAGAACATAAAGCCGTGCGCCTTCGCGTTTTCGGTTGCGAGGTTCTGCTGGTATCCACTCACCGGCTCTTTAGAACGCAATCCACTGCGACAGAGGAAAAAAACAATGCCCTCAACCCCTCACCCCAGAGTACTTACCGCCGTCACGATGCTCGCGGCCGGCTTCATGACTCTTGCTGGCGCAACTGCGAGCATGGCGGATGCCGGCCACAAGCACTTCAGCTTCGGCCGGCCGGGCAAGGCGACGCAGGCCAAACGCGTCGTCCGCCTCATTGCGAGCGATGTCAAATTCGACCGGAAGATCCTGAACTTCCGGGTCGGCGAAACCGTTAAGTTCGTTGTGGTCAACACCGGCGAAGGCGATCACGAAATGACCATCGGCGACAAGGCGACGCAGCTCGCCCATCGTCGCGAGATGGAAAAGATGATGGCGAACGGCGGCATGAAACATCACGGCCACGGCCACCCCAACGCCACCTATCTGAAACCCGGCAAGACACGCACAATAGTCTGGACCTTCACCAAGCCCGGCAGCTTCGAGTTCGGCTGCAACATTCCAGGCCATTACGAGGCCGGCATGAAAGGCAGGATCATCGTTCGCCGTTAGATCCGTCCTTCGTTCGTTTCGTCACCAGCCCCGCCGGTTCGCCGGCGGGGTTTTTCTTTGTCGTCACATAATCCAATTGCCGTCCGGCCGGCATTTTAGCCTCCTCGCATCGACGTCCTTGACCATTAGGGCAGCGCCAATCGCGCGGGTTCTTTCCTGCCGCGCTCGGACGGCCTACCCCGCCTCGCCCTTGACGTGCATTGAGTGGTATTCTTCCACCCGGAAACTGCCACAGGGGACATATGACGATACGCATCGCGGCCAGCTTCCTAATTGCCGTCTCCGCCGCCCTTCTGACACAGGCCGCGGCGGCGGAGAACTTCCGGTTCCAGGGCTGGACCGGCGGGCCAAGACCGGGCAGCCACGGCGGGTTCCAGGCCTGTATTGCGACCAAGCTCTATCCGCACGGCGTCGTCCTCGGCCTTTCCTACGACCGTGACCGCCTTTATGGACTGGGCCTGCTGGACCGGCGATGGCGGTTCGTCAGTGGCTCCCGCATAACGGTCCGCTATTCGATCTCCGGCGCGCCCTGGCGCAGTGCGATGACGAACGTCGATCCGCGATCGGGCATCTTTCTCGTGTTACCCAAACGGCCATCATTGTCGCGCCGCAGCACCGCCCGGATCGTCGTCGTAACGTCGCAGAACCGGCTCGAACTCAGAACGCCCCACCTCCGCACGGTGATACGTCGCCTCGAGGATTGCCAACGCCAGTCGATGGCGGCCTCGCGTCCGGGCCGCCCAGCCGCACCCACAACCGGCGTCGATCACCCGACGTCCGGGCTCGAGCATACCCCCGGCGCCAACCGGGATCTCGCTCCCAGATATGTCGACCCTCGGGTCAGACGGGCCGCCCGAAGGATAGTCCGCAAGGTGCTCGACCGCGCCGGGCTTCATCGCTTTCGGTTGATCTCGCGGCGCGAGCTCGGCCTGCCGCCGCGATCCGACCGGCTCCACTGGGGCGAGCCCGGCGCGCGCGTGACCGGAACCTTGGCCATAATCCCGGACCGCGGCACACGTACCGAGGCCGGCATATCAACGGGCATTATCGAGGCTGCAAGGCGTTTGTGTCGCGGCGGCCGCTTCGGTACGGGCGTCAAGAGTATCGGCCCCTTCGCCAGTCCGCGCGCAGTACGTTTTTTCGTCACCTGCGACGCGCCCGGGCGTCACAGCGGGGCCTACACAGTCCTTCCCGTTCGCGGTGGATTCTACGCCGTTTTACACACCTCGCGACGCGCCGACGCCTATCTCCGGCGGGTCGATGACGCATTCTACGCCCAGTTTATTCGCATGCTGCCGGCCAAACGTTAACGATTTGGGCGGGCCGGCGCCACAAACGCCGCCGCTTTCCGCCAGTTTTTTCGATGCCCGATCAAAAAATTAATGTTTGATCAACGATTTATTAATCGTCATTAACCTTCTGTTAACCATATGAATGGAAAGTATCGTTACCTAAACATTAACAAAGCAACGGTGCATCCATGAAGCTACGCAAGCTCATCCGCAAACCCACGATCGCGACCGGCCAGGTCTATGAGCACCTGCGCGACGACACAGCGATCGAGATCGCCACTGTGACCGGTGTGCGGTGTGGCCCGTTGGGCATTCCGCATGTGTGTTATGAGTTGGCGGTAATCCAATCCGGCGGGATCGACGATCTCGGCGGACGCATCCTCACACAGGTGAAATTCAATGATCGCTTCCGCCCGATCCCCCCCGCCCTCGCGGCCTAATAGCCTCGCCGCGGCGGCCGGGACTTCTTCGGCTTCTTCTTCCACGAAGCCATCTCGGTTCGGCTCCAAGCCACCAGATTATCGAGAGGCGCGGTGCCGGCCTCGAAACGTTCATCCAGCCTTAGCTTTTCAATAAAGCGCCGAAACCAGCGCACTCCGAAAAAGATCCCGGTCCCCAGGACCAAGAAGAAAAAGATATTGAAGTACGGGATCTGAAAATACCCCTTGGGCACCACCTTCATCGAGGTGATGTTGGGGAACATCGAAAACAGCTGTATTCGCCATCCATAAGACGTGACCGCCGCCCATTGCGGGCGGTTGTCCTTGATTATCGCCGTGGCCTTGGCGGTGACGTCGGCGCTGTTGAATTTGAAATACGGCGGCCAGCCCCAGCCGGTATCCTCGTTCCGGTAGACCCGCACGCGCCCGCTTTCCGTCACCGTATTGATGAAGCGCACGTCGCGGGTCGCCACCGGCTGGCCCTTTTTCACCGGCCGGTCGCCGTGATCGTCCATGCGTTTGACGTCGGTGCCGGTAACCCGCACCACGTCGGTTCCCGGAAGGTAAAAATGCAGGAACGCGGCAACCACCAGCACGACCGCAAGCGCCAGAACCCGGATGATCCATTTCAGTATCGTCATTGCCGTCCTCCAGGAGGCGTGGCACCTAGCGCACTGCCGTCCTCGCGCCGCCGCCTTCGCTCGCTAAGCCAGTTTGGGGCCCCACGGCCCCTCGTTCCATCCGTAAAGCCGCTCCTCGACCGCCGCCTCGGCGCCGGCATAGTGCTTGGCCAGATAGTCGGCAACCAACGCCTGCTTGGCCGGCGGCCACCCCGCGTAGTGGCGCTCAAAGAGCGCGCGGTTGCAGATGTAGCCCTGACGAAAATCGAAGGGCGTGAAATGGCAGATCAAATGATTCACCAGCTCGCGGTCGGCGTGATTCGATGATCTGACAATGTAAAAGAAGGCGTCCGGCGGCAGTTGGCCAAGCCGCGCTTGCGGGTCGTTCTCCAACGCCTTAACCGCGTCGTTCAGCGAGCGGAATTCCTGGGGCATCGAATCATAGTGCGTGTAGATCAGGCGTTTGAATGTCTCGTCATTCATTGCCTCGGCGTCGCTGATCGCACCATTGCGGGCCAGCGTGTCATAGGCGACGAACCCGGCCTTCTCGCGCAGCAGCGCCGCCGGATCCGCCATGCCCTCGCCGACGAAGGCGATCAGCTTGCGGTCGGCGAGGAAGCGCGCCACCCCCGCCCGGTCGGCGAGCGGGATGTGCTCGATCGCCGGACCGCCGGGCTTCAGCCGCGTCTCGAATTCAGGATCGAGGCTGATCAGCGTCGCCGGTTTGGTATCGAGGAAGACATAGACCCCGCCGAAATGGCTGGCGAAGTAGTTGGGCTGCGCATAGTCGGTCGCGTTCGGCACCACCGGATGGCGGCGGATATCGCCGGTCACCTTTGCCAGATCGACCATCGTCGTCAGCGTCGCCTCGTCGTGCCAGGCGCTGTCGTCTTTTTGAAAGCGCGCGATCAATGCCTCGAGTTCGCCGGCCTTGGCGACGATGTCCTTGGAGGTCCGGACCTCGACGCGGATCCGGTTGATCGACAGGAGATCGGCCAGACTGTCGATCTTGTAGGTCGAGTTCTGTAGCTCGCCGAAGACCACATCGCGGGTGCTGAGCGCGAAGAGCGGCTTGCGGTTGTCGGCGATGAAGCGCTTGAGGATGGTCGCCGAAGAGGTGAACTGCGTGTCGAGCGCCGGCAGCCGCGCCTGGCCCGTCGTCAGCAGGATGAACTTCTTGTTGACCCCGTGCGGGTTCAGATAGAGCGGGTTGCCCAGCTCCTCGGCCACCTGCGGCGAAAATCCAGAAAGGTCGATGTGGAAAGCGGAGAGCGCGGACGTCTGGCCGGTCAGGCGCTCGAGGGCGCGGTTGTAGCGCTCGCGCATGGCGCGGTTGCGCACCTCGATGAGCTGGCCGTAGCGCAGTCCCTTCGCCGTCAGCGGATCGAGCGGCAATTCCGTTTGGCCATCGGATCGGGTCGGTGCGGCGGTCATGGCTGGCCGCCATCATTGCCGCCGCTGCGTTTGTCCGCATAGCGCCGCGTTGCCGTCTCGCGCAGGCGCATCTCGCGCACCATCGTGTTCACCGCCGCCTCGTCCGATGAGCCCGCATAGCGGAAATCGCTGTCGGCGTAGCGGTTGATCTCCTGGATCAGCATCTCCGGCGTGATCTCGCCCATGAGGTCGGAAATCATCGCCTTCTTGGTCTCGTAATCCTTGAACAGGAAAAGATCTGGCTTTTCCATCCACTCGTCGGGGATCTCGAAATCCATCGCGCGCAGCTTGGCGGCATCGGTGATGTTCTTGACCGCGCGCCCGGTGAAGCGTTCCTCCATGTCCTGGATCGCGTCGAGATAGCGGCCGATCTTCTCGATGGTATCGAGCTTGCCGACGTCCTTCTTCACCCCCTCGAAGACGGCGCGGAGGCGCTCGCTCGCCGGTTCGTTGTGGCGCTCATAAGAACTGTCGATGACGCGGCGAATGTCCTGCGTGGCGAAGAGGTCGTGCTTGCCGAGCTTGATCGCGTGGCGCTTGCCGAGCAGCAGCGAGAGAATGTCGATGTAATCCTCGCGGGATTGCGGGCCATCGACCAGATAGCGCGCGCCGGCGCGCTGGCGTAGCGCATCGTCGACATTCTCCGGATAGTTGGAGAACATGCCGAAGGCGCAGTTGCCGCGCACCACCGTGTTCGCCCCAGCAAACGACTCCATCAGCACCGCGGTGATCTCCTGCTGGCCGGCCGAGGACTGGCGGTCGCCGCGCTTGCCGGCGATCTGGTCGATGTCGTCGATGGTGCCGAAGCCGATCACCCGCGGGTCCATCACATTCTGGATGAAGGCCTTGGCGTTCTGCCCTGATTTCCCCTGATAGCTGTCGACATTGTCCATCGAGAGATTCTGGTAACGGAAGGGGTATCCCGCATTGGTGCAGTATTCGTGCAGCAGCCCACCGGTCATCTGGATCAGCAGCGTCTTGCCCGTCCCCGGCTTGCCGTCGCCGATGAAGGTGAAGATGAAGCCGCCCAGATCGACGAAGGGGTTGAGCTGCCGCTCGAAGTCGTAGGCCATCAGCATTTTGGCCAGCTTCATGCACTGATACTTGGCGATGTGATTGCCGACCACCTGATCGGGACGCTTGAAGTCCATCACCACCGCGGTCGAGCGCGCCAGGCGGGGCTGGGCAAAACCGTCGATGGTGAAGTCGTCCGCCTCGACGCGGTAGCTGCGGGCCAGAAATGCGTCGAGATATTTGAGCCCGTCCTTGCGCAAGGTGAGCTCGCCGGCGAGCTTGGCGAAATAGTCGCGCACGAGCTTGACCAGCGCCGGGTCGCTATCGGCCTTCGCGCCTATCTGCTGGTCGAGCTCCCAAAGCGCGCCCTTGATGGCGATCAGCGGGTTCTCCAGCACGATCTCCTCGGGATCGTCGGCGGTAACCGCCTCGTTCTCCGCCTCGACCATGTAGTCGGCGAGCATGAAGGTAACGTAGCTCGCCGTGCCGAAGAGCCCGACCGCGGCGCTCGATGCCAGCAGATCGGTGAACTCCGCCGCCTTGGCGGTATTGAGATCGCCGACGAGGTTTGCCTCCTTCAGCTTGTTGAGCGGCGTGATGTCGCCGTAGAGATCGACAA
>Ga0209633_10005021_pt1 | contig 11716 bp, 9 predicted proteins | sample Cruoilmetagenom1_FD_187290 | JGI IMG/M metagenome (GOLD analysis project Ga0209633, IMG submission 187290) | Oil polluted marine microbial communities from Coal Oil Point, Santa Barbara, California, USA - Sample 1 (SPAdes) (version 2) | ecosystem: Environmental > Aquatic > Marine > Oil seeps ... | reverse complement strand
GCTTTTGCACTCCAAATGTTTTTATCTGTATAGATATGCAATGTTCCATCTTCAACTTCAGTTAATATGATATCGTGTAAGTTTTCATCAGCTTCCAACGATAAGGACACCTTATCTCCAATAGTTAAATAGACATCTATACCTTGGCTCACATCGATAGCATCAAAATCTGAAGAGATTTTCCGATGTTCTGTTATGACATTACGGTTTCCTTTAACTCCATCAAAAAAACAAGAAGTTGTCATTGCTAAAAGGAGTACTATTGCTGAAAGTTTAGCTATATTTTTCATTTTTATTGGTTTAAATTATCATTCAAATTTGATTAAAAATGGACTTATTTTGTAATTTTAGTTACCGAACTGTCATAGATGTATGACGAATTGTAGACTAATGTGGTTTCATTATCAATTATTTAATTTCCAAACCACTTGAATCAATTTTAACTTCTGCAGCTTTGTCCTTGTCATTGATCTTCATTTGGAGTCCGTCTTTATCAATATTCAGGTCAAACTTTTCATCATCATCATTTACTTTTATTTCTAATCTGCCTTCATCAATATTCATATGAACGCCCTCCTCTTCATCATCCGTATCCCAAAAATCAGATTCATCACAATCTAAACATTCCAATCCTTCATCTGTCATTTTAAAATAATGTTCTCCCATATCGTTTCTATAAATATCGCGAGTGGTTTTGACTCTATAATCTAAAAATGACCTAGTAGATTCGTCCAGATATAGTATTTGATTTTCAGGAATATATAAGGTTAATTTTAATTCCTGATTTTTAAATGCCGTTTTACTGTCAATTAAAAAATAACCATTAAAAGCTATCGTATTACCTGACTTCTCAAAATCATATTCAATTTTCCCGGCATTTTCCCTGGCAACCAATCTCGTTCTTCCATTTGCCTCTTTTCTTACCTTTACATAAGCCTCTGAACTGTCAGACATTTGAATATTTACCCGTAAGTCATTAGAATAAAACTTGGATATATCATTTGCATCTAATACTTTTCTAAAACTTGAATGATGTCTAAAATTATTATAGTTAGATAGTGCTTCATCATCAACCATTTTAACGGTCAACGTATCCATAGGCATCATAACAAGCTCCTTTCTTTCAATAGATGATCCTTCCCGGGCAAATTCAGCACCTTGTCTGACACCAATATAGATAGCTGCCAATAAGGCAATGATCCAAATTCCTAAGAGTACAAATTTTGCTGTTCTACTTAATATTTTTGATTTACTCGACAGGATAAATAAGCCTAAAAAGAATAACATCAAAAAAGGAATCCCAACCAAAATTAGTACGAGTAATGAGATGATCCAAATAGGGATACCAGTTGGATTGATAACTTGAAAGTCTCCATCGAACAAATAATCAGCTCCCATAAAATCAACCGTGCCGGCAGTAAATAGACTAATAATCAGTCCAATGAGAACAGCTACAGATACAATAATTAACAGTACACCAATGAACTTACCAATAACCATAAAAAAGGTTACAATTATTTTACCCAATGTATCAATAAAGTCTTGTGTGCCGGATTTTACTCTATTACTCCTCTTTTTTTTTAAGGAATCAGAAACGTTATCATATCCTTCTTTTACAGCGTCAGTAACATCACTGGCAGCTCCTTTAACCCGTTCTGATACATCTTCGAATTCCGCTCTTATTTTCTTTTCGATATTGGTAATATTTACCGGCTCACCTTCCATCTGCAATTTTTCAGCAGTAGTGTTTGCTTCAGGTAATAGGATCCATAAAATAGGATATACAATAAATCCGAATCCGAATCCGAAAGCTGCAATTAGCCAGGCCAATCTGATCCAAATCACATCTACGTCAAAATAATGTGCAATACCTGATGATACACCTCCTAAAAATTTATCGTCACCGTCTCTATATAACTTCTTTTGGGTAGATTTTCTGCTATAGTTTTTACCTGAATCATCAGTAAATAACTCTTCATCAACCATATAATCTTCCGGTTGCCCCATTACAGCAATCACCTCGTCAATATCAGATTCGCTTATCACCTGACGTGCATCTTTAATCCTTTCAGATAATAGCTCACTTATACGCGATTCTATATCTGCAATTATTTCATCCCTACCTTGAGGATCGTCGCTTAAAGAGCGGCGGATAGCGTCTAAATATCTTTTCATTTTTTGAAAAGCAGTTTCATCAATATGAAAAAAGATTCCTCCTAAATTTATGTTTATTGTCTTATTCATTTTTTTGTTGGTTTTTTGCTGGTTACGGTATTGACAGCTTTTACAAGGTCTGTCCAAGTTGTATTTAATTCTTTTAAAAATAATTTTCCCGTTTCGGTCAATTCATAATATTTCCTCGGTGGCCCTGAGGTAGATTCTTCCCAACGATAGCTGAGTAAACCTGCATTTTTTAAGCGTGTCAATAAAGGATAAATAGTACCCTCAACCACCAGCAGTTTTGCGTCTTTAAGATTTGAAAGAATCTCATTTGTATATGCATCCCCATGTTGTAATATAGAGAGAATGCAAAACTCTAAGACTCCTTTTCGCATTTGCGCTTTTGTGTTTTCTATTTTCATGTGTTTGCTTTTATGTTTTTAATTACTAATTATTGCAACAATTATATTTACGATATAAATTAGTATTGTAGTTAGTATTGCTATCATAATAGTTAGTTTGACCCGGCCGCGACCGGGAGTTAATTATTTATTTTACAAATTTTATAGTTAACGGATACTTATACACTTCACCTCTACTTGCTTTTATTGCCGCTATAATTACAAGTGCAAACTTTATAATGGCAAGTACAGAAATTATAGAAGCTATACTCAAAAATCCGAATAGGTGGTCAAAATCAAAGTGAAAATTAAAGTTATCAAAATCATCTATATGCCTCACGTGATTAAAAAATGAACCAAAGGCGAATGGAAAAGCAACCATGCCTAATATAAAAAGATATAGGGTATAACTCAGGTTAAAATTTACCGCTTCTTTTCCATTATCGTCTAAATAAGCACTCTTATCTTTATTAACTGACCACATAATCAGTGGGCCAATTATGCTACCAAAAGGAAAAACAAAGCTTAAAAAAGCTGATAAATGAATTAAAAAAGAAGTATTTTTTTCGTTTTGAGTTAACATGGCGTTTATTTTTATAGTACTTAACAATGCAAATATATAGACAAAAGATATTACTATGCAATACCAAGTACTAAATTTAACATTTATTTAACACTTTGAACATTTGTATTGAGGGAAGTCGAAATGCTCAAAACAAGCACAAATATTTGATATTTTTTGATTAACTTGTCAAAAAAATAAATAGCTATATGTCAAAATATTCTGTTAAGAATTTAAATAAGTTTCTCATGTTTAAACTGCCTTCCGCCTATTTTTCAGGGGTCAGGGTTAAATCCATTAATGATGTTGAAGCCATTGCAACTGTTAAGCATAAATGGATCAACCAAAATCCGTTTAAATCACTGTATTGGGCAACACAAGGTATGGCATCAGAATTGGCAACAGGTATTTTAGTTATGAAGCAAATAGCCGAAAGTGATACAAAAATTTCAATGTTGGTTACCCATCAACAAGGTGCGTTTACGAAAAAAGCTACAGGGAGAATCAATTTTATTTGTAAAGATGGCGCTGCTGTAAAAGCTGCAATAGATAGAACGATTGCCTCCGGCGAAGGAGAGACTCTTACCATGACTGCGGAAGGTTTTGATGAGCAGGGTGATTCTGTTTCTAAATTCGAATATATCTGGGGTTTGAAAGCTAAAAATTAGTTTCAATTTTTGAATTTAATACTGTAACAAAAAGTAATTCTACCGTACAAATAGAGTAGAGATATACTAGTAAAAAAAATATGAAAAATACAGTTTACCGGAATAATAACTATATAACTTTCATAATTCCGATAATGATGATGCTGTCTATGGTTTTAATAGCCAAATCTTCATTATTCAAATCCTATCCACTAGAACTTTCAATAGGAATTACATTGGACTTAATTTTGACTATTCCGTTTATCTATTTTCTATTGATACGAAAAAAAGAAATTCCAAACATAACAATTGTATCAACTGTTATTGTCGGTATGGTCATTGCCAGTTATATCATTCCAACAAGTCATCAATTCTTATTAAAGAATATTAAACTATTCTTTATTCCTATTATGGAAATTATTGTATTGTCATTTATTTTTATCAATGTACGGAAAATAGTAAGACTGTATAAGACTCAAAAAAATAGTTCTTCAGATTTTTTTACTGCCTTAAATAAGGCTTGCAAAGAAATTTTACCAAAAGGAATAAGTGTATTATTAGCTACCGAAATAGCTGTCATTTATTATTGTTTTATTAATTGGAAAAAAAGAAAATTAGCAGAAAATGAATTTTCTTATTATAAAGAGAATGGAATAATTGCTATTCTATTTGCTGTTATTTTCATAATAATAATTGAAACATTTGTGTTACACATTTTACTGCAAAAGTGGAGTATTACGGTTGCCTGGGTTGTGTCTTTTTTAAGCATTTATACGTGCCTGCAAATTTTTGCACTCATCCGATCAATGAACAAAAGACCAATAATTATTGACCTTAAAGAGGGAAAAATAGCACTCAGATATGGGTTCTTTGGTGAATCTACAGTTCTATTAGATACTATTGAGCATGTTGAAATTTCTTCAACATCATTAGCTGATGATAAAAGTATTGTTCAATTTTCTCCTTTGGGTAATTTAAATGGCCATAATATTATTATTCATTTAAAATCCCAAAATACTCTCAATGGGTTCTATGGAATAAAAAAGACCTATAAATCAATAGCCATCTATGTTGATGAAAAAGAAAAATTTCAACATATGATATTGAATACTTTACAATAATGCTTTATAAACTAATTATCGAATTCTAAATTACAAAAACATGACAGCACACGAAATAGATTATAACATATATGGAGAGGAAATGCAATTTGTTGAAATTGAATTGGACCCTCAAGAAAGTGTAGTAGCAGAAGCAGGCAGCTTTATGATGATGGATAATGATATTAAAATGGATACCATTTTTGGCGATGGCTCCGGGCAAACCGAAGGTGTTTTAGGTAAATTATTTTCTGCAGGCAAGAGACTACTCACTGGCGAAAGCTTATTTATGACTGCTTTTTTAAATATTGGCCAAGGTAAAAAGAAAGTGTCTTTTGCATCACCATATCCAGGAAAAATAATACCAATTGATCTAACTGACTTCAAAGGAAAATTTGTCTGTCAAAAAGATGCTTTTTTATGTGCGGCCAAAGGTGTAGCTATAGGTATCGAGTTCTCTAAAAAATTAGGAAGGGGTTTGTTTGGTGGTGAAGGTTTTATCATGCAAAAATTAGAAGGTGACGGGTTGGCTTTCATGCATGCTGGGGGTACAGTTGCAAAAAAAGAATTGCAAGCTGGTGAAATACTGAAAGTAGATACAGGCTGTATTGTTGGTTTTAGCCAAACAATAAAATATGATATAGAATTTGTCGGTGGTATAAAAAATACTGTATTTGGTGGAGAGGGATTGTTTTTCGCATCACTTCAGGGTCCCGGAACAGTGTTTATCCAATCATTACCTTTTAGCAGATTAGCTGGAAGAATTGTTGCTTCTGTACCTCGAACTGGAGGAAAAAGCAAAGGAGAAGGTAGTATTCTCGGAGGAATTGGAGATATATTAGATGGTGATAATCGATTTTAAAAGTCAACTAATTTAAATACATATAGATGAAAAAAATTCTATTTCTTATTCTATTAAGCTCTACAATGAGCTTTTGCCAACAAAAATCAATTAGTGAAACAGAAATATTATGGGATACTTATGGTGTACCACATATTTATGCAAATAATGAATATGATTTGTATAAAGCTTATGGATGGGCTCAAATGAAAAATCATGGAAATCTTATTTTAAGAGTATACGGTGAATCAAGAGGTAAATCGGCTGAATATTGGGGTACAAGTTATAAAAGGGACAAAATGTTGCACCTTATGAATTTACCCAATACTGCAGAAAAAACTTATACTAACTTAACTGATAAAGAAAAATTATTAATTGAAGCTTTTACTCAAGGTGTAAACGATTATGTAGTAGCAAATCCGAGTAAAATTGATGACATTTATAAAGTAGTATTACCTGTAAAACCGATAGATATTTATGCGCATATGCTAAGAGGGATGTATTATGAATTTTTGGCGGATAACGAATTCAATAAAAGTCAAAAGTGGCAGAAAGGTTCTAATGCATGGGCTATAGCTCCGAAAAATACAAAAAATGGAAATGCATTATTGTTGGCAAATCCACATTTACCCTGGACAGATTCTTTTGCTTCTTACAAATTTTTTGAAGGGCATCTCAGTTTAAATGGTAAAAGCATTTATGGCGTTACATTAATAGGTTTTCCAGTAATAGGTATTGCATTTAATGACCATTTAGGCTGGTCACATACAGTTAATACTTTAGACAATACAGACCTATATGAATTGACATTGAAAGATGGAAAATATTTATTAGATGATGAATATTTAGATTTTAAAGTAGAAACTAAAATCCTAAAAACAAAACAAGAAGATGGTAGTATAAAGATTGATACTTTAGTTAGAAAAGTTTCTAAACATGGTGTTATTATTTCGGAAAAAGAAGGCAAAGCCTTAGCGCTTCGTTTCCCATATATGGACAATCCTCCCCACATGACCAAGCAATGGTATGATATGGGACAGGCAACTAATTTTGAGGAATTTGAAACAGCATTAAAACAAAATGCTATTTCATTATTTAATGTTGTATATGCTGATAAAGCCGGAAATATTTTTTATTCTTTTGCCGGAAATATTCCCGATAAAAAGGGTGAGTGGAAAGATTGGAGAAGAACTGTTTCCGGAGATAAAAGTGATATGATATGGGATAGTTATCATCCATATGACGCACTACCAAAATTATTAAATCCTACAAGCGGATGGTTGCAAAACGCTAATGAAGGTCCTTTTACCTCTACAATCCCTCAAGAAATTGATTATGAAACTTATGATAAGGATATCTCTTTAAATAATATGGGTTTTAGACCGCAACAATCTGCAAGTTTATTACTCAATAAAACATCATTAACGATTGAAGAACTGGTAGCATTAAAGCATTCAACAAAATCATCGCTGTTTGGACGTATAAAAGATGACTTTGAAGGATTAAAAAGCATAAATAATGATAGCTTGACATCGGCTGCATTAGATGTCTTACAGCGATGGAATGGTGAATTTAATGCGGACAGCAAAGGCGCCGTATTATTTGTTAATTTATTTTTCACATTAGACAGGCAAAATTTATTCAAAGAAAAATGGTCTGCCAAAAAACCATTAACTACTCCTGACGGCTTTGAAAATCCTAAAAAAGTATTGGATACTCTAACAGGCGTTTCTCAACATATGGTTAAAACCTTTGGTACATTAGAAGTACCTTACGGATCTGTATTTAGAATTAAATTAGGAGATCATGAAATACCGGCAAATGGTGGTTTTGGTAGTTTAGGATTGTTTAGAACTTTAGCATTTTCAAAAGGAAAAGATGGTAAATATTATGCTTTCCATGGTGATGGGTATGTTTGTGTAACTGAGTTCGGTGATGAAATAAAAGCCAAAGTAATTTTAGGATATGGCAATGCCAGTCAACCGGGTAATAAACATATTGGTGATCAATTAGAATTGTTTTCAAAAAAACAATTGCGAAACGCTTGGCTTAAGAAAAGTGATATTGAAACTCATTTAGAGGAGAGAGAAATTATAAAATAAAGATTTTATTTTACTCAATTAGATTTTTGCGATGAAATTCAGATAGCCAAGGTGACCATCTAAATGACACCTACAACAAATTTTGGAATTTGATTTTTATAATTTGTAATTTTTGTCCCAAGAATTTGGGACATATTATTCTTTACTTTTAATATCAGCAATAAATTCTTCCAATTTTTTACCGTATTTGGAAACTTTTACTTTTGGTGTTAGTGAGTTGTTTATAGTATCTAACAATGTAATATTAGCATCAAAAAGCTCAGTCAGTGCTAAATAAGGTGCAATTTCATTGTCTGGATGATTGACGGCAAAATTAGTAGTATAGTAATATCTCCTTTTGATCAGACCTTTAATCAAATTTTCAATAGAATCAATTTTTATAGAATCTCCAGATTTTTTTGAATCAAAATCCGCTTTGATAAGATCCAGTCGCTTGTCACTAAACTTACGCTTCATTTCATTATATTCATCCAGTAATTGCTGGTTTGTAAGTCCGTTAATAGTTGCGCCATAAACAAACTTATCAAGCTTTGTATTTATGGTAATTGTCCCTTTCTCTCCGAAAAAAGAGATTTGTTTACTAGGTGATTTATTTAACGATAAAAAATAGAGTTCAGGACTTTCAACCTCATCCGCTAGGGTAAATGTGTTTATACCATCCAGCGCTATGGAATCAACAGTTACCGCCAACGTGTCTTTCATTTTTTGCAAATAGAGCGTCCCTTTTTTTAAGTTTTTAACTTCTCCTTGCACGAACATTGTGTTCTTTTTTTCCGTTTTGCAGGCTGCTAAAATTGCAATTATCAGTAACGATGCTATAGTTTTTTTCATTTTGATCTATTAAAGCATGCGAATATAGACATTTTATCGAAATTTTACTGCGCAACTATCTGCATTAATATAGTACAGCCAATAGCCGCTATAGTACCCACCGCATAACCAAATACTGCCAATAAAACACCCACCGTAGCCAATGATGGATGAAAGGCCGAAGCAACAATTGGAGCCGAAGCCGCACCGCCCACATTTGCCTGGCTACCCACCGCTAAAAAGAAGTAAGGCGCCCTAATAAGCTTGGCCACAAAAATTAATAAAAAGGCATGAATTGTCATCCAAACTACACCAATTGCAACCAAGCCAACATTATCTAATATCATAGTTAGATCCATTTTCATACCAATGGAAGCTACCAAAATGTAAATAAAAACACTTCCAATTTTACTGGCACCCGCCCCTTCATATGTTCTGGCTTTAGTAAATGATAATAATATAGCAATAATAGTAGCTAAACTTATCATCCAAAAGAATTGAGAACTTAGAAAAGTAAAGATATTTCTGGTGGTTTCATTTTGTATTCCATTGACAAAATCTTCAAAAAAAGTACTCAAATAACCCGAACCGAAATGCGAGATACTCACAGTACCAAATGCAATTGCCGTGATGATCATTAAATCGGTCAAACTTGGATTACGTTCTACCTTTTTTGAATAGGTAGATACTCTTTCTTTTAAAGTTTCAATAGCCGAAGTATCTGATTTTAACCATTTATCTATTCGTGCAGATTTACCGATACCGATTAAAATGATGGCCATCCAAATATTGGCAACAACAATATCCACGAACACCATTCCACCATATAATTTTTGATTATAGCCATAAATTTCGAGCATTGCTGTTTGATTTGCTCCACCGCCAATCCAGCTTCCCGCTAAGGTTGCTAATCCTCTCCAAACAGCATCCGGGCCAGCACCACCAACAGTTTCGGGTGACACCATAGAAATTAATAATATGGCGATAGGGCCACCGATAACGATACCCAGCGTTCCGGTAAAAAACATGGCTAAAGCTTTCCAACCTAAATTGAAAACCGCTTTTAAGTCAATACTTAAAGTCATTAATACCAATGCCGCGGGTAATAAGTAGCGGCTTGACATAAAGTATAAGTTTGATTCATGGGTTGTGATTTCGCCTGCTTCATTGATTGTTTCCCATTCAGATGCAATTAAACCCAATGTTGTAAACAGTGCAGGTACCATATACGCCATAAATAAAGCAGGAACAATATTGTAAAATTTATGCCAGAAACCTTCCTTTTTTGACGAAGTAAAAAAGATAAAGCCTAGAGCAATCATCAAGAGCCCGAAGACTATCGTATCATTGGTAAATATTGGGATGTTATTCATAAGTTCACAGGGTTTATTGTTTATTTCAACTATTGTTAAAAATATAACTAAATTATTTCTGTCCTACCATAAATACAGCATTACAAAATATGAGTTTGCCGTTTTCCCAAAAGCTTCTAAACAGCGGATTGTCGGCTAAATATATTACGGCCCCTTTACCCTTTTGTTCAACCCCAAAAACCAGCGATTTATCAATATTCTTAAGCGCATTTGCTCCTGCAAAACCACTCACTAAGTTTGTTTTATCTTTAATAACACTTACATTATAGCCTTCCTTTAAGTATGAGTAATGGTTACTATTCAATCGTAAAGTATGGTACTTCTTATCATATCCAAAACCTAAGGGATGGGTATTATCCATAGTAACTTTGAATATACTCCCAGTTATTAAATTTGATATTGATTTTCGTTCCAACTTATCATATGCCTCCAATTCCAGTTTTTCTTTCAGTTCTTTTTCTTTTTTCTCTTTTTCCTTTTTCTCCTCTTCATCTTTAAATTTCGACAAACCGAATTCTTTACTTTCAGCAAAGACCCCTAAAGCTCTATCAATGGCGACGAGCCTCCCTCCTTTTTCAACCCATTTTTTAAGCTCATTTAGTTTTTCTTTATTTAAACTTTTTTTATAGAATCCATTAGGTAAAACCAATACATTATAATTGGCTAAATTCACTTCATTAAAATAGTCAATATCTAATATTGTAACGGGATATTGAATTTGCTGCTCAAAAAAGTGCCAGATTTCACCAAAACTTAGTGAAGAAACTCCATCACCAGAAAGCACTGCTATTTTAGGCGCTTTTAAATATGCTACTGTACTTGAACCAAAATCATTTCCCTTAGTCACAAATCCCGTAGCTACTGCATCAATATTTCTATTAAATTTATTGATTGCCGTTTTAACCGTTTCATCAAATTTAGCTCCTAGCTTTTCATTGCCTCTTCTGGTAATTACCAAGGTACCAGCATTGTATTTTTTTGCATTGATCGTAAACGGTTTTTTAGAGAAACGAACCTTTATGTTGTGGGTAAGCAAATAGGCTAAAAAAGCTGTATCATCGGTACTGTTCCATTTTGAAAGATATGCATAAGGTTTTTCAACTCCATTTATTTTTCCCTCAGCCAAATTAGTATCTAATATTTTTGTCCCTACATTGTTTGTTAGTGCATAAGCGTCTAATCCTCTACTATATGGCAATGCCCAGGCAGTAATATCATAGGTTACCGAGTCAGCTATTTTTGTTTGTGGCTCGAATAATGCTTGTATCAAGTTTGATTTGGGTTGGTTCGTATTTATAATTACATCACTATTAGATAATTTGATGGTTTTTGTTGTATTATTTTTATAATCATATCCTTTTACTGAATTGGTAATACCGGAAGTGCCATACTTAATTTGATGGCGGTCCAACAATTTTTTTAAGCTATTTAATTTATCGATCTCGTTTGTCCCTTTGATCACATAGCTTTTATATTTTCCTTTCGGGTTTTGATTCGCATTTTTAAAATAAGAAGTAAATTCTTTTTTTAATTTATCGGCATTAAGTGAGGAAATTTCGATGGTAGAAATACCCGTAGTATAATGATGAGCAATTCTATCTTTTAAGGTTAAAATATCCTCATCAGAGGTTTTGATACCCAAACCAGCCCTGCCACTACCGCCTTGTTCATAGGTCATCCCAATAGCGCCACTATAAGTTGGATAGGTATCACCATAACT
>Ga0209633_10005020_pt1 | contig 11716 bp, 8 predicted proteins | sample Cruoilmetagenom1_FD_187290 | JGI IMG/M metagenome (GOLD analysis project Ga0209633, IMG submission 187290) | Oil polluted marine microbial communities from Coal Oil Point, Santa Barbara, California, USA - Sample 1 (SPAdes) (version 2) | ecosystem: Environmental > Aquatic > Marine > Oil seeps ... | reverse complement strand
CAGGGCCTGAAACTTTTGGACTTAGTGATAACGAATATGACCTTTCTTACTCTAATACACATGCTGCTTATTCATATAGTACAGGTAGTTATCCTGTTGGTGACTTGAATTGGTTCCCTGAGGTCATTGTCTCAGTCGAGGATAGAGGAAATAAAAGTTTAGCGCCAACAGAATTTAGTCTTGGGCAGAATTATCCCAATCCTTTTAATCCAGCTACTTCTATTCAATTTGTTATTCCTGAAAGTGGTGTAGTTACACTTTCTGTTCATAATTTAATTGGCGAAAAGGTTGCTGAACTCATTAACGAAGAATTACCTTCAGGTTCGTATGAATATAATTTTGATGCTTCTTCTCTTTCATCAGGAATTTATTTTTATTCTATTAAGACAAATACATTTTCTCAAACTAAGAAGATGCTATTGCTTAAGTAATATGAAATTTTATAGTTACCAGCCCTGTTATTTTGTATAACTGGGTTGGTAAGACTAGAATAAAATAAATCAAATTTTAACTGTAAGGTAGAAAGAATGTTAACGCATAAAACATTTTGATAATTAAAATATATTCTAATAATAAATGAATAACATAAACATAAGGTAAAAAGTATAATGTATATCGGATTATCAAAAATACTAACATTTATTATATCGTTTACTACCATTTTATTAGGACAAGATGTTGACACTCTTTCAACAAATAGCAAAGAGTTGATTTTAAATGTTCATGGAATTCTAACGTTACCTAATAGTTCATTTGGCACAATGAGTGATAATACTACTTCTATTACTAACCGAAATGGTTTTAAAATTGGAGATAAAATAGGTGCAGCCAAAGCAGGTTTTGGGTTAGGATTAGAACTTAGCAATCCAGTTTGGTTTAGTGGAATGAAATGGATTGTAAGTGCGAAATTATTAATTAACCCTGTAAACGGCAGTGAAGTTCAATCAATATATCGTTCTCAATGGGGTGATACAATTAAGGTAAACTTAGATTTTGGTAATTGGATAAACATTCCGTTGATGACAGGGTTGAAGTATAATTACCAATTTTCAAGCAACTTTGAATGTTATGGTTTATTACAAGGCGGAGCAAATTTTTCAAAGGCTCCTTCACTAAAAGCTACAGATGTTGATATAATTATTGAAGAAGCAAAATATGAGTTTGTTACTGATTTTTCTTTTAATGCAGGGGTTGGTATTATATTTAATAAAAAGTATACTTTTGGAATAAACTATCTAAACCTTAGTACTCCACGCTATAAGGGTACTAAAGAACTGAATCAAAATTATTTCCCCAATATTTTTAGAGTAAAAAATTCAATTATTGCTGAAGAAAGAAGAATTTCTATTTTTAGTTTTACTTTTGGTATTTTATTCTAATATTTAATAATTAAAAAATGAAAAAAATATCTATTTTTTATTGTATATTGATTACGTTTGTTTTTATTGGATGCTCAGATATTTCTGATAGAAACTATAAAAGGGTAGCTAAAATTACCTTCTTGTCAAATCGCGAATCGCCTTCCAATGAATTTGATATTTTTTTAATGAACCCTGATGGTAGCAATCAAATAAATGCCACTTCAGATATAAATCAAATCAATACTCTTTCTGATCCTCAATTATCGCCTGATGGTAAATATATTCTTTTTCTTAATTCCAATAGAGAAAAGGAACTGCAATTATTAAATATAAAAAGTAGAAAATGTACATCTTTAATTAAGGTTAATTACAATAATTCTCAAGCTAAATTTTCGCCTGAAGGAGATAAAATATTATTTCTTACAAAAAAGAATAACAAAAGACAGATTAGTATCATTAATCTAAAAGGTTTAGAAAGAGTATTATTATCTAATCCTAAGTTTGATGAATATGATCCAAATTTCTCTTCAGATGGCTGTAAGATTGTTTTTGTATCAAAAAGAAATAATAATTTTAGTTTATGTGTAATGAATATGGATGGTACTGAAAGAGAAACTTTAATTAAAAAGAAAGGAAAGTTAAGTAACCCCACGTTCTCTCCAAATAGTGAGAATATTGCTTTCGTTAATTATGTAAAGAAAGTTCCTGGATTATCTATTATTGGCGTTGATGGAACGAATCTTAAAAATATTTTGTCAGGAAAGGTAATTGATGCAAATATTTATTTTACACCTGATGCAACACAGTTAATTTATAATTCAAGAGCAAGAGGGAGCAGGTATAATGATATATGTATAATTAATATTGAAGGGAAGCAATTTAAAAATCTTACTAATAGTTTAAATTATATTAATCAAAATGCTTTATTAACACCCAATGGGAGATCAATTATTTTCAATTCAGCCAAGTTTAGTGGTAGCGAAATATATAGCGTTGATATAGATGGTGATAATCTGATAAATTTAACTAACCATCCCGGATGGGATCAATGTCCAAGTATTTAAATTTAAATTCAATATGATATCTCATAAACTTTATATGGCGATTATCAGTAGAATTTTATTGATCTTATTACTTGTTTTAAGTTGCTCTCCTAAAAACTCAGTTAAGGAAGTGGCTTGGATTAAGGAAATTAAGGAAGTTAAATATTTTTCAAATGCAGACAGTACATATCAACCAGCGTTAATATATTCACACGTTAGAAATAACGAGAAACGTCCTCTATTGGTTGCGCTTCATACTTGGTCTGGTAATTATAAACAAACTAGCGGAAATGAATATGCTAAATATTGTGTAAATAAGGATTGGTATTTGATACATCCTGATTTTCGTGGGCCAAATAATAATCCAAAAGCAATGGGCTCTGAATACGTTATACAGGATATTGTAAGTGCCGTAAAATATATGAAGAAGAATTATGCTATAGATGAGAGCAGAGTTTATTTGGTAGGATATTCCGGTGGTGGGCATGCCGCACTATTAATGGCAGGAAAACATCCTGAAATCTGGGCAGGTATCTCTACCTGGAATGGTATTTCAGATATTAAAGAATGGTGGGAATATAATGAAGAGTATGCTGCCCAGATTGAAGTAGCTGTTGGTGGTAGACCGGATATCAGTGCAGCCTCCGCTGCTGAGTGCTTAAAACGGTCGCCACTAACTTATATATGGAATGCTAAATCAGTTAAGATTGACATAAACGCAGGTATAGAAGATGAGACTGTTCCGTTTACACATTCGCTTTTAGCCTATAATAAAATTGTAAACGATAACCAGAAAATTAGCACAAACTTCATTCTTGAATTCTATGAAAGTAAAGAAGTTCCGACTGCAATCCAAAAAATAATATTTGATAATACTTACGGCAACAAGTTTCCGCTGTTTCGAAAAACTTCAGACAACGCTAGGGTTACTATCTTCAAAGGCGGGCATGAGATAATACATCTGGCCGCGCTGAAATGGTTATCTATGCAACAAAAAGATTCCCAACCCGTTTGGTAAATTGATGGTATCCCTAAGCATAATTAGTATAAAAAGGTAACAATAAACTGAGAGTTGAATTAAATAGTGTATTGGAGGTAATGTGAGGTCTAGTGTTTATTATACTATTATTATAATAATTATACTATTAAATACCTTTAGTTATTCTCAAGACAAAATTATTAATGTTTGGTCGGCAGAAATTTCCGGAGGGATAAATAATAGTTCTTATGCAGAAACAACAATTTTAACAGAAAATGACGAACACATAATTAATGTAACCAATCCAACATTAACTACTTACTTTGCATCTCCTGAAATAAATAATGGAACTGTTGTAGTAATATGTCCGGATTGGGAATATAGGAAACTGGCAATTCCAAATGAAGGCATCGCAGTTACTAGGTGGTTAAATCAAAAAGGTATATCAGTATTTATTTTAAAATACAGACTCCCGAATAATTCCAATATGGAAAACAAGACCATTGGACCATTACAAGATATTCAAGAATCGATAAGAATCGTAAGGCGTAACTTAAAACAGTGGAACATAAATCCGAATAAAATATGTGTTATGGGTTTTTCAGCGGGTGGGCATTTGGCAGCATCTGTTTCCACTTTGTATAACTATAACGCTTATGAACATCACAGTATCAGCGCCAGGCCCGATTTTTCAATTCTTCTTTATCCTGTAGTCTTGATGAAAAGAAAAAATAACTTTCCCGAATCAACTACAAGGGAAAGTTTATTAGGCAATACTCCCGATGAAAAATTAGAAAACCTATTTTCTGCGGAACTTCATGTAGATGAAAATACTCCTCTGGCTTTTATAATACACTCAGTAAACGAAGGCTCGGTATCTGTTCAAAACAGTATAATCTATTTTTTAGCATTAAAGAAGTCTGATGTGTCGGCTGAGCTTCATCTTTATGAAAGCGGCGGTCACGGTTATGGTATCACGGGTATAGGAGGAAGTGAATCGCATTGGCATTGGACTGATGCATGCGAACAATGGTTAAAAATGCATGGATTATCAAATAAAATAATTTAAGAGACTATATAGAAGTAAAAATTTACAATTAAAGGTTCATGATGATTTCAAAAGTAAGTCAAAGCTTATTAATAAGCATTGTTATTATATCACTTTCTGTAAATTTTATATATTGTCAGGATAGGAATAAAGAACCAGTTAATACAATTCTAAAAGATGAAACTTACCAAACAGTTGGCATAAAAGACAGTCTTCCCGTGTTTTATAATAAATTAGCTAATAGATTGACTTTCCCACTTTCCTGGCTTTCAGGGAACTATAATGATTTCACTGAATGGCGGAAATTAGCTCGGGAAAAAGTACTGGAAAATTTGTTATATGCACCTCCTGCAGTTCCATTTGATCCGGTTATTATTAGAGAAGAAGATCGTGGCAGTTATATAGCAAATCGTGTGGTGCTCAATATATCTTCAGATAGCAGAATATTAGCATATCTATTGGTTCCAAAAGGTGAAGGCCCTTTCCCCGGAATGCTCCTTTTACACGATCACGGTGCACGTTTTGATATTGGAAAAGAAAAAATGGTTCGTCCATTTGATGAAAGTGAAGAACGTGTAAAATCCTCTGAAGAGTGGGTAAATGAAAACTATGGTGGTCGTTATGTAGGCGATGAACTTGCAAAACAAGGCTATATGTGCTTTATCACAGATGCATTAAACTGGGGTGACCGTTCTGGTGGGTGGTATGAAGGGCAGCAAGCTATAGCCGCTAATTTATTTAACCTTGGAGCATCTTTTGCAAGTGTAATTGCATACGAAGATATACGTGCAGCAGATTTCTTGGCAATGCAGCCGAAAATTGATAAATCGAAGATTGGTGCAATCGGATGGTCAATGGGGGCTTTTAGAACTTGGCAAATTGCTGCCTTATCCGACCATATAAACGCAGGCATCGCAATTTGCTGGTTGTCCTCGATAAAAGAATTGATTGTTCCCGGCAATAATATGATCCGCGGGAATTCTGCATATTCAATGACTCACCCGGGCGTCTTTAATTATTTTGATTATCCTGATATTGCCAGTATTGCCTGTCCTAAACCAATGCTGTTTTTTAACGGACTGAAAGATGACCTTTTCCCGGTTTCTTCGGTGGAACATGCCTACGAAAAAATGTACAAAATATGGAAATCACAAAATGCTGATCCACTCCTGTACACAAAACTTTGGGATACGGAACACACTTTTAATCTTGAAATGCAGGAAGAAGTTTTTTTGTGGTTGAAAGAAAATCTTTTAAATAAAAACTAAAATGATTCTTTTTAATTATAAAGATCTCATTAAAGTAGTTTATGAAAAGTAGAGAGGTTAAATGAAGCGAAATATACTTTTTTTTAAGAAGCTTTTTATAATAATTTTGATAAGTATTCCTGTTGGTTTGAGTGCAGATAAACCTAAAACCAATAGCAAAGGGAAAATTATTGCGCCTACTTCTTTAATCTATATTAATACTCTTTTTGATAATGCTTCACCACTTTTCTGGAATGTGGAATCCGATGGAAAAATTAACATCGAGTTAATTTATGATTATGAAAGGAATACTCTTAACCGTGCTAACAGTCATTGGTATTTTCAAATTTTGGCTGAGCCAGGGTCAGAGCTGACACTAATCCTAGAAAATTTTTATAACATATGGAATGGCTATCCGGACCTTTCAGACGCTACGGATGAAACGTCTTGTTTTGTTTCCGAAGACGGACGAAATTGGAAATCCATACCAACCAAATTATTGGATGGTCAGAAACTTGAAGTAGAAATCTATATGAATTCGAACTCACTTTTTGTTGCACGACTTGAACCTTACAGCCTAGGTGATTTGGAATTACTGAAATCGGAAATTAAGAACCATCCTCTTATAAAAATAACTGAAATCGGTAAAACGTTTGAAGGCAGACCTCTTGAGATAATTCGTGTTGGTCATAGCAATGCACCTAATAAAATATTTATTCGTGCGAGAGCACATGGCTGGGAAGCTGGGGGTAATTGGGTAGTTCAAGGTTTAATTAGAAGTTTGATAGCATCGAGTTTTAAATCAAATAAATATTTGGATAAATATGCAGTATATATTATGCCGATGGCTAATAAGGATAGAGTTGCTCACGGAGGTACGCGTTTTAGTGTAGGAGGTGTAGATTTAAACCGTAAGTGGGACAAACCAGCTGATCCAAAATATAGTCCTGAAAATACTGCCCTAGAAAATTGGCTTGATCAAATGATAAAACAAGGTTTAAAACCTGATCTTGCAATTGATATTCATAATGATGGCTCGGGAAATTTACATTTCTCCCATCCGAATATTAACCTTGATAAATACCTGGAGAATATGAATCGTTTTGAAAAAATATTGAGAAAGCATACATGGTACACGGAAGGTGCGAAAAGCAGCAATTTTAGAAATCTCGGTTCGTTTGGTGAGGGGTTAGTTGAAAGATATGGAATAGATGCCTTTATATATGAGTTAAACGCGAATTGGGTTGAAGGATTATCAAAAGTGCCTTTTGGAAAAGACTGGGAACTTTTAGGTGAACAATTAAAAGATGTATTTTATGATTACTTTAAAAAATAATAACACTTGCTAAACCTGGGGAGCCAATGAGTAATCAAAAAATAGAAACAAAAAATGATTTACTTAATAATATTGATCAAAGATTAAAACTTATGTATCTGTTTGTGCTTCTTTTTTTGTTGCTCTGTTCAAATATTTCCATAGCTCAAAATAATAATTTTAAAACTGTTGTCTTCGGATGTTACTCAAATGACATTGATGAATTTAAAAGATTTGTTGTAGAAGCAAAAAAATCTGGTGCAACCCACATTCAAATTAATGCTGAGGATTTACCTTTGGCTTATTGGCAAATGTCCCCTCCCGATGATCCATACCCTGCCTGGGTAATTAGTAATCCAGGTATTTTATTAACATTTCTGCCGGATACATTAAAAAAATATTTCCCCATAGAAGCATTAAAAACAGCCGAGAAAGTTTCAAATATCTTAGAAGAAAGATGCAGGATTTTGCGTAAGCACAATCTAAAAGCTGTTTTCCATACATTCGAACCTCAAATGTTACCCGAAGCAATTTATGAGGCGCGTCCTCTATGGAGAGGGCCTCAAGTGGATCACCCGATGCGCTCCAAAATCCCGAGGTTCTCTCCTTCAATAGATAATCCTGAGGTATTAAATCTTTACACTGAAGCCGTAAAAAAGTTTATCACAAAATGTCCCGAGGTTGATATTATATATTTCCGCACAAATGATTCAGGTGCCGGTTTGGATTGGAGTCCATATTTGTATAACGGAAGTAACGGTAATACGAATTTTAAACATATAACAATGGCAGAACGTGTTAAAGGCCTTTTGGTAGCCTTTCAAAAAGGCGCTGCTGAAGCCGGGGTTGCTCTTGCCGTTAATGTTTATAATGCTGCTGAATTTGAAGCTCAAAGTATAGCTTTGGAGTTATATAAAGACATGGCAATTGACAGTTTTGAAGGGCCAGATGCAAATCAATTTAAGGCTGATGTAGATAACCTATTATATTATAGCCGTGCGTTTACACCGATAGCAGGGATTCCCAGACCGCTTCATTTTATAGAACGTTTGGAAAAAACTTACCAGTCGGATTCCCAAAGATTGTTTGTGGCGATTGTTGATAGACACAATAAAGATTTATATATAAAAATCTATAACAAATTTAAGAAGTCTCCGACAAGCAGTATAATTGAAAACCTCCAGTTATTAAAAAGAATTGCCGAAAGCGAAGTTGGAGTAGGTTACAGTGAAAAATTATTTGATTTATGGGTAGCGCTGAATGAAGCTAAAAAAATGATGGATCTCACAAATGCTGGAGGAACGATTTTTAACTTGGGATGTGTGCAGCAAAGATGGCTGGTTAGGCCGCTCGTACCTTTCCCCTCAGAATTGAATCCGGATGAAAAATACTACTATAGAAAGCATCAATTCCAGGCACGTTCTGAAAGTGATGCCGAATATCTTTTGGATTTGCAGGGTATGCGAAATTTTACCGGGTTGGGCGGTAAAAGGTTTATTCAAAAAGTTATTCATTATGGTGCCAGATCATATATAAATAAAGCTGTTTCACTAAGTAAATACCTTGCTGAACATGTGAGCAATGATAAAAAAAAGAATTATGAGTTATTAACCGATAGGCTAACTGCATTTAGCTATTTGATGAATAATGTTTTTAACGTTGTTAGCTATCAGACGCAATTAGATCAACTGGATCTTTCTGGCCATAAATCTGAACAAGTGGCTATAGGCAGTAGCAGCTCAGTTGAACGTTCCAAAATGCTCGGGACTGTTCGTAGTGAAATAGACAATACCAGCAATTTAGTTGTCCTGCTAGAATCCCAGAATCAAGTTGGTGATATAATCGATCATGCCAAAAGCAAAGATGAAGAATATATACGCTTACTCGGGCCTGATTTAATAGATCAGCTTAAAAAGAAAATCAAAATTATGAATGCTCATTGGAGAGATTATAATAGAATATTTACAAGACCGAATCTGTGATTGTATTGATAAGGCTAGCTTTAAAGCCGAAAATTTAAACTGTATGAGGTTTGGTGAACTAAAACATTAATATAAGAAAAGAAACTTTGATGAATTATTTAATCCTAGCTGTAAGTGCTTTATTTTTAATTACTGGCACACACAAAGAAACAACGGAAGATAAGAAAAGATTAACAATTGCCGATAAAGCTCCTCTTATAATTGAGGAGATTACAGCTCCATTCAAAATGCCCCAATTGAAGAGACCTGAGTTTCCAAATAGGCTTCTTAATATTCTTGAATACGGAGCTAAAGGTGATAGTGTTAGCTTGAACACGAATGCATTTAAAAAAGCTATTGAAGCCTGTTACACCGCCGGAGGAGGAAAAGTAATTGTGCCTTCCGGTAAATGGCTTACCGGAGCGATTCATCTGAAAAGCAATGTAAATCTTCATTTTGAAGAGGGGGCTGAAATTCATTTTAGTACAAATCCAGACAACTATTTGCCTGTTGTATTTACACGATGGACCGGCTTTGAACTATATAATTACTCACCTCTAATTTATGCAAAGGATTGTGAAAACATTGCTGTTACAGGACCCGGCAAATTGTTTGGTCATGGAGAGTCATGGTGGAAGTGGGAAATGGCAGGAGAAGAAACAGCTTGGCGTGTTTATTATGAACAAGTTCTTAAAGATGTTTTACCTGATAAAAGAGTTTATGGAACTCCTGAGGCTGGATTTAGGCCACAATTTATTAATCCGGTGAATTGTAAAAATGTTCTTTTTGAAGGTTTTACGATTGTAACTCCCGGTCCCTTCTGGACGTTCGATATTTTGTATTGTGAAAATGTAATTGTTCGCGGCCTGAAACTCAACACTGTCGGTGGGCCTAATACGGACGGGATAAATCTTAATTCTTCAAAAAATGTGCTTGTTGAATACTGCCATATTAACTCCGGTGATGATTGTATTGCATTTAAATCTGGTTTAAATGAAGATGGTTGGCGGGTTGCCCGCCCGACTGAGAATGTTGTAATTCGTAATATATACGGACTCAGATCGCATGGCGGTATTGTTATTGGTAGTGAGATGTCAGGCGGAGTCCGTAATATTTATGCTCACGATTGTGAATTTAACGGCGCAGAAAGAGGTATTCGTCTTAAGTCAAATGCATCACGCGGTGGCATTGTGGAAAAAATCTGGTATGAAAATATCACAATGAAAAATATGAGTGGGGAAGCGATAAGGATAAACACAAATTACGGTGCTTACATGGCGGATGAGGGAGGCACAGCTTATCCTGTTTTCCGTGAAATTAATATTAAAAATATAAAATGCGATGGAGCACAAGTAGCATTAAGTATGATGGGAACCAGCCATAAACCTATTGAAGATATTACGCTTGAAAATATATCAATAAAAGCTGAAACAGGCATGAAATTTAATTGGGTGAATAATTTGGAATTAAAAAATGTCTCGAGTATACCTTTACAAGGCAAGTCGGTCGTTTTTGAAAATTGTAAAAATGTTGTAACTAAATAAGCGAAAACGGAGCGCTACAGAAACAATAAATCCGGTTGCTTTTCTTGAAAGCAGCTACATCTAAAAAGCTATATTCTGGAGGTAATATGGTATTAAAAAGGGAAAATATTTAAGAGAAATCTCAAATGAGTCCCAAGAAAGTAAACTGAATAAATTGAGGACTTTTCTGTTGCTATGATGCAAATGCATTCATTACTTCCAACATCAGAATAGTAATTAATTATTCGTTCATCTATACGGAGCGCTAAATATATTTTGCAATAACGGAGGAGTTATGAAGTGTTTAAAATATTTGGTTATTCTTTTGTTTTTATTCCAATATTTAAGTTTTGCTACAACTTATTATGTAGATAAAGACAATAAACTTGGCAATGGTTCAAACAATAGCTGGCCCGGAACTATTGACCAACCCAAAAGTGATGTTAACGCTACTTGGTTTGAGACTGGTCTTGAACCAGGAGACACAGTAATTATTCTTCAGGCAGCTGGATACGGACGAATGCTGCTTCGTGCCGCTTCCACCGGCTCAGCACTAAACCCTATTGTTATTATGTCTTATTCTGCTACTGATACGATCAAATTTAATTCCACTTATACAGGCGGATCAGAAGCAATACGTATTTTGGAAGGAGTCCATTACATTCATTTTGAAGGACCTATAACTTGCGATGGCAAAGCTGTTCCGATAGTAATTGATAGGCTAAACCAAGGTATAAAAATAACCGGAATGGATATCACAGATTGTGACAGAGGTATTCAATTAAGTGGTGGTATCGATTGCGAATTCAAAAATATGACGATAACAGATGTAGTAGAAATAGGTGCGCAATTAAGAGGCTCTGATGGCGCTGCTAGTGGTAGCGCTTGCCAAAACATACTTTTTGAGAACGTACATGTAAAAAATATAGATGACGGGAAATCCGGCCCTGGCAGTAGTGATGCAGACGGATTCCACACCTATTTTGGAGAGAATATCCGCTATATAAATTGTTCAGTAGAAAATAGTACTGAAGATGGTTTTGATCTTAATGCTAATGCAATAATGATCAACTGTACAACGAATAATATTGATGGAGCCGGAGTTAAAGTATGGAGAAGACTATATGATAATTATGCTGAAAAAACGGTAACAATGATTAACTGCGTTATTGCTAATAGCGGATATTATGCACCTGATCCATCGGACGGCAACCCGGGAATAAAAGTTAGCTACGGAGC
>Ga0209633_10005019_pt1 | contig 11716 bp, 8 predicted proteins | sample Cruoilmetagenom1_FD_187290 | JGI IMG/M metagenome (GOLD analysis project Ga0209633, IMG submission 187290) | Oil polluted marine microbial communities from Coal Oil Point, Santa Barbara, California, USA - Sample 1 (SPAdes) (version 2) | ecosystem: Environmental > Aquatic > Marine > Oil seeps ... | reverse complement strand
ACAAAATACATATTCGATTGTAAAATTAGATTTATTGAAGCCGAAACCTGCCTGCCGGCAGGCAGGTCTGATATTCTATTCAGTTGAACTACGGGGCCAAAATATATTTAACAATTTCTCTCTTTGTGGAGAAGAGAGACTAACTCAACAACTGCTTTACAATTGTTGATATTGCTTTTCCATCAGCCTTACCAGCCAATTGTTTTGAAGCCATTCCCATGACTTTACCCATATCTCCCATAGAAGATGCTCCGGTTTGAGAAATAATTTCAGTAATTACTTTTTTCAAATCATCAGCACTCATTTGTTCTGGCAAAAATTGCTCAATAATTGCTACTTGAGCCAATTCTGGTACTGCTAAATCTTCTCTGCCTTGTTCGGTATATAAAGCAGCACTATCCTTACGTTGTTTTACTAATTTTTGCAATAGTTTCAATTCATCAGCTTCAGCTAAATCTTGTTTAGCACCTGATTCAGTTTGAGCCATTAAAATAGCTGATTTAATTGCTCTTAAAGATTCTAAAGCAACTTTATCTTTAGACTTCATAGCTTCTTTAAGCTTTCCCATTACTTGCTGTTGTAAACTCATATCATTCTAATTTTAAGGCTCACAAAGATATATAAAAACCTGTTTATAACAAGTTCTTTAAACGTAATGTTTTTAGAATATAAACAATAAAATAAAAATGCCACCGTTTTTAAAGAACTACCCAATGAAATGCTTGAAAATAATAATTAACCCATAAAAATAAGAGAAACTTAATTATCTCTTATTTAAATTTAAAGGGTAATTATGTCATTAATTAGGAATTGGATAGTTCTATTTGTTTTAAACCGTTTCAAGATCCCAAGGGATATGATTCGATATGCCTTTAAGCAGCATTCTAAGAATAAAGCAATTATTACCAAAAATTCAACACTTACTTTTCAAGAACTGTCTAATAGAGTCCATAGCTTAGCTACAGGTTTGAGTACTCTGGAAATTAAAAAAGGAGATTCAGTATTAGTACTAGTATCAAATGGCATCAACCAAATAGAAATTAATTTAGCTGGTTATGAAATGGGGGGCATCCTTACATCATTAAATAGCAATATTACCACTGATAAGATTCTTGATATTGCCAAACTTATCAATCCTAAGTTACTAATATATGATGCGAAAATTGCTCATAAAACCGCACGGCTATTGCAACAACACTTCCCTAATTTAAAATTACTTGAAATTGATAGTAATTATAACGATTTATTGGCAACATATCCGCCAAAGAAGAGTATAAACAAAATATCACCAAATGATATAGCAGCCCTTGGTTTTACATCCGGCACTACCGGAAATCCTAAAGCATTACCAGCAACTCATGGTGTCTTTGTAAAAAGCCTACAATTGGTGGTGAAAAATGTAGGAATTGGTCCAAAAAAGAAAAATCCAGATAAATTTCTTGTAGGCATTCCTTTAGTTGGTGCCGGTAGTGGAGTTGTCTTACCATCTCTACTTTCAGGAGCTGCCCTTGTTATACCAGCATCATATAATGCCGAAGTGTTTTTAGAAATGATTCAAAAACACAAAATATCAAGGATGTTTACTACACCTAGTCTTTTAATTGACATTCTAGATCACCCTAAACTTGAAAATTATGATTTAGGTTCCTTAGAAAATATCATCTATGGTACCGAAACATTGGCGGCGGCTAAATTGGAAGAAGCTATTGAAAAATTCGGCCCCATACTTCAACAGGGTTATGGCAGTGCTGAAGTATTACCTCCGGTAAGCATGCTACAACCAAAAGACCATATGGAAAATCACAAAATTGCTAATAGAAATATTTTGACATCTGCTGGTAAAGTAGTTCCTCAAGTTTCAGTAAGAATTGTAGATGATAATCATAACGAATTACCCTTTAAACAAACTGGGCATGTACTCATAAAAAGCCCTACTTTATTTACTGGTTATTGGAATCAGCCTGAATTAAACGCAAAAACATTTGTTGATGGGTGGCTTAAAATAGGTGATATGGGCTATCTAGAAGCTGATGGACGTTTACACATTTTAGGTCGATCTGCTGATGTTATAAAAAAAGGCGATCAAATCATTTATCCACGTCAAATTGAAGAGCATGTACATGATCATCCTGCAATAAAAGAATGTAATCTAGTTCAAGTAAATGATGAAGCCATTTTAGCTGTTTCTCTACGTCAGGCTTATCGTAAAAAGGCTAATTATGAAACCATTGCTTTTGAAATTTTTAATGTATTAAAGAACAAGATTAAAAGTTATCAGTTACCTGATGATATCGAATTTTTTGAAGAATTACCGAGAAGTTTCTTAGCAAAAATTTTGAGACGAGAGGTAAGAGATTTCTTGAAAACGAAAAATAAAATTGCAATATAAAAAGTAAAAATTAATGGCCCCAAACACTAACCAACTATGAAGCATAGTGAAATTAAAAAAACAAAAATTCCTTTTGGAATAAAACTATCTTACGGAGTAGGAAATATCGGGTTGGTATCATTAATTGCCGCCATGAGTTTTTTCTTAATGATCTTTTATACAGATGTTGCTTTGATATCACCTGCGATTGCTGGAATGGCACTGACTGTTGGTAAAATATGGGATATCATTAATGATCCTATTATTGGTTGGATGACTGACCGAACTAAATCTAAACACGGTCGTAGAAGAGTTTATCTTATTTATGGTGCTGTTCCGTTGGTAATAGCCTCTTTTATATTGTGGATTGTACCTTCGGGCTTATCGAATACTTCGGCATTTATTTGGGTTGCCGCAACCTATATTATTTTTAGTACGGTATTTTCTATTACTTACATCCCTTATACTGCTATGGCAGCTGAACTAACAAAAGACTATGATGAACGTACTAGTTTAATGACAGTAAGCTCCATCGGTGCTGTTTTAGGTTATATTATCGGAAGTATTTCTGTACGATTAATTGTAGGAAATGCAGCCTCACCACAAATAGGCTATATGATAGTTGGTGGAATTTTCGGGGTTTTAGCAGGGCTTTCAGTTGCATTTGTAGCATGGAGAGTTAAAGAACCCACAGATTTTAAAAATGTAACTTCTAAAATGCCTTTGATAGCTTCAATAAAAACTACTTTTAAAAACAAGCCTTTTGTAATGCTTGTAACCGCATTTGGTTTAGTTCGATTAGCATTCACATTAATGTCTGCAGTGATGATGTATTTTGTGGTATATAATTTAGTAGAAAGTAGAGATTCAATCGGAAAAATTCTAACAATTTTAATGTTGGTTATTGCTGTTTTTATCATGTTATGGAAATGGGTTGGGGATCATTGGTCTAAAAGTATCTCTTATGTTGGAGGATTAATTATAGTTGCTATTTGTGCTATGGCTTCCTTTTGGCTAGGAAAAGGAGATATGAATATAATGTCTTTATTGGCAATGGTATTAGGAATAGGTATGGCCTCTCATTGGGTAATGCCATTTGCCATGATGCCTGATGTTATTGAATATGACCAAATGAGAACTGGTGAACGAAGAGAAGGTATCTTTTTTGGTGTTTACGGATTGGTAGATAAAATAGCCAGAACATTAGGAATTATTATTTTAGGATGGGTACTCGAAATTTTTAATTATGTACCTAATGTTGAACAAACCGCAGAATCACTTTTAGGTATTCGATTATTATTTGGACCCGTTCCCGCTGCTTTGATTTTATTGGCCATCCCTATATTGATATTTTATCCTATCAATAGAGAAAGTCATGCCGCTATGGTTAATGCATTAGAAAATGGTGAAATTTTCTCTGAAGAGGAAATGGAAAATTATTGAAAAAAACTGCATAGACTACCAAAAACTATTATGAAGTTTGACTACAACAACTTAGCCTTTTTATTGGGGTCATAAGAACCCTATTTAGCGATTAATAATAGCCATTGAAAAGATAAATTATTACCTTCTAAAATGGAGAAAACTTCTATCCAATATATTTAAAACCCAAATTTGAATACTTCAAATTCGGGTTTTAACAAACAAAACTAAATACTAATTAATCCACATTGTCATGCAAAAATGAATTATTAGAGCGTATCTGAATATCATCATTCTCATCTGAACTTAATGATATTCTAGATTGATTTTCTGTGGTTTCAGATGAAGGTTCTACATCATCTAAATCTACACCCATTCTTTTATATGCTGGCTGACTTTCATAATCATCAATATTTGAAGGTCTACTAGCAAATCTATAATTAAAATCTTTCATTTTTTGTCTTCTCTCATCTGCTCTACTCTGTAATTCTTCAATAGTCAAATTTAAAGGAGACTCATTCTCTTCACTATTCAATTTATCACTTGCTTCAGTCTCAGCTTCAACCCTTACATTAAACGTTAATTCTTCATCAACAGCTTCAACATTAGTTTTCACAACGTCTTCCACATCTTCTAACATAAATTTTTCTAAACCATGTCTTATTTTACCATCAACAGTTACTGTTGGCTGTATCATTTCAGGCTCTACAACTTCAAGATTTCTAACATCAGTAGCTGTTAAAGGATGCTTAATCACTTCTTCATGCTCTTCCATACTCTTTGCTGAAGAAGACAAAGGCAAATCAAAAGTCAATGCAATTTGATTCTCATCTTCTATTTCTTCAACTTCATCAACTTGAGCAATAGGTGTAATTACAAACTCATCTAAAGACTCTTCTTGATCACCGCTTTGCTCAACAGCATCATAAGTAACATCTATTTCTTTAATAGATTTTGAAGTAGAAATTATTTCATTTTCTAATTGTTCATTTGTAATAGATTCTTTTTCTACGTCTAATACATGTCGTACAACACCTTTATTTACTAGTACTTCTTCTACTTTTTTAGGTGAAAAAGTTTCAGTTTCTAAAGCGTGAATAATTTTTTTTTCCTCAGTATGAGCAATCTCTAGTTGTTGTTCATTATTAAAGCCTGTAGCAACAATAGTAACTGCAATAGATTCTCCTAACTCTTGATCTTCGCCAACACCCATAATAATATCTACATTGCTTTTGGCTTCACTTTGTATATAATCATTAATCTCACCTATTTCATCAATTGTTATCTCTGATGTTCCAGAAACAATTAACAATAAAACATTTCTAGCTCCAATTATTTTGTTATCGTTCAGTAATGGTGAATCTAATGCTTTGGTAATAGCTTCTTGTGCTCTATTTTGCCCTGTTGCAATTGCAGAACCCATCAAGGCAGTACCACTATTTGACAAGACCGTTTTTGCATCTTTTAAATCTATGTTTTGCGTATAATGATGTGTAATAACCTCTGCAATACCCATAGCTGCAGTAGATAACACCTCATCAGCCTTAGAGAAACCAGCTTTAAAACCTAAATTTCCATATACTTCTCTAAGTTTATTATTATTAATAACAACTAAAGAATCTATATGCTTTCTTATTTTTTCTATTCCTTTTTGAGCTTGTTCATTTCTCATTTTACCTTCAAATGAAAATGGTATAGTCACTATCCCTACAGTTAGCAAGTCCATTTTTTTAGCAATCTCAGCAATTACAGGTGCAGCACCTGTACCTGTACCTCCGCCCATTCCAACAGTAATAAAAACCATTTTTGCATTGGTGCCCAACATTTTTCTAATTTCTTCTTCACTTTCAATGGCTGCTTGTTCTCCAATTTCAGGATTTGCACCAGCACCTAAACCTTCTGTAAGCGTTGCACCTAATTGTATTTTTGTTGGTATCGGACTGTTTTCTAATGCTTGGGCATCAGTATTACAAACAACAAAATCAATACCATCAACTCCCTTTCTAAACATGTGATTTACAGCATTGCTACCACCACCACCAACACCAATAACCTTAATGGTATTTGATTGGTTTTTTGGTAAATCAAATGCTAAACTTTCAAATTCTAAGCTCATAATTTTATTATTTTGGAATTTCTATATTTTATCTTTTTTCTTTCTAAAAACACTTTTTAATTTTTAAACTACTTTATTCAGCATTGTCTAAAAATTCTCTAAACTTATCTCCCCATTTTTCAAAAATTGATTTTCGATCAACTTTAGAACTAAAATCAGATTTACGATTTTGAGAATATTCTTCAGTATCCTTTTTTACATCAGATTTTTCACTTTTATTTTTTTCTTCTAAACCATTCATTAACAAACCAACGGCAGTTGCATAAGCTGGACTAGATAAATCAAGATCTGTACTTCCTGCCAAATGTTCATTTGGATAGCCTATTCTAGTATCCATACCCGTAATATATTCAACCAACTGCTTGATATGTTTCAATTCTGCACCTCCACCTGTTAAAACAATACCAGCAATTAATTTCTTTTTAGTTTCTTCGTGGCCGTAATTCTTAATTTCTAAATACACTTGTTCTATAATCTCTACAACACGTGCATGGATAATTTTAGAAAGATTTTTTAATGTGATTTCTTTCGGTTCTCTACCTCTTAAACCAGGAATAGAAACAATTTCATTTTCTTTATTTTCTCCAGGCCAAGCTGAACCAAATTTTATTTTTAATAACTCCGCTTGTTTTTCTATAATAGAACAACCTTCTTTTATATCTTCTGTAATCACGTTTCCTCCAAAAGGGATTACCGATGTATGTCGTATAATTCCATCTTTAAAAATAGCTAAATCAGTTGTACCACCACCTATATCAATCAAAGCAACACCTGCTTCTTTTTCTTCTAGACTTAAAACAGCTTCAGAAGACGCTAAGGGTTCTAAAGTAATATTAGATAACTCTAAACCAGAACTTTTAATACATCTCCCTACATTTCTAATAGAAGAAACTTGTCCTACAACTACATGAAAATTTGCCTCTAACCTTCCGCCATACATCCCAATAGGAGCTTTAATTTCAGCCTGCCCATCTACTTTGTAATCTTGTGGTAATACATGTATAATTTCTTCTCCTGGAAGCATCACCAACTTATGAACTTGATTAACTAACTTTTCAATATCACTATCATCAATAACTTTTTCAGAATTAGGTCTAGTGATATAATCGCTATGATGTAAACTACGAATATGCTGACCAGCAATACCCACGACAACTTCTTTAATTTTATAATCTGACACACTTTCAGCTTCTTCAACAGCTTGCTGTATAGATTGTATGGTTTGGGTAATATTATTAACAACTCCTCTATGAACGCCCATACTTTTGGCCTTGCCCATACCGAGTATTTCTAATTTACCATACTCATTGGTTTTACCAATCATGGCTACAATTTTTGTAGTACCAATGTCTAGACCAACAGCTATGTTATCCTGTTCCATAATTTACTTTTTTGTGCACACAACCTGATTGTTGTACTCAAGGTTAATTGTTTTATAATTTTCAAGTGTTTTGTCATTAATTGCTTTTTGATAAAACACTTTTAGTTTTTTAATTTTTTGATCCAATTGATTCAAACTTCCTAATTCAACAGTCTGATTACCAACCCTAGTCTTTAAAATAAATTCTCTTGTTGAAATTTGTTCAACACCAACAATTTGTTTTTTTAGAAATTCATCCTCATAAACCAATTCAACTAGTTTAAATAGTTCTTCTGAAATAGTATTATTTGCAACACCTTCAACAATAAGAACCCTAGCTGAATAACTTAATGATAATGGCATTTTTTTACCATTACTATCAATATAATACGCTGAACCATTTTGATTCACTCTTGCAATTGGTGTTTTTTGTTTTATTACAGCACCTAATTCACCATTCACATTCATAAAAACCTCAGCATTTTCTATCATTTCATTAGAAAGTAACGTCTCTTCTAACTTATCCAAAAATATGCTTTCTTTTGGCTGATTTTTCAAGCCTTCATAATTTTGTATTAACAATTTATTAACCGTTTGATAAGTAACAAAAAGATTATCGCCATTTTCAAAATGGATGTTAATTTTTGCTATTTTTCTTGCATTATTTCTATGCGAAGTAAAACCATAAAGAAACACTACAAAACATAGCAACAACAATCCTTTTATAAATGGAATATACCGCTTCATAAGCCCAGAAATATTTGGTCACATTTTTTAATCATCATTCTTTATTTTTTTAACCATTAATTGTTAATAATTCATTTTTGACCTCATTGATTAATACACCAATATCGCCAGCACCAATCATCACAATAATTTTAGCTTCTGATGCTTTTATATTTTTAATTACATTCTCTTTTGACGAGATTTGTTTTTTCCCTAAGTCTATTTTAGCTAATAACCAATCAGAAGTTACGCCTTCAATAGGTTTTTCTCTTGCAGGATAGATATCTAATAAAATTAATTCATCAAACTTCGATAAGCTACTCGCAAAATCATCAATAAAATCTCTTGTTCTACTAAATAAATGGGGTTGAAAAACTGCTAACACTTTTTCATTTGGATACAGTTCTTTTACTGCATTTGCTACGGCATTAATTTCAGTTGGATGATGAGCATAATCATCAATCAACACCAAATCGTTCGTTTTAATTTTATAGGTAAACCTACGCTGTACACCCTTAAAATTTAATAAAGCCTTGGCAATGGTAGCTAACGGAACACCGTAACTATTCGCCATTGCCAAAGCCACCACAGTATTTAGCACATTATGTCTTCCTGAAAGATTCAGTTCTATATTTTTATAAATTTCTGTTGGAGTTTTTACATCAAAAATATAAGTACCATTTTCAATTCTAATATGTTGAGCTTCAAAATCTGAACCATCTTCAATGCCATAGGTAATTCCTTTTATAGGCAACCCTTTTCTGATGAATAGTTGGTCAGACACTTTATTAGAAAAATCAATAAATGATTCTGTCAACGCTTCTTCTTCACCGTAAATATCTAGATGATCTGCATCCATAGAAGTAATACAAGCCATGTTTGGAGATAACTGTAAAAATGATCGATCAAACTCATCGGCTTCAACCACACTAATTTCATCTCCACCAAGAATTAAATTAGAATTGTAATTTTCAGCTATTCCTCCTAAAAAAGAAGTTGCATTTACACCAGATTCATGTAAAATATGCCCTAAAATAGTAGATGTTGTTGTTTTACCATGTGTTCCTGCAACTGCAAAACAAAAGGTGTTTTTAGTAATGGCACCTAAAATTTCTGAACGCTTGTAAATGGTATATCCTTGGTCTTTAAAATAATTATACTCTTGATGATCTTTAGGGATGGCTGGCGTATACACAATTAATGTTTTTTCTTTATTAAATACCTGCTTCGAAATCGCATCAATATTATCATCAAAATGTATTACAATTCCTAAAGCCTCTAAAGCATTTGTAACTGGTGAAGGTGTTTTATCATAACCACTTACATAGAAATTATTGGCTTGAAAATATCTAGCCAAGGCACTCATACCAATACCGCCAATACCTATAAAATAAATGTTATCCCATCCCAAACCCTTCCCTAAGGGAAGGACTTCTGACTCTCTACTTCTATGTTGTCTTTTATTATTCATTTTAATTACTTATTTCAAAGTTTCTTCCCTTTGGGAAGACGGAAGATGGGCTAATTTCTCAACTTCATTCACTATATGTTCTGTTGCTTTTGGCAATGCCAATTGCTGTATGTTTTTACTCAATTTTTGTTGTTGCTCATCACTATGTAACAAGTCTTCAAAAACCGATTGAAAATCATTCAATTCACTTTCTTTTAATAGAATTGCAGCCTCTTTATCAACCACAGCCATTGCATTTTTAGTTTGATGATCTTCAGCAACATTTGGCGAGGGAATAAAAATTGTTGGCTTACCCACAATACACAATTCTGAAATTGAACCTGCTCCTGCTCTACTGATAATCACATCAGCCGCAGCATAGGCTAAATCCATTTTATTGATAAACTCAACGACATGCACCCCATCTTTATCATTGTATTTTCGATATTCTTTATAATACAATTTACCAGTTTGCCAGAGCACTTGTACATTTTGATCTATCAGCCATTGAATATTTTTTTCTATCAATTGATTGATGGCTCTAGCACCTAAGCTACCACCTAAAATCAATAGCGTTTTCTGAAATGTTTTTAATTTAAAAAGCTCTTGACCTTCATTTCTTTTCGTTGAAATTTCTAATAAATCTTGACGAACAGGATTTCCAGTTTTTACAATTTTATTCTTAGGGAAAAACCGCTCCAAACCATCATACGCAACACAAATGGCATTCACTTTTTTACTCAATAGCTTATTAGTAATACCTGGATAGGAGTTTTGTTCTTGCACCAAAGTTGGTATTCCTTTTCTATTTGCCATTTGCAAGGTTGGTCCAGAGGCAAATCCGCCAGTACCAATCACCACGTTAGGTTTAAATTTTTTTATAATTTTAGATGCATTCCACAAACTGCTTATCAATTTAAAAGGAAACATCAAATTTTTCAAGGTCAGCTTTCGCTGGAGTCCTGAAATCCACAATCCTTTAATCTCATAACCTGCTTGAGGCACTTTTTCCATTTCCATTCTATCCTTTGCTCCTACAAATAAAAATTTTGCATTAGGATTTCTTTTTTTTAATTCGTTAGCAATAGCTAATGCTGGATAGATATGACCTCCAGTACCACCACCACTTATTAATATGTTAATTTCTTTGTTCAATGTTTTGAATTACAATTTTAACCAATCGCCTCATGTAAAATACTTAAAGGACTATCGTCATTTTTTTTATTTTTCTTCTTTATTACTTCTTCTCTGGCTGCACTTACACTTAACACAACGCCAATGGCAAAACAAGTCATCCAAATAGATGTACCACCAGTACTAATCAAAGGTAAAGGCTGCCCAGTTACAGGAAATAACCCTACAGCAACCGCCATATTTATTAAGGCTTGAAATATGATGGGAATACCTACGCCAAGTACCAAAAGCATTCCGAATATCGTTTCAGTTTTGGTAGCTACAATTACAATTCTAAAGAGTAATCCTAAATACAAAACCATTAAAGAAAACCCTCCAATTAATCCAAATTCCTCAACAATTATTGCATAGATAAAATCGGATGATGATTGTGGTAAAAAATTCTTTTGCACACTTTTACCTGGACCTTTTCCTTGAATATCACCAGAAGCTATTGCCAATTTTGCTTTTTCAGCTTGATAATTTGCATCTTCATCAGGATTAGAAAAATTTTCTATTCTACTTGTCCAAGTATTAATTCTAGTGTTTTTAAAAGTATCAGGAAAAGACTTTGCTGTTAAAATAAACAAGCTAAAAACAAGGATACCTGTTCCTAAAATTGCACCGATATACTTTATTGGGTAACCTCCCAAAAACGCAATCAGTAAGACCATTACAAAAATGATGGCTGTTGTAGAAAAATTAGCAGGCAAAATTAACAGCAACACAAAACCAATAGGAATCCACAGCCTCCAAACACTTTCTTTAAAAAGTATTTTCTTTGTTTTATTCTTTGCTAGATATCTTGCTAAATACATCATTACTACCACACTTGCCAAAGTTGAAGTCTGAAAACCGATACCTACAAAAGGAATGTTAATCCACCTACTCGCATTAGCACCACTAATGGTTTTACCTTGAAACAGTGTATAGACCAACAATACTAACACCAATGGAATTAACAATACCGAAAGTCCACTAAAATAACGATACGGTATTTTATGAGTTGCATATATGATAACAAACCCTAGCAATAATAACATAGCGTGTTTGAGCAAGTACCCAATGGTGGTGCCTTTACCGACTACACCTACCAAATTG
>Ga0209633_10005018_pt1 | contig 11722 bp, 10 predicted proteins | sample Cruoilmetagenom1_FD_187290 | JGI IMG/M metagenome (GOLD analysis project Ga0209633, IMG submission 187290) | Oil polluted marine microbial communities from Coal Oil Point, Santa Barbara, California, USA - Sample 1 (SPAdes) (version 2) | ecosystem: Environmental > Aquatic > Marine > Oil seeps ... | reverse complement strand
AATATCCTCTAAGCTTAATTTTCTATCAACATTTTGGATAATATAAAGTTTTAACCCTGAATTGGCCCCAGTACTTTTGACGACCAGATCATCTGGACGAATAATATCATTTTCCTCGACATAAGAGGCAATCTCTTCAACGAAAGGCTTCCCGTATTTTTTTGCCTTACCCTCACCCACTCCATAAATATTCAACATTTCTTCCATGGAAATGGGATATTTCAGCGCCATATCATCTAATGATGGGTCTTGGAAAACAACAAAGGGTGGTACTCCTAATTTATGGGCCTGGGATTTGCGAAGTGATTTCAATATCCTTAAGAGCTTCTCATCAGAAACTCCCCCTTTGGAAGCACTTACAATCGCCTCGTCTCTTTCTTTACTATATTCATGATCTTTGGTCATCATGAATGAAGTTGGATTAGCCAGAAACTCCATTCCTTTCGAAGTAACATGTAGAATGCCGTACAATTCTATTTCTTTTTTCAATAGACCGGCTACCAAAACCTGTCTTATCAAAGCCATCCAGTAGTTTTCACTTTGATCGGAACCAATTCCAAAAACCGATTTTTCATTGGCCTTATGTGAGGAAACAAGGGCATTCGTTTGACCCGTGAGCGTTTTTACGATTTCCTTTGATTTGAATTTTTCATTGGTCTCCTGAACCGTTCGCAAAAGCTTCATTACATCGTCCTTGGCCTCCTGTTTTTCTTTTGGGTTCCTGGCATTATCGTCCATGTCTGCACCATCCCCATTGATCTCATCAAAATCTTCCCCAAAATAGTGAAGCATAAATTTTCTTCGAGACATCGAAGTTTCGGCATAAGCAACAACCTCTTGAAGTAGTGAGTTTCCTATTTCCTGTTCTGCAACGGGTTTACCTGACATGAATTTCTCAAGTTTCTCGATGTCTTTATAGGAATAAAATGCCAAGCAATGTCCCTCGCCACCATCTCGCCCTGCACGTCCTGTCTCTTGGTAATAACTTTCAATACTTTTAGGAATATCGTGGTGAATAACGAATCGAACATCGGGTTTATCTATTCCCATTCCAAATGCAATGGTTGCAACCACAACATCCACATCCTCCATTAAGAACATGTCTTGATATTTGGAACGTGTTTTGGCATCAAAACCTGCATGGTAGGGCACAGCACTAACTCCATTTACCTGTAGTACTTGAGCTAGTTCTTCAACCCTTTTTCTACTTAAACAGTATACAATCCCTGATTTGTTAGAATTTTGTTTTACAAAACGAATGATATCAGAGTCTACATTGGCTGTTTTAGGTCGTACTTCATAAAACAAATTGGCCCTGTTAAATGAGGCCTTGAAAACTTTTGCATCGGTAATACCCAAATTCTTGATGATATCTTCCTGTACTTTGGGAGTAGCCGTCGCTGTTAAACCAATTATTGGAATATTGTCTCCTAAGCGACTGACTATTGTTCTTAAGTTTCTATACTCAGGCCTAAAGTCATGCCCCCACTCAGAAATGCAATGTGCCTCATCCACGGCTACAAAAGAAACCCTTACTGACCTCAAAAATTCAATGTATTCTTCTTTTGTCAAAGATTCCGGGGCCACATACAACAATTTAGTAACCTCATTGGTCATATCCTCTTTTACCTGTTTTACCTCAGTCTTGTTCAATGAAGAATTTAAAACGTGGGCAATTCCATGTTCAGAAGAGATACCACGTATGGCATCAACCTGGTTCTTCATCAAAGCAATTAAAGGGGATACGATAATCGCCGTTCCTGTTTGCATTAAGGCCGGTAGCTGATAACAAAGGGATTTACCACCACCCGTAGGCATGATTACAAAAGTATTATTCCCTTGAACAATATTTGTGATAACATCTTCTTGAAGACCCTTGAATTGGGAAAAACCAAAATATTTTTTTAACGAGGCGCGCAAGTCCATGTCGTTGAGCCCCATTTCGCGTTTCACCATTTCTTTTCTAATTCAATGACAATGAGCCATCTCATATTATTTATATAAGTATAAGTTAAGGCGTTTTAATTTATCATACAAATTGTTCCCAAAGATCCTTAAAAACTAAAACTATTCTATAAAATTAAGTTTATGTAGTTTTGTAAAATTAAATATAAGACTATCTTTTAGGATTACTATTCATAACATAATCAATACCTTGAACAATACTGCAACGATACTTAAACTAGCCAAAAAAACCATTGAGACTGAAAGTAGGGCCATTGGTAATTTAGCTGACTTACTTAATGATGATTTCGCCAAAACGGTCAAAAGTATTTTAGATTCAAAAGGTAGGGTCGTAATTACTGGAATTGGCAAAAGCGCAATTATAGCCACAAAAATTGTGGCTACTTTGAATTCAACGGGTACTCCCGCTATTTTTATGCATGCTGGCGATGCTATTCATGGCGATTTGGGTACTATTCAAGAAGATGATGTGGTTATTTGCATCTCTAAAAGCGGTAGTACTCCCGAAATTAAAATGCTGGTTCCTTTAATTAAAAGAGGAAATAATACCTTGATTGGAATGACCGGGAATGTGGAATCTTTCTTGGCCCAACAGGCGAATTTTGTCTTGAATACTTTTGTAGAAAAAGAAGCTTGCCCAAATAATTTGGCCCCAACAACCAGTACAAGTGCCCAGTTGGTTATGGGTGACGCTTTGGCCATTTGTTTATTAGAGTTAAAAGGATTTAGCAGCAAGGATTTTGCCAAATATCACCCTGGAGGTACGCTTGGAAAACGTCTTTACCTAACGGTAGATGATATTGTACAAACCAATTTGAAACCACAGGTTGATTTGGATACCGATGTCAGAAAGGTAATAGTTGAAATTTCTGAAAAAATGTTAGGTGTTTCTGCGGTAATAGAGAACAACAAATTAATTGGTATAGTTACGGATGGCGATATTCGTAGAATGTTGAATAAATACCCAAATATCAATGGACTGACCGCCAAGGATATTATGACCTCTAATCCTAAGACCGTAGATGTCGACAAGCTTGCCATTGTTGCTCTTGAACTTATGCAGGACAAAGGTATTTCTCAACTTTTAGCGGTTCAAAATGGGGATTACAAAGGAGTGGTACATTTACATAATCTAATAAACGAAGGCATCCTATAATGGCTAAAGATGAGACCAAAAGTCCTAACGAAATGTCTTTTTTGGACCATCTTGAAGAATTAAGATGGCACTTGATTCGTTCAACCATTGCGGTTGTACTAATTGGGATAGTGGCATTTACAATGAGTGGGTTCATTTTTGATTATATAATCTTCGCGCCTTCCAGAATGGATTTCCCTACCTATCGATTCTTTTGCAAAGCGGCAACCCTTATTGGCATTGAGTCCGATTTCTGTGCTGACGAGTTACCATTTACCATACAGAGTCGTACGATGGGAGGGCAGTTTTCTGCTGATATCTGGACCTCGATTTGGGCAGGATTTATAATTAGTTTCCCTTATGTGCTTTATGAAGTATGGAAATTTATTAGTCCGGGCTTATATGAGAAGGAAAGAAGTAATTCCAGGGGATTCATTTTTATTGCCTCTTTGCTCTTTTTTATGGGTGTTCTCTTTGGGTACTATGTTGTTGCACCATTGTCGATAAACTTTTTGGGCACGTACCAGGTTAGTGAAACGGTGTTGAACGAATTTGATATAGGCTCTTATATATCTACGCTAAGGACTTCTGTAATCGCTTGTGGAATCGTTTTTGAATTACCTATTATAATTTACTTTTTGACCAAGGTAGGTTTGGTTACCCCAGAGATTATGAGAAAACATCGAAAAATTGCATTGGTACTGGTCCTAATTCTATGTGCAGTCATTACCCCTCCTGATGTTACAAGTCAGCTTATTGTTGCCTTTCCGATCATGATTTTGTACCAAGTGAGTATTTTCATCTCTAAAAAAGTATTACAGGCAGAAGCTAAGAAAGTGACCAAAACGGTCTCAAAAGTTAAGAAAGGTTAAAAAACGTGAATAAAAATCCATTGCCCGATTATAAGATTTAGATTTGAGGGATTTTTTTGATAATACATTGACCCAGGGATGAAACTTAGAGCAGAAAACATAATGAAAGCCTATAGAGGGCGTCAAGTCGTAAAGGGTATTTCCTTGGAAGTAAACCAAGGGGAAATTGTGGGACTGTTGGGACCGAACGGAGCGGGAAAAACCACATGTTTCTACATGATTGTAGGATTAATTAAACCCAATGCCGGAAAGATTTATCTAAACGATACTGAGATTACCAAATTCCCCATGTATAAACGGGCTCAAAACGGAATTGGTTATCTGGCCCAGGAAGCTTCCGTATTTCGAAAATTAAGTATAGAGAAAAACATATTGAGTGTATTGCAGCTCACTAATTTTAGCAAGAAAGAGCAACATATGAAAATGGAATCGCTCATAGAGGAATTTGGCCTCGCGCATATTCGAAAAAATAGAGGCGATCTACTTTCCGGTGGTGAACGTCGAAGAACCGAGATTGCCCGTGCACTTGCCACCGACCCGAAATTTATATTGTTGGATGAACCATTTGCTGGTGTTGATCCCGTTGCAGTTGAGGACATACAACGTATTGTCGCCCATTTGAAAGATAAGAACATTGGCATTCTTATAACGGATCACAACGTTCAGGAGACTTTGGCAATTACCGAACGTTCTTATTTAATGTTCGAAGGTGGAATCTTAAAATCCGGTATTCCTGAAGACCTTGCCGCAGATGAAATGGTACGTAAGGTATATCTAGGCCAAAACTTTGAACTGCGTAAAAAGAAGTTGGATTTTTAAGGTTTAACTAGTTTTTACTCCCACACTACCCACCAAAGAACTTAAGATATAAAATGCTATAATAGCTGGTACGGCCAAAAATTTCATGGTCATGAGCAAGACCAAACTAACGATGATAAATAAGTAGCGTTGCGAATTATCCTTAAAACTCCAATTCTCAAATTTCAAAGCGAACAATTCAATTTTTGAATTCAATAAATAGGCGCTTAAAATGGTAATCCCTATTAAAAACCACTGATTTAGAATAATACTGTTCAATAGATCATTGCTATGGTATAAAAGAATCAAGGGCAACGATATAATCAACAAAGCGTTGGCAGGAGTTGGTAATCCCTTAAAGGAACTGACTTGATTTTCATCTACATTGAAGTTCGCCAAGCGATATGCTGAGGCCAATGTGATCAAAAATCCAAGAAAGGGTAATGGAGTTACTTTAAGTCCTATCCAGAAAGTGTCGTTTGCGGCTTGAGAAGACAAGTCCACATTCCATCCGCCGCTCATTGACATTCCCAATAGCTGAAACATTACAATACCAGGGACGAGTCCGCTGGTGACCATATCAGCCAAAGAATCCAAATGAAGGCCCAACTCACTTTTAATATCAAGAATACGAGCCGCCAATCCGTCTAAAAAATCGAAAATGATCCCTAGAAAAACAAAAAAAGCAGCCAATTCCAACTGGTTCAAAACTGCGAACACAACGGCAACACTTCCACAGAATAAGTTCATTAAGGTGATTAGGTTGGGTATATGGCGCTTCATGGATTGGTCGTTTATGTAAAAATAAGACAATTTTAAAGTACTTTAAGTGTGCTCAAATTAAAAGTGACTAAAGTTCTTAATTAGCACTATTTTTTGACGGCATTAACGGATTTAATCATTCTGCAATCACCTAATAAAAATAATTTAAGGCCTATCTCTTCCACATAACAAAAAACAATATAGGCTTCCTTTAAGAACTATTAACAATAAATCCTCAACTCAACAATTTATTCAGATATTTGCCACTGAACATTTTCGACAACTTATTATGCCGTTAAAAAAGCTATTGGTCTTTTTTTTTCTATTGCTTTCAATAGCAGGTTACACCCAAATTCCTGAATTATCGCCTTTATCTAGAATCAGTGTACTGACATGTGGCTCTGGAGATCAGTTATATTCCACATTTGGGCATAGTGCTTTCAGAGTAATAGATCCATCTGTTGGTATAGATGTGGTCTATAACTATGGCGTATTCGATTTCAATACAGATAACTTTTATGTTAAGTTTGCAATGGGCAAACCTATATATAGGCTTGCGCGCCAGCGTTACTCAAATTTTATCCGGGAATATAAATATGACAAGCGCTGGGTAAATGAACAGGTCTTGCAACTATCGCAAGACCAAAGAAATTTGTTGTTCCAGTTTTTAGAAAACAACTATCTTCCTGAAAATAGGGCCTACCCCTACGACTTCTTCTTTAACAACTGTTCCACTAAAATTTGGGATGTTCTTATAGCTGTTTTTGGTAATAAATTAAAAATGGATGAAGATTACCTTATAGAACAATTTACCCATCGCGAACTCATCCGTCAGAATATGCCAATCAATTCATGGTCTGCCTTTGGCATTGATTTGGCCCTAGGTGCTGTCATTGATGATTTGGCCACACCGAAAGAACATATGTTCTTACCACTATACATAATGAAGCAAATGAATTCGGCTAAAATAGGTTCCATTCTTTTGGCTCCATATGAGGTTTCTATATATCTACCCGAACCAAAAAAAAACAAAAACAATTTTTTGCTGACTCCTCTCTTTTGTTCATTATTATTAATGGTTTTGGTTTTTTTGGTTACTTATAATGACCATAAGAATAACAAGAGAAGTAAGTGGTTGGATTTTAGTCTATTCCTCATCACGGGAATTGCTGGTGTTGTCATCTTTTTTCTCTGGTTTTTAACTGACCATACAGAAACCGTGAGCAACTTTAATATTTTATGGGCTTTTCCCTTAAATCTTTATCTTGCATTATTGGTTATACGAAATAAAACTTTCGACCATTGGGTAAAGGTATGTTTTCTGATTTTACTTTTTATGCTTATCACGATAGTCATACTTTGGGCTTTCGGAGTCCAGGTTTTTTCACCAGTAATTATTCCTATACTATTGGCATTGAGTGCTAGATATACTTATCTGCATAAATTTAACAGAAAACAAATCACCGCATCTAAATGAACCTTCTATCAGCTGAAAATATAGCCAAATCATATGGTGAGCTTGTCCTTTTTGAAAATATTTCATTTGGGGTTAACAAGAACCAAAAAATTGCATTGATTGCCAAAAATGGCGACGGAAAAACATCTATCTTGAACATTCTCTCAGGTAAGGATGTTCCGGATTTAGGTCTAGTGAATTATAGAAAAGGTACGCGAGTTTCTTTTTTAGAACAGGAACCAAAGTTGAATCCGGATTTGACCGTTGAACAGACTATTTTTGCTTCTGATAATGAAGTGCTCAAGATCATTTTAGCCTACGAAAAAGCCTTGGAAAATCCTGAGGATGAAGAATCATACCAAAAGACCTTCGAGGCTATGGATCGTTTCGATGCCTGGGACTTTGAGACCCAATACAAACAGATACTTTTCAAATTGAAACTAGAAGACCTACAAGCTAAGGTGGGACTACTTTCCGGTGGGCAAAAAAAACGCCTAGCCTTGGCCAATGCACTTATCAATAGACCCGATCTATTAATATTGGATGAACCTACCAACCATTTGGACTTGGAAATGATTGAATGGTTAGAACAATATTTTACAAAGGAAAATTTGACATTGTTCATGGTTACCCACGACCGCTATTTCTTGGAACGTGTTTGCAATGAAATCATTGAATTGGATAACGGTAAAATATATCCTTACAAGGGTAATTATTCATACTATTTAGAAAAAAAAGAAGCCAGAATTGAACAAGAGGCCGTTGAACAGCACAAATCGAAATTGCTATATAAGAAAGAATTAGCCTGGATGAGGCGTCAACCTAAAGCCAGGACAACAAAATCCAAGTCTAGAATTGAGGATTTTAAAGTAATTAAAGAAAAAGCACATCAGCGACGGGCAGCGCATGAGGTACAACTGGAGATCAATATGGAGCGTATTGGGAGTAAAATACTGGAGCTTCATAAAATATCGAAATCATATCCGGACAAACTTATCCTGAATCAGTTTGAATATACCTTTACCAAAGGTGAGCGCATAGGAATAATTGGTAAAAATGGTACTGGAAAATCTACATTCCTGAACATCCTGGCTGGCTTGGATCAACCTGATGCAGGTAAAGTTGTTGTGGGCGATACTATAAAGTTTGGATACTATACACAAAATGGAATAACAGTTAAACAAGGGCAAAAGGTTATAGATGTTATTCGGGAGTTTGGAGATTATATTCCCTTAAAAAAAGGCAGACAGATTTCTGCCCAACAATTGCTGGAACGTTTTCTTTTTGATAGAAAAAAGCAATATGATTTTGTTGAAAAATTGAGCGGTGGCGAACGAAAACGACTCTATTTATGTACGGTTCTAATCCAAAATCCTAATTTTTTGATTTTGGATGAACCTACGAATGACTTGGACATTGTTACATTAAATGTGCTGGAAAGTTTTCTGCTGGATTTTCCGGGCTGCCTCTTGGTCGTATCCCACGATCGGTACTTTATGGATAAGATCGTAGATCACTTATTTGTTTTTAGAGGCGATGGGGTCATAGAGGATTTCCCAGGCAATTATTCAGACTTTAGGGCCTATGAAGATAGTACAGTGATTCAAAACAGGGCAGCAAAAAGCAAGGTTCAAGAAAACCGTGCAGGCAAGAATTCTTGGAAAACACAAGATAGTGGCTCCAAACTTTCCTATTTGGAACAAAAGGAATATAAATCCTTGGAAAAGCAAATCCAAAACTTGGAGAGTAAGAAAGAAGAAATACAGTTGAAATTCACAGATGGGAATCTTTCAGGAGACGACATTGATTCTTTGGCGATAGAACTCAAAGATATTTCAGATACCATTGAAACAAAGACCGAACGTTGGTTTGAGCTTTCTGCAATGCTGGAAGGATAATAGACAAGATAGTTGATGTATGTTTTATCGAATCATAACATATATAAAATTCCTTTTCACTTCAACCAACCAATATGGCATCCATTCTCCCTTTATATACCACTTCGTTACAAAATGCCTATATAAAAAGTCTGAATTCAAGGGGAGCAAAACGATTCGGACTTTGCTTAAGGGCATTTCATATTATAAAGCAAAAAGCATATATATAGTTTCAAGAAATATGCATATTCAAAACTTGGTTAAAAGTACTTTTACGCATGTTGATTTTAACCATAAGCCCTATGACATCATCTATTTCAATTGGCCCAATGGAGACATATTGACTAAAATTTTGAAAGATGAATCATATCACAATAACAGTATGATATTGATCAATAATATTCATCAAAACCAAGAAAATAGTAATGTTTGGGAATTATTGAAGAATAATGAAAAGGTGACTGTTTCTATAGATATGTTTCATTGTGGAGCATTGTTTTTCAGAAAAGAACAGACAAAGGAACATTTTAAGATTAGGATTTAAACCCGTAACTTTAATCATAATGAATTCCTGCACCTGTCTTTCGGTTTAATTGTCTTTGGCATGGTGGGTAAGGGCAGGAATCTAATATAAATATTATGGAGTATCCAATTTATACGGTTCTCGGCGTACTTTTTGTAATATATCTGTTTATCACTATATACAATAGGAACAAATCCAAAAGAAGAAGATCCAAAAAATTTATGGATGGTTACCAACGTAAAGATAGAAAGAAGGACCAATGACATTTCATTGTTTCGTATTCTGCTTGCTGGTTGTGCAAACCATTTGGGGCCAATCTGAAAAGTTTGTTGGCGACTATGGCGTTCTACATGAAGCAACTAATGGAAGGATTGAATATAAACTTTCTTTGTGTACGGATGGAACTTTTTTGTTTCATTCCTATAGCAAGCATGATGGCGGAATTCCTCTTGAAACAAACAAATACGGAAGGGGGAATTGGAGTGCTGAAAAAAGGATAATTTCTTTTTGGGCAGAAAAAAAGCTAGATGTCGATGATTCCCATGTACTTGATTTCAACAATACTAAAGCACGATTTAAAAGCAAATCCCCAAGAAATGTTTCTGCAAGAACAATCAAGACTTCATTGATTTTCTATAGTTCCGGGATTTTCTGGGTGAAAGGAATGGAGCTTTTCAAAAACCGAAATATAATCCGGCGAAACTTAAATCTTTGAACTTGACACTTTAACTTTAACTTGAATCATGAAGATATATACAAAAACAGGTGATAAAGGTACAACAGCCCTCTTTGGAGGTACCCGTGTTTCAAAAAACAATATCAGAATTGATAGTTACGGTACTATTGACGAATTGAATGCTTGGTTAGGTCTTCTACGTGACCAAGAAGTTGATGATCATTCCAAAAACATAGTATCCATTATTCAGGATAAACTCTTCACCCTTGGGGCCATTTTGGCCACAGATCCTGAAAAAGCAGTACTGAAAAGTGGGAAAGAGCGACTAAATATTCCGAAAATAAATACTTCAGATATCGAATTATTGGAAAAGGAAATAGATGAAATGAACAATTCTTTGCCACCTATGACCCATTTTATACTTCCAGGGGGACACACAACTGTGTCATACTGTCATATTGCCCGCACTGTATGCCGTAGGGCTGAACGAATGGCTACCCAACTTTTCGAAAAAGAACCATTTGATGAGAATGTTCTGTCGTACATAAACCGTCTTTCAGACTACCTATTTGTCTTGGCACGAAAATTGTCTAAGGATTTGAAAGCGGATGAAATCAAATGGATTCCTAAAAAAAAGGGCTAATAAATCCCGATTTTATCCGTTATCAAACTATTAATGCAGAAATAATGGGAAAATATCTTGGCTATATCAAGATAAAAATTACTTTTGCAAAAATTATAATATCAATTTATTACCATGTATTGGACATTAGAACTAGCATCCTATTTGAGCGATGCGCCTTGGCCAGCTACCAAAGACGAATTAATAGACTATTCCATTAGAACCGGAGCCCCTTTGGAGGTTGTGGAGAATTTGCAGTCTATGGAAGAAGAGGGTGGTGAAATTTACGAATCCATCGAAGAAATTTGGCCAGATTACCCAACTGAAGAAGATTACCTCTGGAATGAGGATGAATATTAATAAGATTATTGAAGTATAAGTAAAAAGTCTCCTCGGAGACTTTTTTTTATGTTTTTATTAGATTTTCTACAACAAGAAAAAAGAAGATTATAGCTTTCAAAATGTTAACTTCGCAAGGTAAAGTACAGACTTGGGTATGTTCTCGGTAAATTTGGCAGTAATATGTGTCTTTCTTGATTAATTTACAATCTGGAATACCTTTTGCTTTATCCAGGCATTACCCTTTCATAGGTTACACTATGAAATAGTCTTTTAAAGTTCAATGAACCAAGTTCAAGCAACTTTCAACATAATATAGAAAATATGAGTTTTTTAAATTCGGTGCTGAAAGCATTTGTCGGTGACAAATCAAAAAAAGATGTGAAGGAGCTACAGCCCATCCTCAATCAAATAAATTCATTCGAATCGGTTTTGGAAGTTTTAAGCATTGACGATCTTAGAGCCAAAACAACGGAATTTAAACTTAGGATACAGGCAGACCGCCAAGAATTAGACGATAAGATTGCTGAGTTAACTGAGCAGGTCCATGCATCGACTGATATTGACAAGAATGAGGATATATATTCCGAAATAGATAAACTAAAAGAAGAAGCTTATAGAATATCGGAAAATACCTTGGACGAAATTTTACCAGAAGCCTTTGCTGTGGTTAAGGAAACAACTAAAGATTCGTTAC
>Ga0209633_10005017_pt1 | contig 11723 bp, 10 predicted proteins | sample Cruoilmetagenom1_FD_187290 | JGI IMG/M metagenome (GOLD analysis project Ga0209633, IMG submission 187290) | Oil polluted marine microbial communities from Coal Oil Point, Santa Barbara, California, USA - Sample 1 (SPAdes) (version 2) | ecosystem: Environmental > Aquatic > Marine > Oil seeps ... | reverse complement strand
GGAAGGCAAACTCGTTTAATCTTTTTAGCAGATGAAACTCGAACTATGATTTTTTACGAATCTCCACATAAACTACTAAAAACTTTATATCATTTTTCACAATATTTTGGTGAAGATAGAGCTATTTCGATATCTCGAGAACTTACAAAATTATATGAAGAAACTCTTCGCGGAAGCGTAAAAGAAATGATTTCACACTTTGAAAATAAACCTCCAAAAGGAGAGTTTGTTGTTATTGTTGCAGGAAAACCTTAATATCTACAATTAATTATTTAAATTTGTTGCATAAATAAGCAAAAACATGCAATTAATAATAAGAACTTACGATTTAAAGTTAAAACATACATTTACAATTTCTCGCCAATCTTTTGATATCAAACCTACCATGATTGTTGAGTTAAAAGATGGGGAGTTTTCAGGTTTTGGAGAGGCTTCTGAAAACCCATATTATCATAAAACCTTAAATAATATGGTAAGTGACTTAACCAGTTGTAAACATGTTATTGAATCTACAAAAAACGAAACTCCTAAAGAGTTTTGGCAAAAAATGTATGCATTATTAAAAGAAGATATGTTTGCTTTATGTGCCATAGATTTAGCTTATAATGATTTGTATGCTAGGAAAAAAGGGATGAAACTATATGAACTATGGAATTATAATATAGACAACAATCCGCTATCAAATTACACTATTGGTATTGATTCTATTGAAGTAATGATTGCTAAAATGAAGGAAACACCTTGGCCTATATATAAAATTAAACTCGGCACAAAAAATGATATTGCTATCGTAAAAGAATTACGCAAAAATACTGATGCTGTTTTTAGAATTGATGCGAATTGTGCTTGGACCGCCGATGAAACAATTAAAAATGCTATTGCATTAAAAGAATTAGGTGTTGAATTTTTAGAGCAACCTTTACCTGCAGAAGATTTCATAGGGGCAAAGAAAGTTTTCTTAAATTCCGTTTTACCAATAATTGCCGATGAAAGTTGCCAAGTAGAAAGTGATGTTGAAAGATGCCATAATTTGTTTCATGGCATCAATATTAAGTTGGTAAAATGTGGTGGCTTAACTCCTGCAAGAAACATGTTAAAAAAAGCAAAGGAATTACAAATGAAAACTATGGTTGGCTGTATGACAGAATCCTCGGTAGGTATTTCGGCAATTGCACATTTATTGCCAGAATTAAATTATGTTGATATGGATGGTGCCATGCTTCTCTCAAAAGATATTGCTAGTGGTGTTACCATGGATTTTGGTAAAATTTACTATGCAAACAAAAATGGTTCGGGTGTTACTTTAATAGACCATAACCCTAAAATTAACTTCTCTTAATTTTATAAAATATTAGTATATTGACCTTTCGTTATAATAATACTTATGGAAAATAAAATAAAAATTCAATGGCAAGGTAAAATGCTATTTAATGTAGATAGTTTGGGTGGAAACCTGAAAATTGATTCTGCAGAAGATGTTGGTGGTGAAGGAAAAGGCTTACGCCCGAAAGCATTAATGTTAACTTCTTTGGCGGGATGTACTGGTATGGATGTTGTATCCTTATTAAAAAAAATGCGAGCTGAAGTTGATAATTTTGAAATTGATGTAACTGCAAACCTAACTGATGAGCATCCAAAATATTACAAAACTGTACATGTAGAATATCGATTTTATGGAACTAAATTCAAGAAAGACAAGATTGAAAAATCGGTTAATCTATCTGTAGAAAGATACTGTGGTGTTATAGAGATGTTTCGTCAGTTTGCAACTGTAACTACTGACATAAAATATATTGAAAAATAAAATTCATTATTTTACCTCATAAAAAAACCGAAGTATACTTCGGTTTTTTTATGAGGTACTGCTAAGCACATTATTTAGCATTATTTGTTATAGTAACAATAAGAGTTGCTACAGATATTAATAACCCTATTGAAGAAATTATTACACCTGTACTAGCACCTATACCGGAACCTTTAGCTCTGGTTTTGTTAGGTTCAACATAAACTACATCATTTTGTGATAAATAGTAAACTGGTGAATTAAACAAATCTTGAGATTTTAAATTTACACGAGTATAAGTTTTTTTTCCATCATAATCTTGAATTACCAATACATTTTCTCTTTCACCATAAATAGTTAAATCTCCTGCCATTCCCAATGCTTCTATCAAGGTAATTCTTTCATTTGTTGCAGTGTAGGTTCCTGGTCTGTTTACTTCACCTAAAACAGTAATTTTATAATTTACCGTTCTAATATTTACAATTGGATCTTTAATATAATCTTTAAGTTTCTCTTGCAATATATTAGTTGCCTGCTCTCTATTTAAGCCTGCTAGTTTAACATCTCCTAATACAGGAAGTTTTACATTCCCATTTGAATCAATTAAATAAGACTGTAATCTTTCCCTTCCATATGCATCTTGCCTTTCAGTAGAATATGACACCGCTGTTTGATTAAATGGTCTAGCCGCCTCAGCATCTAATGCATTGATAACTATAATTAACTCATCATCAATGTGATAAATAGGCGAATAGCTATCAAGTCCAATAGAATTATCGGCACCTGAAATGCCGTTAAAATAAACAACATCTTCTTTTGAACCGCATGATGCAAATAGTACGGTGACAATAATAATAGTAATAATTTTTTTCATAACGAGGGATTTTAATTAACGAATATAAATATTTATTTTAATAAATTAATAATATCATGCTAATTTATAGCTTTTTACAAAGGGTTGAGCCTTTAATTTTTACCTATTTGGTAATATTCAAATCCTTTAGCTTCTAACTTTAAATTGCTATATTGGTTTCTTCCATCGAAAATAATCGGAGATTTCATCTGGGTTTTTAATTCTCCAAAATCCGGTGAACGAAATTCTTTCCATTCGGTTAATAATATCATAGCGTCTGTATTAGATAAAGTTTCATATTTTGAATTAAAATAGGTAATATTTTCAATATTTTTCAAATAAAACGTTTTTGCTTCTTCCATTGCTTTAGGGTCATAAGCTTGAATTTTAGCTCCTCGTTTTACCAATTCTTTAATGATATAAATTGCAGGAGCTTCTCTCATATCATCAGTTCCTGGTTTGAAAGCTAAGCCCCATAAAGCAAATGTTTTTCCGCTAAGGTCATTACCAAATCTTTTAATTACTTTATTAGCAATTACTAACTTTTGACGGTTATTTACTTCCTCAACAGAGGAAATCAATTTGGCATGATAACCTTTATCTTCGGCTATTTTTTGCAATGCCTTTACATCTTTTGGGAAACAAGATCCTCCGTATCCACTTCCTGGGTAAATAAAACTATATCCTATTCTGGAATCGGAGCCAATTCCAATTCTAACTTGATTGACATCAGCACCTACCAATTCACAAATATTAGCCACTTCATTCATAAATGAAATTTTGGTAGCTAACATGGCATTTGCCACATATTTTGTCATTTCAGCCGACCGAATATCCATAGTAATAATTCGATCATGATTCTGTGTAAACGGAGCGTAAAGGTCTTTCATCTTATCGAATGCCTTTTTGTTATCAGCTCCAATTACTATTCTATCAGGCTTCATAAAATCTTCAATTGCAGCTCCTTCTTTTAAAAATTCAGGATTTGAAACAACTTGAAATTCAATGTTTATACCTCTTTTATCTAATTCTTTTTGTATTGTTTCTCTAACCTTATCTCCTGTGCCTACAGGAACTGTAGATTTATCAACAATAACTATTGGATTTAACATTTCTTGTCCTATTTGCTTGGCAACACCTAAAACATATTGTAAATCTGCCGAACCATCATCGCCCATAGGAGTTCCAACTGCAATAAAAACTATTGCTGCATTTTTTAGCCCATTGTTCAATTTGGTACTAAAATGCAAACTATTATTATCAACATTTTTTAAAACCATATTTTCTAAGCCTGGTTCATAAATTGGAATTATACCTTTTTTTAATTTTTCAATCTTATTATCATCTATATCAATACAAGTAACATTGTTTCCCATTTCAGAAAAACAAGTACCTGTTACCAACCCTACATATCCGGTTCCTATAACTGTCAAGTTCATACTATACTTTTTACTTTTTTAGAGTTATTCTTAATCTTTCTTAAAAAACTTAGTGGAATATTTACATTAAAACAACTTCCTAAAGCGTCTATTTTCACAACAACACGATGGTTAGTTCCTTCTTTTATACAAGTTGCTATCAAGCCCATAAATGGCCCGTTAATAACCTCAACATCATCTCCTTTAGTAACATTTACACAATTGGATATCTCTTGGCTTTCACTATTACTACTTAAAATTCTTAAGTTATCCATTTCAACTTCTCTAATCTTTGCTGGTTTTCCTAAATGTTTTAAAACAGCTACTGTGCCTTGAATAGGTAAGGTTTTGTTTAGCTCTTTTTCGGGCATACTAACAAATACATAAGAAGGTATTAAGGGTAAAACTACTGTTTTCTTTCTATCACTCCACTGCCTAACTGTTTTAACTAAAGGTAAAAAAGACTCAATGCCTTCCTCTTCCATTCTTTCAAGAACTTTTTTTTCAGCTCTCGGTTTGGTAAAAATAGCATACCAGTATTGTATTTCTTCAGGTTTACTCAAATTCATAATTTGTAATTCTTTAAATTAAACATGTAATTAGAGTATTTTGGTTTGTTCAGCAAATATAAATATTTAATACTTTTACCTTTTAATATTAATTGTTATTTACCAATTATTTTTAAACGTTTAAAATCAAACTCTATTGCAAAAAATTATAATTTCTGTAACCAACGATTTAGTAACCGATCAAAGGGTGAAAAAAATTTGTAACTCATTGCAAAGTTTTGGTTACGAAATAACCCTTATTGGAAGAAAATTGCCAAACAGCCTAGCAATTTCTAGAGGTTATAAAACGATTAGAATGCAGCTTTTGTTTAACAAAGGTTTTCTTTTTTATGCCGAATATAATATTCGCTTATTTTTTAAATTACTTTTTTTAAAGAAAGATATTCTTCTAGCTAATGATTTAGATACCTTGCTGCCAAATTATTTGATTAGTAAACTATTTTCAAAAAAAATGGTTTATGATAGTCATGAATTATTTACTGAAGTTCCTGAATTAACCTCACGCCCTTTGATAAGAAATGTATGGCTAAACCTAGAAAATTTTGTTTTTCCAAAACTCAAAAATGTTTATACGGTTAATCATAAAATTGCTAGTATTTATTCTGAAAAATATAAAATTCCTGTAAAAATTATAAGAAACGTTGCCCCTAAATTGCCAAATAAAAATACAAATCACGCTTTCGCGGAACAAATAAAAGGGTCTAAAAAAATGTTGATTCTTCAGGGTAGTGGTATCAATATGGATAGAGGCGCTGAAGAAGCGGTAAGCATGATGCAATATCTCGACCATTTTATTTTATATATTATTGGTGGTGGTGAAGTATTTGAAAATTTAAAAGCATTAACACAAAAATATAAATTAGAAAATAAGGTTTTTATAAAAAATAAAATACCTTATGCTGAACTCTTAAAATATACCAAAATAGCTGATTTAGGTCTTTCGCTTGATAAAGGAACAAACCTAAATTACGAGTATAGTTTGCCCAATAAAGTTTTTGATTATATACAATGTAACACACCTATATTAACTTCTAACAGAAAAGTTATTGCAGAATTGGTAGAAAAAAATAATATCGGTAAAGTAACAAAGACGCATGATCCTAAAGAATTAGCTAACATTGTAAAATCTATTTTAACGGATTATGAAACAATGCAGCTATGGAAAAAAAACCTGATTAGCGCTGCTAATTTTTATACTTGGGAAAATGAGTCAAAAAAGTTACAAGAAATTTATGCTAATTTAAAGTAATCGTACAGAGATAACCTAGTTTATACAAATCAAAAATACAAAGAGATGGTTTTATCGATTCAAGGTTTCTCTTCATGTTTTTTTTATTCTTCTTAAAAAAAAAGGACAATAACTTAATCAATTTATATTTTTTAAAAACTGCATGTTGTTTTAAAAGTTTACTGTCATGCTTTGAAATTTTACCTTGCTTTTGCAACTTGAGCAAGTTTTCAACTGCAGTTTCTGTTTTTTGCAAAAAAACAGCACTATTATCTAAGCCTAAATGAAAAACAGGGTTGTCAATTTGAGTAATCGCAATACCATTACGCACCAATTCAAGTCCTAATAAGGTGTCTTCATATCCATATTTTGTTAGCTTTTCATCAAAATTATAAGTTTTAAACACTTTTTTATGGATTAAAAAATTTGCAGAAGAAAAATGGTTATTTGGATTTTTACTTCTTTCTTTTAAAGGTATTTCCTCTCTGCTTTTACCGTAAACCCAACGTAATAATTTATTATTTTCTGGTTTTTTATCCTCATATTTTAAACCTCCATAAACCACTTTTTCATTATTTTGAATAGCGTTTAAATAGTTTTGTATAAATATTTCAGCTACAGGTAACACATCTGCATCTAAAAAAAGTAACCAATCGTATTTTGACTTTTGGGCTAATAAATTTCTAATTTTACTTCTTCCAACATCTTGTTTTAAAGAAATAAAATTACAAAGACTCATATTATTAATTTCTTCATTTTTTTTATTTAAAATAGATTTAGAAGCATTATCAAAACAGATTATTTCAAATAAAATATTCTGTTTCTCAATTTGTTTATGAAGAATTTTTACAAGTGGAACAATATTATAATGGTATGTTGGAATTAAAATAGAAAGCATTAAACAACTTCAAAAACTTTATTTCCTTCACATTTTATGGTCTTATGGGGGAATTTCAAAATCAATGCATAATCATGTGTTGCCATCAAAATAGTGATGCCAGTTTTATTAATTTCTTCTAAAACATTCATGATTTCTATTGAAGTTTTGGGGTCTAAATTTCCTGTAGGTTCATCGGCTAGTATCAATTCTGGATTATTTAAAAGTGCTCTTGCAATGGCTATGCGTTGCTGTTCGCCACCAGATAATTGGTATGGCATTTTAAACCCTTTGGTTTTCATGGCCACTTTTTCTAAAACATCATTAATTTTTGTCTCCATTTCAGCTTTATTCTTCCAACCTGTTGCTCGTAAAACAAACAACAAATTATCAAAAACGGTTCGGTCATTCAACAATTTAAAATCTTGAAAAACAATACCTATTTTTCTTCTTAAAAAAGGGATTTCTTTTTCTTTTAAATTCTTTAAATCAAAATCAACTATTTTGCCTTCACCGCTTTGTAATGGTAAATCTCCATAAAGTGTTTTCATTAAACTACTTTTACCACTTCCGGTTTTACCGATAATATAATTAAAATCACCTTTTTTAATATTAAGGTTAACATGAGTGAGGATTAAGTTTTCTCTTTGAAATATGGAAGCATCTATTAATTGAAGCATTTTAATAATATTCTTTACAAGTTATGTGTTACAAACTTACACTTAAATTTTAAATAATAAAGTTCATTATATTTGAAAAAATTATGAGGAAATTAATTTTTATTCTTTTGCTACTATTCTTCTTTTATAGTTGTGTAAAAAAAAACATAACACAAAAAGAATGGAAAATTAGCAAAGTAAAAAATCTACCAATAAAAACTACAAACCAAGCTATTAGCGAAGGTTTTATAAATAACAAAATTTATTTATATTCATTTGGAGGTTTAGATAGTACAAAACTATTTTCTGGAATTCACAAACGCTCATTTCGCTTTGATATTGAAAATGAATTTTGGACAGAAATTGCTTCTTTGCCGGATACATTAGGTAAAATTGCCAATGCTGCAAGTAGAATTAATGATACCATATATATAATTGGTGGTTACCATGTTTTTGCAAATGGTAGTGAAAAATCATCCAATAAAGTACATCGATTTGACATTAAAAAGAATACTTTTTTAAATGATGGCGCTCCTATTCCAATTCCAATTGACGATCATGTTCAAGTAGTTTGGAAAAACAAACTTATTTATATTATTACTGGGTGGAGTGATAAGGAAAATGTGCCAAATGTTCAAATTTATAACCCTCAAAAGAATAGCTGGTTTGTGGGAACACCAGTTCCAAACAATCACATTTACAAATCATTTGGTGCATCGGGTACTATCATTGGCGATACCATTTATTATTTTGGAGGTGCAGCAATGGGTGAAAATTTTTCTATTCAAAACTACATGAGAAAAGGTATTATTAATCCAAACAATCCGACTGAGATTACTTGGTCTTATCAAGTAGTAGACCCATTAAGTACAGGTTACAGAATGGCTTCTACAAAAATTAATAAAACACCTTATTGGTTTGGAGGTAGTTCAAAAACTTACAATTTTAACGGAATCGCTTACAATGCATCAGGTGGAGTTAATCCGAATCAAAGAATTTTAAGTTTAATAAATAAAAAGTTTAACAAGTCTTTTAACAAAAATATTTCCATGGATTTGAGAGGAATTGCCGATATAGACGACTCCACAAAATACATTATTGGAGGTATAGAAAAAAATCAAAATGTTTCTAATAAAGTATATAAAATAGTGTGGGAATGACACAATTTCAAATAACAAAATATGCAAATCATTAAAATTTTTACTTATTTTATTTTTTTTATAGCTTTCTTTTCTTGCGAAAAAGACAATTCGAAAACAGAATTAAAACAAGGTACTTGGCGAGGTGAAATAATAGCACAAAATAATCCCATTCCGTTTAACTTTGACATCAAAAAAGATGAAAATGGCTATAAAATTAATTTAATTAATGGCGATGAAACTTTAGAAATTGATGAAGTAAAAATAACTGATGATTCTATCTTTTTTGACTTGCATATTTTTGATATTTCTGTAAAAGCAAAAATTAAAGATACCATTTTGACAGGAGTTTATAATAAAAATTATGCCGAAAATTATATACTCCCTTTTAAGGCAATCTATAATAAAAAAGGGCGCTTTGATAAAGTTACAAGCAATAATAGTTTTAATGGAACTTGGGAAACTATTTTTCTTTCAAAAGAAGGAAAAGAAACTCCTGCAATTGGAATTTTTAAAACTGAAAATAATATTTTAAAAGGTACCTTCTTGTCAAAAACTGGTGATTACCGATATTTAGATGGATACACAAAAAATGACACCATGCTTTTGTATAGTTTTGATGGCAATCACATTTATAAGTTTAAAGCCTATAAAGAAAATGATTCTTTAATTAAAGGAGAATATTGGTCGGGTAAAACTGGGTATAAAACATTTGTATCTAAAAAAAATGACCAGGCTAAATTACCCGATGCCAATACATTAACCTACCTTAAAGGTGGCTATAAAAAAATTGAGTTTTCTTTTCCTGGGCTTGATGGAAAACCAGTAATGCTAAATGATTCTAAGTATCAAAACAAGGTTGTAATTCTTCAAATTCTTGGCACTTGGTGTCCCAATTGTATGGATGAAACTAAGTTTTACAAACAATGGTACGATAAAAATAAAGATAAGGGAGTTGAAATCATTGGACTTGCCTATGAAGTAAAACCAGACTTTGAATATGCAAAAAAACGGATATTAACCATGAAAGAAAAACTTGATGTAAACTACGATTTTGTAATTGCTGGAACTTCAACTACCAAGTCTGCATCTGAGTCTTTACCTATGTTAAACAAAATCATGTCTTTTCCAACATCAATTATAATTGATAAAAAGGGAAAAGTAAGAAGAATTCATACTGGGTTTTATGGACCTGCAACAGGTAAATATTATGAAGAATTTGTAGATGAATTTAATGTTTTTCTCCATGAATTGATGCAAGAATAGCTGTTCTTTTTCTTTTATTTGTTTACTTTTCAACAATATGTTTAACTAATTAACAATTTTACAATTTATTATTAATTATGCGTTTGCTAATTATTACAAGTACTATTTTTGATCTTTAATAAACGATTCATTCAAAATGAAACAACTTAAATTAGTTTTAATATTTTTTTTATTTTCTTTTGGTTTTGTTTTTTCTCAACAATCAAAAATTTATACAAATGACTTGATAGCTTACAACCATGCTACTGATCTTTATAGAAATAAAGATTATAGTGCTGCACAAATACAATTTCATGAAATTAAAAACCAATATGATGACGCATCTGAATTAAAAGCCAGATCCTATTATTATGAAGCTTTTTGTGCCATTAGACTAGGGCAAAAAGAAGCCGATGAATTAATGAAATCATTTTTTGAAAAATTTCCAACAAGTACCAAAAGAAATAACGCTTTTTTAGAGGTTGGGGACTATTATTTTAACAATGCGCGTTATTCCTATGCTTTAAAATGGTTCTCAAAAGTAGATGCCTCAAATTTAAGTAGCTATAATAACGAAGCGTTTACTTTTAAAAAAGCTTATAGTTTATTTGCCGTTGGAAGTTTTGCTAATGCTAAAAAATATTTTTCTCAACTTTTAAATTCTCCAACTTACGGAGCTCAAGCAAAATATTACTCTGGCTATATGGCTTATAGAGATGACGATTATGCTGAAGCAGATAAATATTTGAATCAAGTTGCCAATGATAAAAAATTTGATGACGATATTCCGTATTATATGGCAAATATCAAATTTAAAACAGGTAAATTTCAAGAAGCTATTGATGCTGCAACACCTCTTTTAAATGATTCAAAGGGAATCCAACAATCTGAAATTTCAAAAATTATTGGCGAAAGTTATTTTAATTTGAACGAATATGAGAAAGCAATTCCTTATTTATTAGAATATAAAGGCAAAAAAGGAAAGTGGAACAATACCGATTATTACCAACTCGGATATGCATATTATATGCAAAAAGATTATGAAAATGCCATGCTTTGGTTTACAAAAATTATTGATGGTAATAATGCAGTTTCTCAAAATGCCTACTACCATTTAGCTTCATGCTACATGCAAAGTGATAAAAAACAAGAAGCGTTAAATGCATTTAGAAATACCAAACAAATGGATTTTGATGCCAATATTAAAAAAGACGCATGGCTCAACTATGCCAAACTAAGTTATGAAATTGGAAATCCTTATAAAAGTGCAGCCGAAGTCATTCAAGAGTATCTTTCTGCTTATCCAGATAATGAAAATAATAGTGAAATAAACGACCTTTTAATTAGTGCTTTTATTTCTTCTAAAGATTATGAAAGTGCCCTAACATATTTAAATAATAAAGCAAATAAAAAAACCGAAGCATATCAAAAAGTTGCGTATCTCTACGGTATACAGCTGTTTAATGCTAAAAATTATAGTAAAGCCATTTCTAATTTCGATTTATCGCTAACAAATACACCCGATGAAAATTATAAAGCCAAATCTATTTTTTGGAAAGCCGAAGCCAATTATCGATTAAATAATTTTGAGGAAGCTCTAAATGGTTTTGATAATTTTATTAAACAACTAGATATAAATCAAGTTAAAGAAAATGAGCTTGTAAATTACCATTTGGCATACACACATTTTAAATTAAAAGATTATAACAAAGCTGGAGGCTATTTTAATGAATTTATCGATACTAACCCTTCTAATAAAGTTCTTTTAAATGATAGTAATTTGAGATTAGGTGATTGCTTTTTTGCTTTAAGTAACTATTATAAAGCAGTTCCTGCCTATCAAAAAGTTATTGAAGCCAATGATACTGATGTTGATTATGCGCAATTACAATTATCTCTCTGTTATGGCTTTATGGGCGATTTAGATAAAAAAATAACTTCACTGCAAGATT
>Ga0209633_10005016_pt1 | contig 11724 bp, 12 predicted proteins | sample Cruoilmetagenom1_FD_187290 | JGI IMG/M metagenome (GOLD analysis project Ga0209633, IMG submission 187290) | Oil polluted marine microbial communities from Coal Oil Point, Santa Barbara, California, USA - Sample 1 (SPAdes) (version 2) | ecosystem: Environmental > Aquatic > Marine > Oil seeps ... | reverse complement strand
CAGGCCTGCACATCAAATTGCACGGCGCCGATACTCTGGATGGCATCGACACAGAACAGGATATGGTTTGACTGGCAATGTTTGCCCAGGGTATCCAGATCCATTCTCAGGCCCGAGGCATATTGCACCGAACTGATGGCAAGCAGGCGGGTGTTGTCATCACAGGCGGCAATGAGGGCCTGTTCCGGCGTCTCTGCGGATTGCAGATCGACCTTTTTCACTTCCACCCCGTAGCTGGCCAGTGACTCCCAGACAATCCTGTTGGAAGGAAACTCCTGATCGCTAATGACCACATTATCACCTACCTCCCAGCGCAAACCATGGGCAACAACAGACAAGGCCTCCGAGGTGTTTTTTAGCAGGGCAATATCATCCCCTGAAGGCGCGTTGATCAGCTTGGCCAGCATGGTTCTGAGTTCAGATTCATGCTTCACCCATCTGGGGTAGTTTTTTGACCCCAGAGTGGCGTTTTCCTCCGCAAAACCTTCAACGGCCTGTCGAGTGCGGGTCGGCCAGGGGGCAACGGCTGCATGATTGAGGTAAAGGATATCGTCATTCAGCGTGAACTCAGTTTGAATTATTTTTTCAAGCGTCATAGTTTGTCTTTGTCTAATTATTTTGATTCATTGCATTGAACCATAATGGTGCAGTTGATGGAACCTCAGGACCCGTAAAAGTGCATCAGAGTGAAGCATACATATAATTAAACGCTAATACATTGAAATCAAAGCATTAAAAATGTTGGCACTTATCTTGCTCTTAACAAGCCATGAATAATCAAGCTGTCGTAATAAATATGAAAAACAAAATCAAAGTGATGCTGGTCGATGAGAACTGCGGCCGCTCGGCCGTAGTGGAACGGGCGCTGCTCGATAATGGATATGACGTCGTGGGGCGAATCACCACCGAGGAAGATATCCCGGTGGTGCTACAGGAGATCGACACCGATGTGGTGATTTTTTCCATGGAATCACCCAATGAAGATATCCTCGCCAGTATGCAGAGCATCAATCAACACATACCCAAACCGGTGGTGATGTTTACCGAAAGGAGTGATAGCCAAACCATTGCCAAGGCCGTCAAGGCCGGGGTCAGCGCCTGTGTGGTCGATGGCCTGAATGAGAGCCGCATCAAGCCCATCATGGATGTCGCCATTGCACGGTTCCGCGAGTTCCAGGCCTTAAAGGAAGAGTTGACCCAGACCAAGTCGGATCTGGCAGATCGAAAGATTATCGACAAGGCCAAGGGCATCATTATGAAGCAACGCAACTGTAGTGAAGACGATGCCTACAAGGCCTTGCGCAAGCTGGCGATGGATCGGAATGAAAAGATCGTTAATGTCGCCAGGAGCGTGATCGAGGTATCTGAACTGCTGACATAATGAATTGTTAGTAACGGAATATTTTCTGTAGAAAATGACATTAACCAAAGATGGTTTGATGTCATAAACAAAGGGTTGATGGTGACCCAAAACTGGACGAAGGCGTCCGTACTCACTGAGCAATCAGCGCTGTACGGACGCCTTTTTTTATTTGGCTTAATTATTTGTTGGGGAAAAACAATGAATACCATGAGTTTAACTATTATGAAAAAAACGCGCTTACAACAGTTGTCGATAATCGGAATGGCCTGTCTGTTTTTTGCATCAGCCAGTATCCAGACTGCGATGGCGGCTGTCGGTGCAGCGGAAAAAGAAGAATTGAAATTCGGTTTTATCAAATTGACCGACATGGCGCCCTTGGCTATAGCCTATGAAAAGGGTTACTTCGAAGATGAAGGCCTGTACGTCACATTAGAAGCACAGGCCAACTGGAAGGTGTTGCTGGATCGCGTCATCGACGGACAACTGGACGGCGCACACATGCTGGCCGGTCAACCTCTGGGTGCGACCATCGGCTTTGGCACCAGGGCCGATATCATTACCGCCTTCAGTATGGATCTCAATGGTAACGGTATCACTGTTTCAAACGAGATCTGGAAACAGATGAAAAAGCATGTGCCACATAAAAATGGCAAACCCGTGCATCCCATCAAGGCCGATTACCTGAAGCCGGTGGTTGAAAAATACAAGAAAGAGGGCAAACCCTTCAAGATGGGCATGGTCTTCCCGGTTTCGACCCATAATTATGAGTTGCGTTACTGGCTCGCCGCCGGAGGTATCCATCCCGGTTACTATGCACCGAAAAAGGGTGACACCAGTGGCACCCTTAAAGCCGATGCCCTGCTGTCCGTGACACCGCCACCCCAAATGCCGTCCACCATGGAAGCCGGGACCATCTATGGTTACTGTGTGGGTGAACCCTGGAACCAGCAGGCCGTGTTCAAGGGTATTGGTGTGCCGGTCATTACCGATTATGAAATCTGGAAAAATAACCCGGAAAAAGTCTTTGGTGTCAGCAAGAAGTGGGCAGACAAATATCCCAATACCCATATCCGTGTGGTGAAGGCCATGATCCGTGCTGCCAAGTGGCTGGATGAGGGTAATAACAAGAACCGTCCGGAAGCCGTGAAAATCCTCTCGAAGAGCAACTATGTCGGTGCGGACTACGATGTGATTGCCAACAGCATGACCGGCACCTTTGAATATGAAAAGGGTGACAAACGCGCCGTGCCTGACTTCAATGTGTTCTTCCGTTATAACGCCACCTATCCCTACTACAGTGATGCCATCTGGTATCTGACCCAGATGCGTCGTTGGGGTCAAATCGCCGACTACAAACCGGATAGCTGGTACATGGATATCGCCAAAAAGGTTTATCGTCCTGACATCTATGCGCAAGCCGCCAAGGAATTGATCGCCGAAGGCAAACTCAAGGCCAGTGAATTTCCGAACTTTGCCAAAGAGACCGGTTATCGTGCGCCGCAAAAAGAGTTCCTCGATAACGTGACCTATGACGGCCGCAAGCCCAATGCCTATCTGAAGAAATTAAAGATTGGTCTGAAGGGTAAACAGAAGATCTAAATATATTCATCCAAAACGCCTTCTCCCTCTGGGAGAAGGTTGGGATGAGGGAATAAGGAGTTTGTTATGACTACACAGACAATAAAAATGTTTGACCTAACACCAGGCAAACTACTCAACAAGTTAAGCGGCTATGCGAAAGAGCAGGCCGATAACTTCAATCTCCAGCAAACGCTGAAGTCTATCCTGGTGCCGGGTATTGCCTTCATCATATTCCTGGTCATCTGGGGGGCATCTGCCTCACAGGTTCAGACCTCACTCGGCACGCTACCTGGTCCTGTCAAGGTCTGGCAACAGGCCATGGTGCTGATAGACGAGCATAATGAAGAACGTGTTAAGGAAGAACGTTTTTATGAACGTCAGGAAAAGCGCAACGCCAAAAAATTACTTGAAGATCCCACCGCCAAGGTGAAGATTCGTTCCTATACAGGTAAACCGACCTTCTTTGATCAGATCTGGACCAGTCTGCTGACCGTGGCGACCGGTTTTCTCATCGCCTCACTTATCGCCATCCCCATTGGTATTATCAGTGGCCTGAGCCCGATTTTATATGGCGCGCTTAATCCCTTGATCCAGATATTCAAACCGGTCTCACCATTGGCCTGGTTACCTATTGTCACCATCATCGTTAGTGCCGTTTACGTCAGCCAGGACCCGATGTTTTCCAAGTCCTACCTGACCTCGGCCATTACCGTGACGCTGTGTTGTCTATGGCCAACGATTATTAATACCACGGTCGGTGTCTCCAACATCAGCAAAGATTTATTAAATGTCTCCCAGGTCTTGCGTCTCGGCTGGTGGACCAAGATCTACAAAATTGTCATACCGTCATCCATCCCCATGATGTTTGCCGGCCTGCGTGTATCACTCGGTATCGGCTGGATGGTCTTGATCGCCGCCGAAATGCTGGCGCAAAACCCCGGCCTCGGAAAATTCGTCTGGGATGAATTCCAGAACGGCAGTTCAAACTCCCTGGCGCGCATCATGGTTGCCGTGTTTGCCATCGGCTTTGTCGGCTTCATGCTCGACCGCCTGATGTTGATGCTGCAGAAAAAAGTCAGCTGGGACAAGAGCGCGGTATTACGCTAAAAATATATTGGCCCCTTCTCCCTTTGGGAAAAGGTAGGGATGAGGGTGAATAAATTAACTCTCATTCTAAAAATAAAGATTACAGGAGAGAATTATGAGCAACGAACACCTCATGCTGTCACAGGTCAGTATCGAATTCCCCACCCCCAACGGTCTCTTCAAGGCACTGGAAAATATCAACCTGAATATCAAACAGGGAGAGTTTGTCTCGCTCATCGGTCACTCCGGTTGCGGCAAGTCCACGGTGTTAAACATCGTTGCCGGTTTATATGAAGCCACCACCGGCGGTGTCATTCTTGATAACAAAGAAGTGAATGAACCTGGGCCGGAACGGGCCGTGGTGTTCCAGAACCATTCCCTTTTGCCCTGGCTCACGGCTTATGAAAACGTCGAACTGGCCGTCAAACAGGTCTTTAAAAGGGAAAAGTCCAAGGTCGAAATGGCCGAGTGGGTGGAACACAATCTTAGTCTGGTTCATATGGAACATGCCATGCACAAACGCCCAGACGAGATTTCCGGTGGCATGAAACAACGCGTCGGTATCGCCCGCGCCCTGGCCATGGAACCCAAGGTGATGTTAATGGACGAACCCTTCGGCGCACTGGATGCCCTGACCCGTGCCCACATGCAGGACTCCCTCATTGAAATCCAGGCCCGTCTGAATAACACCGTGATCATGATAACCCATGATGTGGATGAATCCGTGCTGTTATCCGATCGCATCGTCATGATGACCAACGGCCCGGCGGCGACCATTGGTGAAATTCTGGAAATCGATCTGCCACGACCACGCAACCGCGTCGAACTGGCCGATAACCCGCAATACAACCATTACCGCGCCGAGGTGTTGAAGTTCCTCTATGAAAGACAGCATCGGCCGGAGGGTGGGGCGGAAAAAAAGTCAGAGTCGGGTAATATAACCTCGATTGGGAAAGCCAAAACTAAAGCGGCATAAGACGATTATAAAAATGCCCCTTCCTTGAAGGAAGGGGATAGGGGCTAAAATTATTACTGGTCTTGCAAGGGTATATCAATCGAGTATGCCCTTTGCGCTATGGCCAGACCTTTTTCTTCGGCGGTTTGGGCCAACACCATAGTTACAGGGAGTAAACAAAATAAAGTCAGCCATTTGAGTTGTCTCATTGTGATCCTCCTTTCAGGGCGATACCGGTTCGACAGCGATTTTGTCCGAATCAGGTACTTCATCCCGTTTTCGATCTATGTTCATTAATAGAGGTGGTAGGAACAGGAAATCCGCAACCAGGGCGAAGACGATAATAATCGCCGTGAGGGTTCCCAAATACAAATTCATCTTGAACACGGATAGAGTAAACACCATAAAACCGGCAACCAGGACCAGCGAGGTGACCCAGAGCGCCTTGCCGACAGAGTGGAACGCGTAGCGCACGGCCTCTTCCGCGTTCAATCCTTTTTCACGTCGTGCACGCAAGTATTTGCTGAGGAAATGAACGGTGTCGTCGACCACGATGCCCAAGGTCATGGCCGCCACAATGGAAGCCCCGACATTGATCTCGCCCACCAGCAGGCCCCATAGGCCAAAACCCATAGCGGCGGGTACCAGGTTTGGGATAAGACTGATGAGACCGATCTTGAAAGAACGTAAGGCCACAATCAGAATGAACGAGATGAGTACCAATGCGGCAGTAGTACCCAATACCATGCTTTCGAGGTTGCTCTGACCGATATGGGCATACATGACCGTGGTGCTGGAGCCGTCTGTACGCAACTCTGGCATATTAGCACGCAGCCAGGCCTGGGCGCGTTCCTCCAGGGCGATGACCTCGTTCGAGCGCAAGGTGTGCATCGTGACTGTCAGACGTGTCGCCGATTTATTGACATTGATCTGGTTATTGAGATCAAGCCCATAGGGTAGCGACATTTCATAGAGCAACAGATATTGTGCCGCCAGATTCCGGTCTTGTGGTAGTTGATAATAAGCCGCATCATCAGCGTGCATGTTTTTGTTGAGGCGTTTAAAGGTATCGGTCAAGCTGGTGACATGGATCACTTCCGCTTGTTGCCGATACCAGTTGACGAACGCCTCGACTTTCTCAAGGAAAGCTGGCTCGCTGATACCGCCCGCTTCCCCGGCACTCAGGGAATAGTTAATACGATAGACACCGCGAAGATTCTCCGAGGCAAAATCGGTATCAACGCGAAACGGGATGCTCTGGTCGAGATATTCCACCATGTTTTCGTTTAACGCGTTGCGCGGCAGAAAAGAGACCAGCACGGCAACGACGAGGGCCGTTGCCCAAAGCAGGGTATTACGGCGACGAATAACAAAGTCCGCGACACGATCCATGACATCGCTGCTTCCGGTACTGTTTTTCAGTGTGGCCTTGGGCTTGCGCACGGGTAACACGGCCATAAGCGCGGGTAGAAACGTGATCGCCAATAAAAACGAGGTGCCCACACCCACTGCGACGATGTTGCCGAGGTCATGGAATGGTGGTGCATCGCTGAAGTTCATACTCAGAAAGCCGATTGCCGTGGTCAGGCTGGTGAGGAACACCGGTTGGATATTCACGCGCAGACTCTCGACAATCGCCGCCTGTTTATCACTGCCGTGGCGCATGGCGTAAAAGAGTGTCACCAGCACGTGTACCGCATTCGCCACGCCCATGGTCAGCACGATCGTCGGCGCAGCGGCGCTGGGCGGGGTGATTTTAACCCCCATCCAACCGGCCAGACCCATGGCCGTCGCAATCGAGAACAGGATGACCCATAACGTGGCAAAGGCGCCGGTCCAACCTCGTAGCAGCAGGCCGATACTGATCAGGATAACCAGGAGTGCCGGCAGCATCAGTTGCATGTCCTTTTGCGAAGCGGCGCCAATCGCACCGTTCAGCAACACCAGGCCCGTTAAACGGACCTCGATTTGGGGATAGTCAGTACGTATCTGCTCGGCCAGTTGGTGGACATGTGAAATGACTTTGGGCATTTCCATCTCCAGATTTTTCCCGGGCAACTGCACCGTGACATTAACCCCCGTGACATGGGCTTTGGAAGAGACTAATCGATTGGCTAATAACGGTTCCGATAGCGCGATCTCGCGCTTTCGCGTTATATTTTCATCGGAAAGCGATAGTGCATTTTTAATAAGATCCTCAACAATCAAGTCATCCTCACCTTGCGCATAGCTATGTTGGAAATTGCTGATGGAATCGACGCGGGTCGAATACGGAATTTGCCAGGCGGCATTGGTCAGTTTTTCGACCGCGGCCAGGGTTTCTCGGCTAAACACCTTGCCGTCTTTTGGTGCCAGCACGAATAGCACGTTGTCGTCCCGGGTATAGGTCTTTTCCAGTTCTTCAAAGGCCAACAATTGCGGGTTTTCGTCACTGAAAAACACCCGGTAATCGGTAGTGGTTCCCAGCAGACGCATACCGCTGGCGGCGGTAAAGACGGCCAGCAGCGAAAGCAGGATCACTGCCCAGCGCCAGCGAATGATGTTTTTGGCAAATGATTCAGTCATGTTTATTGTCCTCTCCCTAAATAGTGATCTAACCGGATAAGTAACGGATCTGATGTTCTATGTAGGATAGGTGAGGAAACAAAGACGAAAAATGTCAGAACCGCTCAATTTATCGTCCAATCGTCTAATAAACTGGACAATGGGAGAGAAAGCGAAATAGAATTCTGACTTATGGCAAATCAGTATGTAGTCCAAGGTCACGACGAACAAGAAGTTGAGAACTTCGACATGGACGTGCTTGCCGACGTGCTTGCCGCAACCCGCATCGGCAACACCCTCTTTTGTCGGAAAGAGCTCGAAGCCCCCTGGCGCATGCAGGTCGAGTCAGCTAACCAGGCCAGTTTTAACATTGTGAGTCGGGGGACATGCTGGCTACGCTTGAACGATAAATCTGAACCGGTACAACTTGTTCAGGGAGATGTCGTTTTGTATCCCCATGGGACAGGACGTATCCTGGCCGATCGCCCTGAGACAACCGTGTTTGCAGAGAATCAGGCGTGGCCAGAGCATAGGCACGATAGGGGACAAGGGAATACAAAAGAGGGTGCCGCTACCGTTATGTTTGGTGGTTGTTATCACTTCGAGCATAATGGTGCGCACCCACTTTTGTCACTGCTGCCTGACTTGATTCATATCCAGGCGGATGAGGCCGAGCGTGCCGGTTCGCTCCAAACGACGTTACGCTTGTTAAGCCAGGAGGTCCAGCGGGAATTGCCCGGCGCAAGGGTCGTGACCTCAAGGCTGGTGGATGTACTCTTCGTGTATATTATTCGCGCCTGGTTAGAGCAACAGCCCAATCACGCGGCCGGTTGGCTTGGGGCATTGCGCGATAAACAAATCGGAAAAGCGCTTGCCTTAATCCACAAATCACCACAAGAACATTGGACGGTTGAATCATTGGCTGGTGACGTCTCTATGTCCAGAGCCGCTTTTGCAAAACGGTTTTCCGATCTGGTTGGCGAGCCACCGTTGACTTACCTTACCCGGTGGCGCATGGACACCGCAGCGAGACTACTCCGAGACTCCGACAGTTCCTTAAGCGCAATCGCGGAAAGGACGGGCTACGAAACCGAATCGTCATTCAGCAAAGCGTTTCGCCGTACCCATGGTGTGTCGCCGGGACAGTATCGAACCGTGCGCGGCTAGGTCATATTGTCAGTAGTGATATCTGTTAGGTATCTCATGACATGCTTCTCCATGGCGATGCATGTTGGATACGAAATCAGTTATTCATGCTCTAGTGCAGTTTTGATACTCGGAACAGCGTCCTCGAATATTGGGTCGATCTGCTCTGCCATTGAGTCCGGCCTGATGTCAGTCGTCCAGATCAAACTCGCACCCTTACCATTGGGTACGACCTGCATCGAGGCGGCGTGGAACTCGAAGTCGAGCGGTGAATGGGTGATGCAATAGGCTACCCGTCTCAGCTCATTATCGACGCTTATGATCCGCTCCTTCAGCACGCCACCGTCCGTCATCTTGCAGACGCGGATATCACCATCCAAATGGCTCTCACTAATAAATCCGACCAGATCGGAGATCGAGCCGACATTAGCGATCTTCTTCCAAACGGCGTCAATACTGGCCTCGATATCGATAATTTTTTGAACAGTAGCCATAGATGTAATCTCCGTGCTTGTAAGTAATGAATAATATGGTTACTTTACAACTGTCTAGATATATTTCACAAGAGAAGCAAATGGTGAACCGGGATGCCAAGACAGAAAAACTATGACCGTGATGAAGCAGTCAAGAAGGCTTGTAATGCATTTTGGCGTTGCGGTTACGATGCGCTTGGGGTTCGTGGCTTAGAGAAGCTGACGGGTCTTAACCGTTTCGCGATCCAGACGGAATTCGGTGGTAAGGAGGGCCTGTTTCTGGAGGCGCTCGATAAGTACTCCCAGGAAACCGAATTGCATCTTCTTCAGCCACTTCACGAGGGTAACCTCGATCAAATCGAAGCGCTGTTCAGTCAGCTTGTCACACCATCGCAAGAACCTGGGCGGGAGTTTGGTTGTCTGATGGTAAATACCGTTGTCGAAAACGCTGCTCTGGGACGAGAGGTAATCAGGGAACGGACTGACAGACACTTCGAGCAACTTGGAGAAGCGCTTCGCAGCGCCATTTCTAGCGCAAAGACCAGCGGACAGATCCCCGTCGATTTCGATATTGATGAAGGGGTGACCTTTCTGGTGGGTTCGACAATGGGAATTCAGGTAATGATTCGCAGGGCTGGGGACATCGAAGCTGCTCAACCCTTCGTCGGGATGATCATAAAGACAATCAAGTCATGGCGTATAGAACCCGGGTCTTCGTGACAACGGGTCGTTTGCTCCATTTGGCGTTGCGATTAATTGCAAAGATACTTTTTGGTATGTCATCTTTTTTATGGAGTCCGCCTATACATGGTTTTTCTTTGCGTGGACTCAATATCGATGTGTCACGATGTCAGATCGCCTGCCTCAGGATAAAAGGCGATATAAGCCTTTATCCTTTTAACTTCATCGAAAGGCGCTTCGTAGCTCCAGGCTGCCACTTCAACATCTCGATCTCCGGCGGTTAATGCCCAATGGTGTGCTTCACCCTTGAATGGGCAGAAGGTTATTTTTTCTATTGGGCGCAGGAGGTCCATGCGGACATCTTCCCGCGGGAAATAATACACGGGTATATGGTCTTGCTCCTGCAGGAGTAAGGCGTGTTGACTATCAGCGATGGTTTCACCGTTATAAATAACGCGCATGGGTTTTTCGCAGGCCTCGATGTCAATCCGGTAATCCGGGTGTTGACGCCAGGCAGATTTATTTTCCTTTACTTTGGGGTCGTGTTTGGGCATTGGCGAACCTCAGTCAGTGCTTGTCCATAAATAATAGCTGGCGATGGTGCGGTAGGGCCGCCAGGCCTCTGCAATCGATACATACGCCTCCCGGTTTATGCTCTCGGGTAATTGATAATGGCGTTGCATGGCTTTACGTAATACGAGATCGCCGATGGGAAACACATCGGGCCGCCGTAGTGAGTTAATCAGGAACATATCGGCACTCCATTGGCCAATACCGGGGTATTGGATCAAGGTATCACGGACCCGGTCATCATCTTGCTTCGCCAATTTCCTGAAATTCAATTCGCCATCGGTAATGGCTTGGGCGAGAGTATGAATATAACGAATTTTATTGTATGAGATACCGCACTCACGCAGCACGGTCTCTTTTAATTTAAGTAGTTTGTCGGCGTTGAAGTAACGTCCCCCCTGCGCTTTCTGTAAGCGTTTTTCGATAGTCCGGCCAGCTTTGACCGAGAGCTGCTGGTTGATAATAGCGCGGACCAGGGCATGGTAGTGGGGTTGGCCGGTAGTGGCTGGCGTAGGTGGAACACCGTGTTTGGTCAAGCGCAGCATCACGCTATCGGCTTTACGCAAATGACGTTTGGCGCTGTTGAGGAGTATTTTATCCATGCTGCAATACCGTTCTGCTAAATAAGTGTTCCAAAAAGGTCTCCAGCTGTTTAATTGATTTGCCCCCGTCTCAACCTTCCCCCAAAGGGGAAAGGGATTACCTCCCGTCCCAGTGGGAGGAGATTGAGGGGAGGGTGATCAAAATACCACTTTTTTTATTCAATTCATGCACATTTTTACAATATGAATGCTTTATTGGAACAGCTATTTAGACACATATGTTTAGGTTCTGTTTATTCATGCCATGGCATCCCAGATAAGTTTCGTGTCGGTAAACTGCCGAAAGCGGCGGACCTTGCCATTCGCTAAGTCGTACATGTGGGCGGCCGGGGAATGTAATGTCTTGTGTGACGTCCGGTGCCGCCCCGTGTAAGCGCCGATGACGATAATCGTGTCACCGGCGTCGAGATATTCCTCTATATCAAAGCGCCAATCCTGCCAGTCGTGGTTAAACGACTTGAAGACATCCTCAATGACGTTGCCTGCCCCGAAATGCGTTTTGCCGCCAGGGAATCCCGTATTCTGAATCCATTCCAGTTTCGGATCACAAATATCCACAAAGGCCGGGTAGTCCTTTTCCCGGAAGGTGCGATAGAGCGCCTTGATGGTGTCAATATTGGTCATCTTTTCCTGCTTCACCAGATTTACTATGCGTCATTATTATACGATTCATCGCACTCGCTTCAAACTGTTGCGTTCAAAATCACGCTCGGTGAGACCATT
>Ga0209633_10005015_pt1 | contig 11725 bp, 13 predicted proteins | sample Cruoilmetagenom1_FD_187290 | JGI IMG/M metagenome (GOLD analysis project Ga0209633, IMG submission 187290) | Oil polluted marine microbial communities from Coal Oil Point, Santa Barbara, California, USA - Sample 1 (SPAdes) (version 2) | ecosystem: Environmental > Aquatic > Marine > Oil seeps ... | reverse complement strand
CTTATTTGTATTTTTGCTTCGCTTGAATAGTCCCATATTATAAATTTTGTAGTGAAAATTCAAAAATATGGGATTCTCAGGCACTTACAAAATCACAACTTTCGGATAGTTGTGACATAATGTAAAATAATTTATACCTCTAAATTTTTGGAAGTTTAATCAGAGTTCCATTAAAAATAATTACAAGAGAATCTTTAGATGCCTCTTTGAGATATACATCTTTAACCTTACTATTTAATCTCTTCTTATACAGCTTATTATCAATTCTTATTAATATCAGCGGATTTGAATATTTTTCACCTTTTACATATCCTAAATACTGTAACCTAGGAATTTTAATTGTAACAGTATTAGTGTTTACTTTTTTCTTTTTTACAACAGTATTGCTTTGTTTATTTTTTTTTCGTTCATAAACCAACCCTAGAAAAGGATCTCTTGACAACTTTACTAACTCAAAAGTATCTTTGATAATTAAAAACTCCTGCGAATCTTGACTTTCAATATGCGGTGTAAATTGTTGAACATCGAAATGTCGTTTACCAAGTATCTGATATAATAATATACCCCAAATTAGCGTAACAATTACAATTAGAATTCTATTTATACTCTTTTTAGTCATTTAATTTATAGTAAGATTTCTAGACTGACTAATCGTACTCATATTTCCAGCTTGGTCAATTGCTTGTATACGCCAATAATACACTCCTATATCCGAAAAAACATGTGACTGTGATATATTAGAGGTCTCATAAGTAACTAATATTGTATTAAAATCAATATCGTTAGCGATATCAACAGTATAAGAAATTGGAGATTGAATATTACCAACGTCAGCACTTATACCCCAAGAAAAATCAATATTTAAGGCTGTTGACACTGTATTGTCATCTGGTAAATTTAATTGTGGTTGATTTGGAATGACGCGATCCACATATATTACTCTTTGAGAAAAGACCGTTTGACTAGTGCTATTCACACCTCTAACTCTCCATTCATAAGACGCATCCTCATCAAATAGAGTCGGTAAAGGAGAATAGCTAACAGCTGACAAGTCATAATCTTGTAAAATAGTTTGTGTTCCGTTTAAGTTTTTTTTAAATTCTAAGTCATAGGTTGTTGCAGAAATCAAATCTTGCCATGTGAATAACAAATTGTCAACTTCGTTTAAATATATACCGTCAGTAGGAGTGTTAAGGATAAGTATCTGACTACTCAAATCTTCTGATATATCTACTGAGAAGTTTATAGGAAAAGAATATTCGGTATTATAAGCAAAATTCTCACCCCTAATCCTCCATGAATATGCTCCTGAACCTATTTGAAATGTAAACATAGAATCATTAATTAAGGAATCAAGTATATAAAATCCCCCTGATTCTATTATCTGTAATCTATAATCATCTGCTCCATCTAATTCTAACCATTGAAAAGTTACTACATTACTTAAAATAATATCAGCTTCTGATGGTGATATAGCTATCATAACATCATCCGATATATCTTCTTCTAAAATAGCATCACATCCTAAAAAAAATAGTGATATAATTACTACTACAAATAGATTAGTTCTTTTCATAATTTTGAAAGATTAATTTTACAAATAATTGTTCCTTTTTAGTTTTATAATTCTTTTTCTTATAGTATTCCATAGCTACTATTTTAGCCAAACTAAAATTTTTTTCAAATTGATAAATAATATCTGCTATACTATTGTAGCTACCACTCAATACAACTTCATACGAGTTTACTTTAAATCCTCCATCAATAGCATAATGTGTTTCAGCCAATTTTGAAACTTTTACATTTTTAAAACTAGGGATAAATTCTAAAATTCGTTGTTGTATAACTTCTGATGGAACTCTATCTTTTCCTATTAATTTATCTAGATAATTTGATCGACTAGCTAACTGATCTATATCCCCTAAATTTGCTTTAACAAAGCCTTGTTTTTCTGATAATATTCTATTCTCTTTTTTTGCTGATAATGTGTATCGAAAAGATCTTTTATATGACGCTATACCTAATAATAGCGCTACTATTAGTAAGACATAAAACTTATATTTGTATGACACTTGATCAAACATCTGTTTTCACTTTAATAACAATTTTAAAAAAATCTCCTTTTGTTTTATTCTTCCTATACGTTTTAAGTATAACTTTCTCTGTCCATTTCATTTCCCTCAATACATTTAACCATTTGTTAAATGAGGTATTAGCGTATGTCTGTCCTGTAATTTCAATTATATTTTCATTAAATACAATTATCTTTTCTTGTTTTATCTTATCTAAACTAGGTGCAAAGTTTAAGGATTCAATTCTTAAATCTCTAGGTAATGATCTCATCATTCTATCTATATAGTAGGAATGAAAATTATTTACAAAAGCACCTGATTTCAATAATATTGATTCTTTATTTTTAATATTCTTTTCGAGGCTGAGAATTTTATTATAGGATTCATCCATCACAGTCAATTGCCTTTGTATATCTAAATTTTTAGTGTTATAATAATCTAGTATTAAATAACTTAAAAACAATGAACCTAAGAAAAAAGCTAGTATAAAAACACCTGTTTTATTGAAAAGATTTTTATAGATATATTCTTCTCTTTTTGTTTGAAGCGATTCGTTAATAAAACTTATTTTCTCATTTGGATATAGATAATTTAGAATTCCTGCATAGTGAATAATAAACTCTGGTTTAATCACTTCGTCATCAATTTCAATTGAATTTCCATTACTTTTTGGTTTTTCATCAAAGTCAATTAAGCTATTATTTACAAACTCAAAAAAAGCATTACCAGTATTGATTACAATGTCTTTTTTTATAAGTGTACTTAAAACCCCTACAACAAAAGGGCCTATTGCAATATCTAAGACGAAATACCCATAACTTTGAAAACGACTTACTACGTCATCAATAAAACTCTTTCTAGAAACTGATGTGAAAATTGCAGTATCTTCTTCAAATGAATAACTATAGAAATCATCCTTATTAAAGTTAATAAGACTATTTGAAACTGAATAAATATCACTTTTTTTACTAATAACACCTTTACCAGTAACAACTAGTAATAAGACTGTATTTTTACGAATCAATTTTACAAGTTCTTCTAAATCATTAGATTCATAAGTGTTCAATAACTCTAAGTTATTATTCTTATTAGAAAACTCTACAGCAGAAAAATAAGCTTGCTCATTTTCATGATGAACTAGAATTACATTAAAATAATGTGGGTTAGAAATACTATTTATCATTTTGTTTTACATCTAATAAATAACAGTTGGTTTAATGAATACATGCAACTTCGACTTCTCATTTCTCTTTTTTCTAGAACTGAAAAACCATTTAATAATAGGAATTCGAGATAAAACAGGTGTTCCTGTACCAGAATTCTCACGTTCTACTTCATCAAGTCCACCTAATAAGATCATTTCATTATTTTTAACTCGTATTAGAGCGTTAAACTTTTGACTTGTTTTGCCTGGAGGAGCATTTTCTCCTGCTCTTCCCAAAAAAGAACTTTTTTCCACATCAATTTCAAGTGTTATATGTTCATCTTTTGAAACAAATGGTTTGATATTAACACTTAAACTTGCTTCTGTTGATTTCCATTGTCCAGATTGTAAGATGTCATTTCCTAAACCACTATTAATCAACCTATTTGATTGTTCAAAATAATAACTTGTTTCCCCTATTGAGACACTTGCTTCATGCCCACTTAATGTCGCTATTTTGGGGGTAGATTTTAATTTAATAACAGAGTTATTCTCTAATGCCTCTAGATTCAAATAAAAATCTTTTGCTACTTTTCCTATATTAACGGTTCCTACAATACCATTAAACAATTCAATCAACCCATTAACTGAAGTGGCGTTTAAACCAACATTCGTGATTGGGAATAATACACCTTGCGTTTCATTATCTCCATTTTGTAAAACTGCTGATAAGCCTGTTTGAACTTCATTTGACCTATTGAATTGAACTATCAAAACTTCAATTTGTACTAGAGGAACTACTTTATCAATAAGGAACAAAAATTCTTTTAATTCTTCAACTTTTGTTTTTGGTCCAGAAACTATTAAGCCATTTAACTCTACAAACTCTTTAATATCAAGCCCATTCGAAAGTTCTTTTGGAATGGAAGATTCAACAGTCTCAATAGTTCTGTTTTCCATTTGTATTAACTCCGTCACACGTAAGCCCTCTTCATCACTCTTTCCAATTAAAATGTAATTATCTGTATTCTTATAGGTAAATTCTTTACCTATAAAAACATGGTTTAATAAGTTTTCAAAAGATATTTCATCCACAACTAAACTTGTTTTTAGATCTTTAGGCTCATTATACATAAAGTAATTTATGTTTGCCTTTTCGGCTGCTTCTTTTATTAATGAAAGTACATCAACATCGTGAGCTTTAATGGATAAAAAACCATTTGTTTTTAGTGTTATTTCATAACTACCATCACTATTGGATTTATTATTCTTTCTACTATTTTGTTTGGTTTTTATTTTTGATTTATCAGCAACAACAATTTCTTTTTCTAAAAAATAGAAATCATTTTCGTCTTTTGTCAATAGCAAAGCATTTGATTTTGCCATCATTTCTATAACTTGATCAAATGGTCTATTCTTTAAATATGCTGAAACTTTAATGTTTTTTATACTTGGTGATAAAACTATATTTTTACCTGAAACATCTGTAATTGCTTCTGCAACTCTTGGTAAAGAATCATTTTTCAAGTTAATCGAAAGAAAACCATTTTCCTTCCGATAATTGACATCTATTATTTTTAGAATTCTCTTTTTCTCTTTTTCAATTTTCTTTTCTCTTTTGTGAAAGTAAATGATATTACTGATAAACTCAACATCAAGATTGTATTTTTGAACTAAGAACACAAAAATATCTTTAACTCTTACATCATAAAAATTACTAACGACTGCTTGGTTTAATGATGGATCTACACTAATATTTAATTTATGTTCCTCAGCAATTGTCGTAATTAATTCATACAAATTAAGCCCAGAAACATCAATTTGTATTTGCTCACTCAATCCAATTTTTGTTTCTGATAATTTATCAAATTTTTGTTGAATACTCTCGTAATCTTGTTGTGCAAATATCACACGAAATAAAAACAAAAAGAGTAGTAAAAAAAGATATTTTATATTCATTTTTAATTCATTTTAATTTTTTATCAATATCGAATAAACTTCTTCAAGCGAAGTCTCTTGTGATGCTAGTAAATCAAATGCTTTATCTGATAAACTTTTATAATCCTTTTTTAAAGAGATACTCTCAATTATTTTTGCATCTTTTTTTATTTGAAGAGCAAGCTCTTCATTAATAGGTATTAATTCGTAAATAGCCCTTCGCCCATTATAACCTGTATAATAACATTTTGAACAACCTACGGCTACAGAATGATTCTTTATTTGGTAGGGTGTTTCAAAATGTTGAGGTAAATTATCAATGTCAAGCCTTTTTTGTTTTTTACAATGATTACACAGCTTTCTTACTAATCTTTGTGCTACAGAGATATTTAATGTTTCTGCTATTAGAAAAGGAGGAATTCCCATATCAACCAATCTTGATATTGTTCCCAAAGCTGAGTTTGTATGTATTGTTGATAATACTAAATGGCCTGTTAAAGAAGCTCTAATAGCCATTTTTGCCGTTTCTGTATCACGAATTTCCCCTAGCATGATTATGTCAGGATCTTGCCTTAAAAAAGAACGAAGTGCACTAGAGAAAGTAAGTCCGATATCTTCTTTCAATTGTACTTGATTAATTCCTTCTAGTGTATATTCAATAGGATCTTCAACCGTAACAATATTTCTTTTGATATCATTTAAAATTTTTAAAGTTGCGTAAAGTGTTGTTGTTTTCCCAGAACCAGTAGGTCCACTTATCAAAATTATTCCGCTTGTTCTTTTTGCTGATTCTAGATACGTTTCCTTTTCAAATTCATCAAAACCTAATTTCTCTAAAGAGATATTTACAGAATCACGCCCTAAAATTCTTAATACTATTTTCTCTCCGTGCAAAGTTGGTAAGATAGACGTTCTAATATCAAAATTTGAGTAATTAATACGACCATCTTGTGGTAATCTCTTTTCTGTAATATCTAAATTAGCTTTAATTTTAACTTTATTAACTAATTCTTGATATTCTACTTTCTTGATCTTATATTTCTCTATCAATAGCCCATCAATTCTTAAACGGACACGAGCTTCTTTTTCAAAAACTTCAAAATGAATATCACTACTACCAATAGATTGAGCTTCTTTAATAATTCTTTCTAAGAAATCACTGTCTTGAATACTAAATTCAACTGTATTTTGGTTTGATGTCCTATAGTATACTGATAGTGCTCGATCTATCTTTGATGACTCCACTGATTCTAAATAAACAACCTGCCCAAATAACAATTCTAGTTCTTCAGCAATTGAATTAGTATTATCATCTACAGAAATAAAAAAACATATTCCATCATCATTAAATTCCTTGGGGATAATTCGATAATGATTAGCAACCTCAACACTTATAAGTTGCTTGTTTTCTATAGAAATTTTTATGTCTTCTTGGGTTTTCAAATGTAATAGAGTATGTTTGATTGGGTTATTATTTCAAATGTATAAAGAATTATAAGGTAAGTAGATAGGTACCCTGCTAGTGGTATCGTATTGTCCTTACTTCTCTTAGAGAATAGAATGTGTATTAACGCAGATAATAAAAGTCCAATTATATAAAAATAGATATAGTTTACAAATGAAAATAATGGGATAATCATCACAAAAAATAAAATATCTCCGATTCCTATGGCACTTTTTAATGGATTAACTAATGATCTATTTTTGATTGACAAATACATCCACAACCCTAGAACTGTAATACTAACAAACAAAAAAGATGGCAACAAATCATAAATAGTATTACCTGATTGTTTTAAAAGAATGTATCCAACTATTCCAAGACTTATTGGTAATAATACATGTATGACTCTGTATCTTAAATCCTGAACAAAAATAAATGCCAATATAATTATAAGTAATATTTTAAGAAGGGTAACTGTCAATTTCTAATCTTTTACAGTTTCAATTAATATTTTTTGATCGTCAATTTCCCATGTATTAAACTGACCATCTCCGTCAAAATCTGATAAAGAAACAGCCCTTGCTTTAAAACTGTTTATTGATGCTTCAATTATTTCAATCCTATAAACCGCTTGTCCACCTTCTTCGATGGTCAAAGATGGTTCAAAACCAATTTTTTCAAAATCACTTTCATACTTTGAATGCCTATAAAAGTAACTTTTTTCTAACCCGTATAAATGATTCAGAATACTTTGTGCTTCTATTGATTTGGCCTGAGCTACTACAGAAGTTTGATTTGGTAAAACCATCATAATTAAAATCCCAATTATTGCCAGAACAATAAGTATTTCTGTCAAAGAATAAGCAGCAATAAAAAATGAATTTTTTTTAGATCTTTTCATTGATGTATGTGTTGTGTGAAATTTCTTGAATTTTTTTTTCGATTCAAATGTAAAAATTAATATATAGTTTTAGCTATTATTGTCCCAAAATTTTACTTAGATCAAACATAGGAGAATACATTGCAATCATAATAACACCAACAATCAAACCAATGCTAATTATTATTACAGGTTCTAATATTACTCCAACCATCTTAGTTTGATGTTCTATTTCATCATTATATTGTATCACAATTCTATCAAACATTTTATCTAATTTATTTACTTCTTCTCCCACTTTTATCATAGATACAAGCTTATCATTGTAGATGCTATGTTTTTCAAGAGCAATTCCAAATGTAATTCCTTTTAAAATATCATCTCGTATTTCTTGTATTGATTTTTCAATTGGATAAAACTTAATCATTTTCTGTGTAAGTTCTAGAGATTTCACTAAAGGTGTTTTAGATCCCAATAACAAACTTAGGGATTGACTAAAACGAGCTAAATAAATTTTCTGAGTAAGCTTACCAAATACTGGGAGTTTTAAGAGCAAGAAGGATACGGTACGTCTATAATTCTCATTATTTTTTAAGAAAATATGGATTAAAATAAAAATAACAACAATCACCAAGAACGTCATCATGATATAGGGTAGGTTATTTGACAATATGATAATTTTTTGTGTCAAAGATGGTAACTCTCCTCCAAATTGTTTAAAAACAGAAGTAAACATTGGCACCACATTATTTAACATAAAAAAAAGGACCATACCTGTTATTAGTATTACAAAAAAAGGATACGTAAAAACAGCTATTAATTGCCGTTTCATTTTAATTTTTCGGCCAAAATAGCTTTGAAGCTCTATGAATACTCTTTCTAACTCTCTGGTTTCCTCACCAATCTTTACGCTATAATATTCATAAGGTGAAAACATTTTAGAATTTTTCATCACCTCAAATAAACTTTTCCCTTTTACAACATTATTCTTTAAATATATTAAAAGCTCTTTGTCCTTTATATTTGCGTGTTGTTTAATTAAAATTTCTAAAGATTGTTCAAAATCAACTCCAGAATTAATCAAAATTGCAAATTCTTTATAAAATTGCTCTTTTTTCTTATCTGAGTATTTTCTATAGGCAAGTCTATTCAACTTAAAATTTGAATAATTTAATGAATTACTCTTGTGCTGAATTTTTCTAATTCTTTTACTATGTAAAGATAAATCAATACTCATTTAAATAATTTCTATTAATAGAATTACTAATCCCAAAATTTTTATAATAAACCGCTCTAATATCTTCATTGAATAATTTATATGTAAGAACAATTTTTGGAATATGATATGAAGCTCCTGTGAAATCATGTGAACTAACAATAACATCAAATACTTCATCTGCACTATTGAAGGTACGTACTAAACTATTTCCATTTACTTTATATTTAATTGTTTTAAAATCATCTAAAACTAATTCAATTGTATTTTCATTTAACTGATTTATTCTTTTTGATTCAAAAACATCCTCTTGAATTAGATTATTCAATTGACTGTACTCAAAATAAGTAATTTTACTTTGTGAATAAAAATAAGATTGTTGTGTAATTGATATGTATATAAAATAAGTCATGCTACTAATAACTCCCATAATTGCAAGAGTTATGGAAATTTCAATAATTGTAAATGCTGGTATTTTATCTACTCTAATCACTGTTTGTTGAAATAAAAAAAATTGATTGATGTTTTTTGTTATTCAGTTCAAAAGTATATTCAATTATTTTTAACTCATTATTATCATTATATTTTTCGATTGTTTTTTTAATTTCAATACTTCTAAAATTGATTTTTTCAGTTTTAAATGACTTATTCTCTACTGTTTCCCATTGTAATTCTTCAATCTTTTGTATTGTTTTATAATAAAGAATACTATTTTCAGAATTAAATAATACTGTAATGATATTTACAGATATTGCAATTATAGTAGCCATAATTGATAAAGCAATAACAGATTCAAGAAGTGAATTTGCCGAAAAACTATAGCTTTTATAATTCTTTAATAAATATTTTTTTAGTATCATTTTGATTTATAAATAATGGGATATTTGCAAAATTTTCAGGTAATTTATTCCTATAAATTGATCCATTAAAAATATAATTATCATACGTTGAAGTTTGTGTTTTTAGAAAAAAGTTATTTGTAAATAAAGTGCCTTCAATATCCCCCTTAAGTTGTGTGTTTCCTTTGCAATAAACCTCACCAACAATGAGTGCTTTTTCATCAATTAAAAGTGTTCTTTTGTTGTCGTAAATTAACTTATCTCCAGATATAATTACAGCACCGATAACCATACTTTCTCCCTTTAACTCAATACTCATTTTCTTATTTAAATCAGCATTAAGATAGAGAATAGAAGGATAATTTAACTTTACATTCTTTTGTAAACTAATTGACTTTTTAGCAAAAACTTGTAAATTTCCACTAAAACCCGATTCAAAATTAACCATAGGGGCTTCAATTATAATATCATTAAAACTGGCGGTACTGTGAATAGATAGTGAATCATTCGATTTAATAATAATATTGCCACTCACTTTCAAATTATTGAAATTTTGATTAGTACTACAATCAATAATTAAAGTAGGATTTAAAAAAGAATTATATATTATATTCTTTTCTTTAAATTCCTCATAAGAAATATGAATTGCTTCATTTTTGTCAACTAAAAATTTGTTAATAATAGGTAATTTTTTATATGATTTTTTGATCGCACCTCTTTGGTGGTATTGTCCTGTGTATTCTATCTTATTTATTAATGCTGTAGAAATACCATAATCTGACATTAGAATATCTCCTTTAATTGTTGCCTTACCTACAAGTTTAAGCGGTTTATTAAAATCTGTTAGAAAAAGTGCTAAGTTTTTATTTATACTTATATTCTTTCCTAGCAACCCTGTTTTAGACATACTATCTTTATCATTAAAAACGACGCAAGAAAGAACATTATACGCTCCCCAATCAGTAAATTGATAGGTAGATTTTATACTTGCTTCTCCAAACAAATTTGAATTATTATCAATGTTATCAATTGGTATTGACAAACAGTATTCAAATAAATTATCACAAGTGTTTCGTAACTCTTTTTCTAAGTCTTGTTTGTTACTTACCCCTTTATAGATACTAGAAGTTAACAGCATACTACCAACTAATAATGCAATCAATACACTAATAAATATAGCATATAGTAAAGAGCCTGCGGGTAATAAATATTTATTTAAGGTTTTATTTTCTATTTTTTTTTGCAAGTTTTTTATTCTTAGATCCTTTTTTATTCTTGTCCTTCTTTTCTAGACTTTTTTCTTTTTTTAAGAATACTTTCTTAAAAAAAACACTAACTTTTATTGGAAAACTTAAGGGTTTATCTTTTAATAATTCTCCTTTTTTGTAATATAACGTGTCTGATTTAATAAAATCAATCCACATTCCAGATTTTAAATTACTTCTATAGTTTCCTGTTAAAATTTTCTTTCCATTACTATTGAATTCCTCATACATTCCACTTTTGACTCCAGATCTCCAGCTTATATTTTTCTTGATATTTCCATTTTCATACCATTTCGTCCACTTATCTTTTTTTAGACCTTTTTTAAAGTACCCTTTCTCAGCTAGCTGATTTGATTTATAATTTTTAGTATATTTTCCATTTAATAGCTGACCATCATATTCACCTATACTATTATGAATTTCTTGAGCTTTGTACCAGTAATACATTCTGTCTGGCAGAGTAGTTTTTAATTCTTTATTAATTATTTGAATTGTATATTTATAGTTTTCATCTGATAGATGAATGGTCTTTCCATCATCATCATCTAAATAATTAACGTTGTTAAATGATGTGAAACTTAATAAAAGAAGTATGTATAAGGATAGTTTCATTAATTCTAATTTATATAATTCCAGTTTCTATAAAATAAATACATTAAATGCTAAAGTATAAAACAAAAGTAATTTTTTTGTATAATTATACAAATATATAGAATTAAAAGAGATAGTTAAAATATATAAAAATACAATATATATGAAACAAACAGCACCCAATAAAGCACCTACAAAAACAAAACCCTCACAATCAACTGATTATAAGGGTTTTTGCGGAGAAAGAGGGATTCGAACCCCCGGAGGTGTGACCCTCGCTGGTTTTCAAGACCAGTGCATTCGACCACTCTGCCATTTCTCCAGAATGACTTCTTT
>Ga0209633_10005014_pt1 | contig 11725 bp, 10 predicted proteins | sample Cruoilmetagenom1_FD_187290 | JGI IMG/M metagenome (GOLD analysis project Ga0209633, IMG submission 187290) | Oil polluted marine microbial communities from Coal Oil Point, Santa Barbara, California, USA - Sample 1 (SPAdes) (version 2) | ecosystem: Environmental > Aquatic > Marine > Oil seeps ... | reverse complement strand
CTTCTTCCCAAGATTTTCAAAATAAACATTAGGAACTGAAGTGAACACATGAAGATGTTTAGAATATGGTAAGAAATTCATAAATCCAAAAACAACTAGAATATGTATCCACCAAAAAATTTCAAACCAAATGGAAGCATTTGTACTTGAAGTACTGAAAAATATTTTTGCTAAACTTGCAGAAATAGGTCTAACTTCCCACTCATGTAATTGAAAATTATTCATTGCAACACTGGAAATATTCTGACCAAACATTGAAAGAACAACAATAAGAATTAAGCCAAGTACGATTGTTGCATCAATTAAACTTTCTTTCCCATGTTCCAAACGTTTAATATTCATAAAATATCTTCGGTAAAGAGCAAACAATACTGCAAGCATTACTAGTAAACCAAAAACATCTTGTGTAATTGTAATAAGTGAGTAAATTGGTCCTAAAAACTCAAAGGTAAAATTGGAATAGAAACCTTGAAAAATAGCTTCAACAACTGCGAAAAGAAAGAGAATAAAGCCCCAAAAAATTAGAGCGTGAATTGTTCCGGCAACAGGCTCACGTAATATTTTTGATTGCCCAAGCGCAACTTTTAAAACATTTGATATTCTTTGTCCAACATTATCAAAACGATCGTCTTTTTCTCCAACAGATAAATAACTTAAAAGTTTCTTTAGATTGAATCCTAAAAAAGTAAACGCAGATATAAATACAATAATGAAAACAATATTTTTAACTTCCATAACTATTTTCTCACTTTAAAAGATTTATAGAAAAAAAGATGAGTATTTTCCAGAACCTTATCGAACGCTTTTGATGAACCATCGAATGGATGCTTTATATCAAAAGTATGTCCGGTTCCATATATTTTTAGTAATTCCGTATTTTCTTTTTTTGACCAATCATAAATTTGTTCGGCTTCTTCAACTTTTACTGCTAAATCTTCAGTTCCATGAATAATTAAATGTGGAATATCAATTTGATCTAAAGTTTTTTCTAAATTCAAAAATCCATCTTGATTTTGTTTAACATCATCAAGCAATGTAATATTTTGTCTCATCAATTGATTTGTTCTTGAATTTAGTGCTTCAGAATAACCTTTCTTTCTCCATTCAATTTTTTGCCGTTCAGAATATCTATCAAACTTAGCAATTGCTGACCATGTTACAAGAGCATCAACATTTTTAGAAAGGTTTGAAGCCAAAATGGAAATTGCTCCTCCTCTGCTATGACCAATAACTCCAAGTTTAGAAGCTTCCCTTATTTTTCCAAAGAATCCGTTTCTATATGCTGAGATTATTTCCGATAGTTCATTAACTTCTAATGAATAAGTGTTTTCTGCAAATTTGTCCAATTGAGTAAATTCTAAAGGATTTTCTCCGATGCCATTATGAGAGAAATTAAAAGTGATAACAAAAAAGCCTTTTTCAGCAAAATGATTTGCAAGAAAGGGTCCAAAACCCCAATCCTTAAAACCTTTAAAGCCGTGAGTGAAAATTATACAATCTTTATTTTCAAGAATATCATTGCCAAAAGTGGTAATGTTAATTTCATTGTTTTTACTCGTTTTATAAACATAATTTTGGCTCATGGATCTAAATATGTCTATTTTAGTGAGAAAAGTCAAGAATTTGACTTGTATAATTTATAACACATTTTGGGATACTAAATAATAAAATATTTTAAAATGTTTTTCCCCCAGAATTCTATATTTCATTTTTCCAATTATATTTGACTTATCACAAAATGAGAAAAAATTATTACATATATTACTTTTCTAAATTAATCAATTTTTAAGGAACGTATGGCAACCAAAGAAGACTTACAAATGCTAAGGGAAATGGCAAGAGATTTTACTAATTCAGAAATCCGTCCCTTAGCAGATTCAATAGATAAAAATGAAGAAATTCCACAAGAGTTAATAAATAAATTAGGAGAAGTTGGTTTACTTGGAACATCGTTTCCAGAAGAATACGGTGGTGGTGGATTTGGTGAAGTTGGGTTTTGCATTGCTCAAGAAGAAGTTACAAGAGCTTGTGCATCAACTGCTGCGTTTATTGGTGCACATCAATCCATTGGAACAAATGCTATTTACTTTGGTGGTTCTGAAGAATTAAAACAAAAATATTTGCCGGATTTAACAAGTGGAAAGAAAATTGCAGCTTTTGCACTTACCGAACCTGGTGCTGGATCAGACGCTTTCAATTTGAAAACCACAGCTGTTTTTGTAGATGGGAAGTGGATTCTTAATGGACAAAAATTATGGATAACAAACGGTGCAATTGCTGATGTCTATTCTGTTTTTGCAAGAACGCCAAAAGGAATTACCGGATTTGTAGTTGAAAAAGATTTCCCGGGAATTGTTGTTGGACCGAATGAAATGAAATTAGGTATAAAAGGAAGTTGCACAAATACTTTAACTTTTGAAAATGTAGAGATTCCAGAGGAAAATATTATTGGTAGAGATGGACGTGGCTTTATTATTGCTATGAATACGCTTGATACTGGAAGAATTGGTATTGGAGCATGCTCCATTGGTGCAGCTAAGGAAATGTTAGAATTGTCAGTTCAATACTCTTTACAACGGATACAGTTTGATAAAACAATATCTAAATTTCAAGGTATTCAGTTTATGATTGCCGAAATGAATACAAAAATTTATGCAATGGAAAGTATGCTAAATAGAGTTGCAGAAAAATATGAAAGAAATGAAGATGTTGCTCAAGAAGCTGCGATGGTTAAGCTTTATTGTTCAGAAGCAGCATCCGAAGTTGCTGATATTGCTCTACAAATACATGGTGGAATGGGTTTTTCAAAAGAATTACCGATTGAACGATTTTACAGAGATGCAAGAATTTTAAGAATTTTTGAAGGTACGAGTGAAATTCAAAAAATTATTATTGCTCGTAAATCAATTAAGAATAAAGGAGTTTGGAAAATATAAATGAATAAAATATTAGTAATTCCATCTCTTGATATAAAAGATGGGAAAACAGTAAGAGTTGTGCAAGGCATTCCTGATTTAAACTGTAAGCAATACGGTAATGATCCGGTAGAAATGGCAATGATTTGGAGAGCTGAAAACACAAAAGTTATTCACGTTGTTGATTTTGATTCATCACATCATCACTCACATAAAAATTATGATATTCTTGGTGAAATTTGTGAATCAGTAATTATACCAATCGAATATGGTGGTGGCATTCACTCTTTAGAAGAAGCAGATCAAATATTTGAACTTGGAGCATTCAGACTTGTAATTGGTTCTCTAGCAGTTTCTGATCCAAATGAATATAAAAAAATATTGGAGAAGTACGGACCAACAAAAATTTCTGCATCAATAGATGTAGTAAATGATGAAGTTGTGACTCATGGAAGAAAAAATAAAACTGGAATGTCAGCTGTTGAGTTTGCGTTAAAACTAACTGATTTTGGAATAAATAGATTTGTTGTAACTGATGTGCTTAGAAACGGAATGTTGGAAGGACCTAACATTGAACTCTGTACAAAAATTGGAGAAGCGACCAAGGGGAAAGTTACACTTTCAGGAGGGATTAGTAATTATAATGATTTAATTAATCTGCAGGAATGCTCAACTTGTGGAATAGATTCTGTAATAATTGGACGAGCATTATATGAGAATAAATTTGCCTGTCAAAAAATATGGCGAGTTGCCGAATCGGGAATATTTGATTAAAAAGTATTTCATTTGCAGCGGTTTGAAAGTGCCATAAAGAATAACACTTATATATTATCCTTAACAAGTTGCAAAATGTTTGATTAATTGACATTTTTTTCTTACCATTAGATTATACATAGCTTAAAAATAAGGAGTATCAATCATGAGCGAAATAACAAATATTTTAGTTCCCATTGACTTCTCAAACTACTCTAAAAAAGCATTAAGTTACGCAGTTAACTTTGCAAAACAATTCAATTCAAAAATATTCTTAGTTTATGTTATTGAACCTGTTGTTTATCCTTCTGATTTTAGTATGGGACAAGTAACATTTCCATCTACAGACATCGAAGTTACTGATAGAGCAAAAGAAGAATTGAATGCATTAATTAAAACTGAAATTGGTGATACTATTGAAACTGATGTAATAATTAAAACGGGCAAGCCTTTTGTTGAGATTAATGAAACCGCAAGTGAAGAAGACATTGATTTAATTATTATCGCCACTCATGGACACACAGGTATGGAACATCTTTTATTTGGGAGTACTGCTGAAAAAGTTGTTCGAAAAGCTCCTTGTCCGGTTTTAACTTTACGAGAACCTATTAAAGGATTTAAGTTTATTAAAAGTTAAGTTAGTCCTTTGTATTTAACCCACGACTTAAGTCGTGGGTTAATGAGATTTATAACTCTAAGCAGTTTCTCCACCACAGCTACTACCAGCACCAGCTGTACAACCAAAACAATGCGAGCCAACTAATATTTTTCTCTCCATCAATTTTTCATAATCAAAGTCATAAATAGTTGCAGATGATTGGTTTGAAACTTGCATTTCTAACATCTGATTAAAATCGCAATCATAAACTTTGCCATCATAGCTAACACTGATCATTGAACGACACATAACACCTTCAGCTGCAAGAGGATTAAAAGCATTTACTAATTTATTCATATAATCTTCATAACTATCTCTGCGTTCCAAATCTTTTTTAAATCTATGGATTGGCATGTTAGTTACAACAAATAAATTATCAAAAGTTATATTAAAATTATCAGCTAATTCTTTTTCAAATTTTTCTTGTAGTTCACATTGAACTGCTGGAAGAAATGCTCCAACAGGATTATAAACTAAATCTAAAATTAACGCCGGATTCCCCTTTCCATAACCTTTCGCATTCAACATTTTTAACGAATCAATACTTTTGGTAAAAACTCCACGTCCTCTTTGCTTATCAGTAAAATATTCTTGGTAATATGGCATCGATGAAACCAATTCAACATTGTTCTTTTCAAAAAAATCTGGAAGATCCAAATTGCTTTCCCCTGTATTAGGATGAGGATCATGAGTAACAGTTAGGTTATGGCGTATCATCACATGTTTATTCATCTTTCTAGCTTCTTTAACCATATACCTAAAATGCTCATGAAGTTCGGGAGCACCGCCAGTTATATCGAGATTCTTTATTCTATCATCGCTTCCAAGTACTTTAAGACATTGATCAATAGTTTCAAGTGACATATGTTCCGTTCGTAACGGAGATGAATCCACATGACAATGCAGACAAGCTTGGTTACATAATTTCGTAATGTTGACTTGTAATGTATCAACAGATAATGGAGAAATATCTACGTTGTGATTTTGCAATTGCTCCGCAAAATCGAAATTAGATTTTGGAGTGTTCCCATCTTTAGTTAATATTTCTGTTTCTAACTTTTCCATTAAACCCCTAACTTGTCAAATTGATTTAACATTTGCACACCATGTACTAAGTCAATTCCAGCATCCATAGCTGCAGCAACATGAATTGCTTCAGTCATTTCATCTGGATTTGAACCGTGCTCCAAACATGATGTTGTGTAAGCATCAATACAATAAGGACATTGCTTTGAATGTGCAACAGCTAATGCTATTAACGCTTTCTCACGTTTTGTTAGTGAGCCTTCTGCATTCAGCACACTATTATAATAGTCAAAAAACTTATCCATCAAATCTTTTTTAAATCTTCCAACATCTGCAAATTTTCCTAAATCTTTTGATTCATAATAATTCATTAATGCTCCTTTTTTATAAAATTGTTTAATATCTATTTGTTATCTGTCATTGAGAGGAGTGTATTGATGCGGTAATCTGTGGTAATTAAAACTAAACTTACAAATTAACAGATTGCCACATCCAACAAAAGAAGTTGCATTCGCAATGACAAAAATTTTCATATAAAATAATCAAAAATAATTTCTATTCATTAAGATTCCAATTGTAATCAAGATAATCAATATCCCAATCAGAAACGTTTTCCTTTATACTTTTGGAAATATTATCTGGAACATATTTAGATATAAATTGGAAAACTTTTTCATCATTGTCTCCAAAATCTTCATCAAACCAATCAAATATTTTGGAAATTGATGCTTCCTTACTTTCTAGCTCAAACTTGTTTCTTGTTTCATCATTAAGAAATAATTGTGCTTGATCAGTTAATTGATCTTCAAGCTTATAACCTTCAAAAGCTTCATTTCTTAATGGTGGACAACTTATAGAAGCACAAACTATTGCAAAGTGAATTCTTGGTTCATTAAACTTTTTGCGAAGTATTTTATGCTCAATAGTATTTAGAGAAGTTTCTTCATTATTGACAATCACAAAATCTTTATCCCAAACAGTGGTACTAAAAATGCTCCCAAGAATTAGTCCACCACTATGTAAATCGTTTATACTTTCAACAGGATAATTATCAACAATGGCTTTTAATGTATAAGCATTGTAAGCATTAATCCAAAATGCCATTCTATCGTTTGAATTTTTTATTGTATCGGGATTCGTATTTGTTAACTGTTCTAAATATTTATCCAAACTTTTTCCTGAGAGTATTCCTTTATAATTGACGTGCCCATCATACACGTTTTTACTAAGAATTCTTGAAAACAAAGAATGATTATCTTGCGAGATAATATTAATATTTAACAAAAATAATATTAGAAGAATTAATAATTTCAAATTTGAATCCCTTCAAGTTCTAATGCTAATTTATTTGATAGTGAATTAGAGTCTTCACTTTTATGTTCTTTAATTTGCCATTCATTCAAATCATCAATAGTATCAATATCATTAAGCTCTTTTAATAACGAAACAGACAGATTTAATGAATTTGCTTTCTCTAAAGTTTGTTCAAGTACTTGCTCCGTACTCCAATCTATACCGCTAAATAATTCAGGATAAAACTTTTTCATCCCTAGTAAATAATATCCTCCATCCTTACTAGGACCAATAACTATATCATTTCTATCTAAATCCCTAAAACCTTTTGAGATTAAAGATTTTGAGATATCAGGAAGATCGGAACCAATTATTAATGTTTTGTTTGATCCTTTAGCAATAACTTTATAAAATGCACTTTTCATTTTTGTGCCTAAATCACCATCACTTTGAGGATAATAACTAAAACCTAATCCGACCCAATTTGTAATTTTATTTCTATTTTTTTCATTTGCAAAAAATAAGTAACGCGAAATCTTGCTTAGTTTTTTTGCTTCATTAAAACTATGCTCCGCTAATTGCGTGTAAATTTTAGTAGCCCTTTCAAATCCAATTGTTTTTCCTAGTCTGCTTTTTACCTTCCCTTCTTCAGGGTATTTAACAAAGAGAATTAAAGATTCTTGTAAATTTCCACTTCTAGTGCGTCCATATTTTTCTTTAATATTTTTATGATTAATACCGGTATAGTAGAGAAAAATATAATATAAGTTCCTGAGCTGTTGGATTAACAAACCATTTTTTTTATATCTTCTAGCGGACGTAAATACAGTAGAAGGTAATACCTTTAACTTAGTGCTTCTTCTTGCCTTTTTTAGAAAATGAACATCTTCAAAAATTTGCCAATCTGGGAATCCACCTAATTCATTATAAAAACTTTTTCTTACAACAATGCACTGATCACCAAACGATGTGAGAACAGAATCGTATTTAGTAAAATAAGAATAGAATTTGTACATAAAGTTTAATTCATCAAACTTCATTTTAAATTTACCAATTTTAATATTTTCTGAATCAAAACCCTTAGTTATTACACTAAATCCATCTTTGGCAAATAAAGTATCAGCGTGTAAAAATATTAAAAATTCTCCCTTAGCTAAACGTGCTCCGGTATTGTTTTGAACACCTCTTCCAATTGGAGATTTGTTTATTATTACTTTTTCTTCTTCGGCAATTCTAATTGTGTTATCAGTGCTTCCTCCATCTGATACAATAATCTCATAATCCGAATAATTTACAGCTGCATTTCTTACACTGCGAATGCATTCCCTAATCATTTCTTCTTCATTTTTTGTGATAATTATTATGGAGTATTTCATGATAGTTTTCAAATCATTTTGTTTTATAATTTACATAAACAAAGGATATTTTGAGAATTTATTTTATAAAAAATTATTATTATTATAAAATAAAATTCTTAATAAATTAAACGAATACCAAGATTAAACGTGCTCCCAGCTCCTTGACTTTTGCCGAGCAAAAAATCTGTAACCAAACCTTCCAATTCCACATTTGGTAATATTAAATATTTTGCTCCAATTCCAGATTGATCAAAATAAGAATCACTAAATGAATTAAAACCATAATTAAATTCATTCATTGCATAAAGTGTAAATCTTGATGTTACATAATAATTTACGAATAATTTTAAAGGTAAATTATAATTTATATTCTCAAATAAATCATCTCTGTTAAGTTTCATCCAAACGCCTAGTTCTAAATAGAGCGACAATTCTTTACTCAGAATAGCATCATACAAAAATTGATTTATAAAAAAATATGAGTCGTCATCAAGGTAAAAGAAATCAATATTTCCACTTAATTCAGAAATTGTTGGAATTAAAAAACTTGACTGAATTGAAAGATTTTGCAAACTTCCACTTTTGAATGGGACAAATTTAATACGTGGACCAAATCTACTAATGGCAGTACGCTGTCGGTTAGCATCAAAACTAAATAAGCTAAATGGGGATGCTGATTCTTCAACTTGCGAAGAAGAACGCAACCAAAAATCAATTCCCAAATTAACCGATGAGTTTAATCCATAAGTTGCAGAAATTATAGAGGTTAAAAAGTTACTCCTATTCCCCTGATCAACTTTTTCCATTGCAGAATTAAAAAATGATGTTTGGGTATAAAGATTATTAAATATTTTTAATTCAATTTGTCCATTTGGGAGCAAGGCTGATGGAGATAAACTTTGTAGATCAAAACTAGAAGAACTAACTTGATTCAATGACCAATCATAAGGTAAATACTCAATTGAATAATTGTTGTTCAGTTTAATGTTTCTAAACTCATTTATAAAGTCAATTACAGATTTTCCATCTCTCTCAAAATCGCTAGTGTACCAATCAAATATTTTACTTAGATAAATTATTTTATTTGCTTTATCTACTTTAACATGTTTACTATTATTTAGTGTGGTCTTTGTTTTGAAATCCAGGAAACTATCAATTCCCTTTGCTTTATATGCTTCGTTGATAATTTCAGGACAACTTAGAGCCGCACAAACTAAAACAAAATGAAGACGAGGGTCGTCATATTTAGCAAACAAAAGCTGTTTTTCTAATTCGTCTAAAGTGTAATCTTCTTCACCAATATTATGTTCAATAAAATTAAAAAAACCAGGAATATCTCGAGGAGAATTGATTGGATATTTTTCTGAGATAACTTTGATAACCAATAAATTGTATGAGTTTATTAGAAAAGCTTTCTTTTTTGAATCATTGCCAATCTTATCTATATTAACTTCAGAAATAAAATTTGTTAATTCACTCAAAGATTTTCTATTTGATGAAACTTCATTATAGTTTACTAAACCATCGTTTACATATGTCTTAAAAAATGAATCTACTTTTGAGAAATATTCATCAATATTGTTTATTTGTCCATAGCTATTTACATTTAGTAATAAAACAATACTAAAGATTTTTAAAAATATTGTTCTCCTAAACAGAAAACTAATTATTTTATTGTTCATTTAACTCCCAATTATATTTTAGGTATTTCACCTTTGTTGCACTTGAAATATCAAGACCTATTTCCCTTGTTGATAATAACTTAACAGTCTTTATTGAAGAACCATATTTAGCTTCAAAATACCCTTTGAACCAGTTAAATATTTCTGATAAATATAATGTGTCAGTTTCTTTATCATAATAATTTTTAGTTTCATCACTCAAATAATCTTTGGCATTTTCTTTTAATTGTTTGAATACATCCTTAGAGTTATATGCTTTTGGAATAAGTTTTGGACAACTTATAGCTCCACAAACAAGTCCAAAATGAGGTAAAGCGCCATCAATTTTTAAAGTATAATTATGCTCCAGTTCATCTAATGTAATATGCTCCCCAGCAACTTTGAATTTAATCTTCTTAAAAAATCCATCTACATCCATAGGAGATTTTATGTTTGGATGATCCAAAACATTTTTAATAATCAGGGCATTATAAGTATTTATATAAAATGCTAATTTTTCTAATTCAGAAAATTTATCAACACTTGCATCACCAATACGTTTGAGATATTTCTTAAACGAATCATTATTTTTGAATCCTTCATAATTGACAAGTCCTTTTTCATTTACATTTAGTTTTAACAATTTATCAAATGCAGAATGATCAAAAGAACTTGCACTTGGCGTTGAATTACACCCAAGAAAAAGAACTAAAATTATAAATAAAGATTTCATGCTATTCCCTTTTATTTTGTTTCAAAATAAACAATTTTTATTCAAGAATATGAGTCGGAGAGACGACAGTTTTTTTTATTGTTTTGCTCAATCAAAGTTTTAATAAACTAAATAATTTATTTGTAACTTTAATTTTGAGACAAATGAAAATAAGACAATTAGTCTAATTATCAAAAGTAATTAAAAACATACATTTAATATTATAAATGAGTGAATCTAACACAAAATACAATCATGAATTGATAGAACATTTTTTCAGAAATGAATATGGGAAAATTGTATCTGTCATAACTCGATATGTTGGAACTGATAATGTTGAAACTGCGGAAGACATAGTACAGGAAACATTGTTGAAAGCTACTGATTTCTGGCAAATAAATGGAATTCCAGAAAATCCTAGTGCTTGGCTTTATACAACTGCAAAAAATTTAACTCTTAACATCCTAAAACGTAAGCAACATCAGACTAAGTATATAACGCAAATAAAAAACTCCGAAGTAAATTTTGTGGAATTTGAAAATTTACAAATTTCTGAGTCTGAAATTTTAGATGATCAATTAAAAATGATGTTTGTGTGTTGTCATCCATCAATCTCGGAAAATTCTCAAATAGCATTAATACTTAAGATACTTTGTGGCTTTAGTATATCCGAAATTGCCAACGTATTTTTTTCAACCAATGAAACTATTAACAAACGATTGGTAAGAGGACGAAAACAGCTTCGGAACAATAAATTAAACTTTGAGATTCCGGAGAATATAAATGAAAGTGTTACAATAGTTCTTAAAACTATTTATTTGCTTTTTACTGAAGGTTATAGTCCATCAAATAAAAATGAGATTATAAGATATGACTTATGTTTAGAGGCAATTAGGTTAACGGAAATAATAGTTACAAGTAAATCAATTATTGAGAAATCTGATTCGTACGCACTTTTAGCTCTTATGTATTTCAATGCATCTAGATTTAATTCACGTAAAAATAGTGATAACATATTAATTGAAATGGAGAAACAAGACAGAACAAAATGGGATCAAAAATTAATAAATAAGGGAATTCATTATCTAAATTTAGGTTTAAGTGATAATAATATTTCTGTATATCATATTTTAGCTGCAATTTCTGCAAATCATTGTATTGCCAAATCTTATGAACAGACAAATTGGGACGAGATTCTTTCTCTTTACGATAAACTTTTATTAATTGAGAACTCCCCTATTATTAGGTTGAATAGATGTGTTGCATTATCAAAAGTAAAAGGAAATAAAACTGCAATAACAGCCTTGCTTTATCTTGAATCTAACTCAGACATTAAAAATCATTACTTA
>Ga0209633_10005013_pt1 | contig 11730 bp, 10 predicted proteins | sample Cruoilmetagenom1_FD_187290 | JGI IMG/M metagenome (GOLD analysis project Ga0209633, IMG submission 187290) | Oil polluted marine microbial communities from Coal Oil Point, Santa Barbara, California, USA - Sample 1 (SPAdes) (version 2) | ecosystem: Environmental > Aquatic > Marine > Oil seeps ... | reverse complement strand
AGGAAATACAGAGGTAATATCTGCATCAGTAGATGGTAAACAAATTATAATCTCCGAAGAAGGAATTGGTGCTTCGAAGCTTGTTATTGATGAAATTGAGATTAAGAATGACGATGAAGCATTAACACATTCATTAACTGTTAATGTTTATAAAAATGAATTAAAAAATGAAATTGATACCTCAACCTCTATTCTGTATTTAGAACAGGGGTTTGAAACTTATTCATTAAATATTACAGATTATTTTGATGACGATATCTCTAACGCTTCATTTTCGGTAAACATTGTAAATGAAGCCAGCGGGTTTCAAGCTACAATGTCTATTTATGCCGTTGTAGCCGTTCTGATGTTCTTTATTGCATTTTATACAACTAAGGAAAGGGTTACTCCTCCCAAAGAACAAAAAACGAATATAAAGAAAGATGTAAGAGATCTACTAACTAACGCTCCATGGTTAGTTCTGTTTGTTATTGGAGTTGTTAGTTTATCGTACGTATCAATACGTAACGGAGTTATAATTTATTATTTTAAGTATTATGTTCAAGATGAATTATTAGTTACTAGTTTTTTCCTTTCGGGAACAATAGTGACTATACTTGCTGTAACAATGACAGAATGGCTATCCAGAAAATTTGGCAAAAAGAAAGTTTTTATATACGCACAAATTTTTTCTACCATATTCATGGCAATGTTTTTCTTCCTTGATAACACAGACATAGTAATGATGTTCGTATTGCAAATCCTATTTAGTTTTACTGCTGGTCCGCCGGCTCCAATAATTTTTTCTATGTACACAGATTGTGCTAGTTATTCTGAATGGAAAAATGGAAGACGCGCAACAGGTTTGGTAATGTCTGCTTCAACTATGGCACAAAAATTTGGTTGGACAATTGGAGGTGCACTTGCAGGATGGTTACTCGCATTGTACGGATTCAAAGCAAATATTATCCAATCTTCAGATACTATTTATGGAATTATTCTAATGATGAGTTTAATACCGGCAGCTGGTAGTTTAATGGCAGCAGGATTAATGTATTTTTATAAACTAGACAATAAAACAATGTACCAGATTGAAGAGGAACTAAAGAACAGAAGAACAGTTACTTTTGGTGAATAATGTTAATTTTTTCAGATATGATTTCGCAAAAACTATTTATGAATTGCCAACAACTAAAGAAGGAAATTAAGAAAAATAATGAATGCAATATTAGGAATTCTTTTTCATGCCATTGGCGGTTTTGCTGCCGGTAGCTTTTATGCTCCATACAAAAAAATTGAAAATTGGGCTTGGGAAGTTTATTGGTTACTAGGAGGATTATTTGCGTGGGTTGCAATGCCTTGGTTAATTTCCTACCTGACTGTTCCCAACTTATCAGAATTTTTTGCACAATTAACATATGATGAATTAGTTTGGCCATATGTTTTTGGCGTTCTGTGGGGACTTGGTGGTATCACATTCGGATTAACAATGAGATATCTTGGAATGTCTCTTGGAATGGGAATTGCACTTGGATTAACAGCAATTTTTGGAACTTTGATTCCTCCAATCTATAATGGACAATTCTCAAGCTTAATAAATAGTAGTTCCGGTTTGGTTACGCTATTTGGAATTCTGGTTTCAGTAATAGGAATTGTAATTACTGGAAGAGCGGGAGTTAGAAAAGACAAGGAACTTTCTACTGAAGAAAAGCAAGACACAATAAAAGAATTTAATCTAAAGAAAGGTATTGTGGTTGCAGTGTTTGCGGGAATTATGAGTGCAAGTTTTGCTTTTGGAATTGCTTCTGGTGTTGCAATCACTGAAAAAGCTGTTGAGATTGGAACACCTACTTTATTTAGTAATAGCCCTCTTTTCGTAGTGATTATGGCTGGTGGGTTTACCACAAATTTTATTTGGTGTATGATCTTGGCAATTAAAAATGGAACACTTAAGGATTACATAAAAACTAAAGAAACTCCCAGAACAAAAAACTATTTGTTTGCAGCTCTCGGTGGAATCATTTGGTATTTTCAATTTATGTTTTATGGAATGGGAACAACCAAAATGGGCGATATTGATTTTGCCAGTTGGTCAATTCACATGTCTTTCATAATTATTTTTAGCAATATGTGGGGAATGATATTGAATGAATGGAAAGGCTCTAGTAAACAGACAATTAATAAATTATTGCTCGGTTTAGGTATTCTAATCCTTTCAACTTTTATAATTGGTATTGGAAATTATCTACAATAATTTGGAATCATTTTAGAGGAATATATGACATCAAAAGAAAGAGTACTTAAAGCAATAAACCATCAACAACCAGATCGTCCTCCAATATTTGCAACGCTTACACCGCAAGCTGCCCAAAAATTATCAAATGCATATAATCTTCCATATGAAGAACCATTAGATTCAATGTTATCAACAAGAATTTCTCATATGGATTTACTTACGAATATGGGGAATGATTGTGTTGGTATTGCTGGTTGTGCTCCTAAGAATTTTCCAACTAGAGAAATCGAAAATAAAATTTTACTCAATGAGTGGGGAATGAAATTTGTTGATGTTGGTATTTATTTTGAATTTCATGAATATCCCTTAGCACATGCAAATTCTATTGAAGATATTAAAAACTATAATTTTCCTGATCCATTTGCAGATGGAAGATATGATAACGCTGAAGCTGCAATAAAAAAATATGGTAAAGATTATGCAATAGTAGCGGATTTGGAAACTGTTTTTTTTGAAACCTCATGGTATTTAGTTGGAATGGAAAAACTGCTAACAGATATGGCACTGGGTGAAGAGTACATACCAGTTTTATTTGATAAAGTTATGGAAGTAAATGTAAGCGTTGGAAAAAAATTAATAGAGATGGGAGCTGATATACTTTGGGCAGGTGATGATTTTGGATCACAAAATGGTATGTTAATAAATCCCGAGATGTGGCGAATGTATTTTAAACCAAGAATTAAAGAAATGTTTCAAGAATTTAGAAATGTGAACTCTGATATAAAACTAGCTTGGCATAGTTGTGGATCAATAGTTCCTATTATTCCGGATTTTATTGAGATAGGTTTAGATATTCTAAATCCAATTCAACCATTAGCAGCTGGGATGACACCAGAATACTTAACAGGAAATTTCGGAAATGAATTGTGTTTTTTCGGTGGAATCGATATTCAAAATCTTTTACCAAACGGTACTTCACAAGAAATTAAAAAAGAGGTTAAGAGGAGGATTGAGATAATGGGTAAAGATGGTGGATACATTATTGCTCCTGCTCATAATATTCAAGATGATACTTCTGTTGAAAATATAGAAGCATTTTTTGAAGCAGCAAAAGAAATTAATAACTAATAAAAATTTAGAAAAAATATAATTATTGAAAAAGATGACTAATCGGAATTATCACTTCTCTGAAATTTGAAAAACGAAAAAATTAAATTACGAATTGAACCTCTTGGTAAGGAAATTCAAGTAAACAAAAACACACCACTTAAAGATATTGTTTACGAGTTTGGGGTTGAATTCCCTTGTGGTGGAGAAGGTTATTGTGGTGGATGTAAAGTTAAATTACTTTCCGGCGACGTTAAAGATCCGCAAAAACATGAAGAGTTAAATTATAAATTAGGACTTGAACCTAATTTCAGATTGGCATGTGTAAGTGAACTTATTGAAGATATTACAATTGAAATTCCACAATTAGAAAGTATTATATTAGCTGATGATTCAACATATAGATTTTCACCTAAAGAAGGATTTGGAATTGCGGTTGATCTTGGGACAACTACTATCGTTAGTCAGTTGATAGATTTATCAAATGGACAGGTTGTTGATGTTCAAACTTCTCGAAATCCACAAACAAGATTTGGTTCTGATATCATGTCAAGAATTATGCATGGTATGACTGAAGAAGGAATGCAAGAACAAAAATCTCTAATTCGGGAAGAAATCTATAATATGGTTAAAACCTTGATTGGGGATAGAAAAATAGAACTAAAGAAAATAGTTCTAGTCGGTAATACTGTAATGCACCACCTCTTTTGCGGATTCGATGTATCTCCACTCGGTATCTATCCTTTTGAAACTGAAAATGATAAATCAGTTGAATTAAATGCAAAAGAATTAGGCTGGGATTTAGATGAAAATGTGAAATTTATTTTTGTAAAACCAATTGCAAGTTTTATTGGCAGTGATATTCTAGCCGGAATTTTTGCATCCGGCATACACGAGAAATCGGAAATATCAGCTCTAGTTGATCTTGGGACAAATGGGGAAATAGTTGTTGGCAATAGTGATAAAATATTATGTGCATCCACTGCTGCTGGTCCAGCATTTGAAGGGGCAAACATTCAAATGGGGATGTCAGCAATGTCTGGTGCAATCTCTTCTGTTAATCTTTATGATAATAAAGTAGACTTCCATGTAATAGGTAACCAAGAAGCTCTAGGAATTTGTGGCAGTGGAATAATAGATGCAACAATGGTTTTCTTAAAAAATGAGTCAATAGATTATGGCGGTGCTATTGTTAATGAAGACGAAAAGTTAGCGATAGGAAGTAGAGTTTATATGACTCAAAAAGATATCAGAGAATTTCAACTAGCAAAAGCGGCAATTGCAGCTGGCATCCAAATATTAGTTAATAAACTTGACAAAAATCTTTCTGATATAACTTGTGTATATATAGCTGGAGGATTTGGAAATTTTCTTAATTTAGAAAACGTCACAAAGCTAGGGATGCTTGAAGTTGAAGAATACAAAATTAAAAAATTAGGTAACAGCGCTTTGATTGGAGCAAAAATGTTCCTCTTTTATGATGATTACTTGTTTGAAGATATTCTTAAAAAAATTGAACACATTTCATTAGATGCCGACCCAAGTTTTCAAGATATTTTTGTCGATAAAATGTTTTTTGAAAATTATAATAATTGACTCATCTCAATATTCAATTACACTTTTTATAAACTAATTCCAATATTAATATGATAGAGAATGGCAAAGAATTAATATTTAAAACATTCAATAATGAAAAGACAGAAAGAGTTCCGTGGATACCATATACCGGTATTCAAGTTGGAAGTTTGACTGGTATAACAGCAGAAGAATTGTTGAAAGATGAAGAATTGTTATTTCAAAATTTAATGAAAGCACACAACCAATATGGTCCTGATGGAATGCCCATTATTTTTGATTTACAGATTGAGGCTGAAATTTTTAGTTGTGAACTTATGTGGGCAGAAAAGGCACCACCATCTGTTAGAACTCATCCACTTGCAGATTCTAAAGAAATAAATTTTGAACTACCGATAGAAACTGATGGAAGATTACCTATTGTCTTAAATGTTATGAGACGAATGAAAAAGGAAGTTGGAGAAACTACTGCACTTTACGGACTAATTTGTGGTCCTCTAACTTTGGCATCTCATCTACGTGGGATGAATCTTTTTATGGACATGTATGAAGATGAAGAGTTTGTTAAAAAAATCATACACTTTTCAACTGAAGTTTTTTATAAGATGGCGGATTTTTATATTGAAGCTGGAATGGATGTTATTGCAGCAGTTGATCCTATTGTATCTCAAATATCGCCACAATCATTTGAACAATTTTTACATGAACCTTATACCAAAATATTTGAATACTTACGCAAGAAGAAAGCCTTAAATGGAATATTTGTTTGTGGTGATGCTACCAAAAATTTAGAAGCGATGTGTAACACTAAGCCGGATAGTATTTCTATAGATGAGAATATTGATATAGTTGAAGCTAAAAAAATTACGGATAAACATAATATCGTAATCTCTGGAAATATCCCTTTAACTACTGTTATGCTTTTGGGAACGCAACAGGACAACCAAAAATATTCAATTGAGCTAATTGAAAAATTAGGTGATAAAAATTTCATTCTTGCACCTGGTTGTGATATGCCTTATGATATTCCTTCAGAAAATATTATTGGAATTGCCCAAGCTGTTCAAGATCCTAATGCCACAAGTCATTTTCTGAAAGACTATAAAAAGGAAGAGTCTAATATTGAAGTAACAATTCCAGATTATAAAAATTTAGCGAAACCTTTAATTGAAATATATACAATCGATTCAGCTACATGTGCAGCTTGTGGGTATATGACACTCGCAGCAGTTGAAATGGAAAAAATATTTCAAGATAGAATTGATGTTGTTGAAAGAAAAATTACTGAACCCGAAAATGTAGCCAGATTAGCTAAAATTGGAATTAAAAATCTACCTACATTAATTATAAATGGTAAACCAAAATTTATTTCTTTGATACCAAATAGAACAGAACTTAAAACTGAAATTGAAAAGTATTTGTAATAGAAATTTGTCTTTTCGAAATGACAATTCTTGAGATTCGAAAATCAGTTTAGTTTAGAAATATGATTTCAAATAATAAAATAAAAATACTTTTGGTTACTGGTTTTCTTGGCTCAGGGAAAACGACATTATTAAATAAAGTAATTGAGTTTTATAAATCAAAAAAAATTGCTTTAGTTATAAATGATTTTGGAAAGATTGCCGTTGATGGAATACTGCTAAGTGATCAAATAAATAATGACGAATATACGAAAATTTATGAAATTGCAAATGGTTCAATATTTTGCTCATGTTTAACTGCTGAGTTAGTAGAGTCATTAAAGTATTTTACTGAAATAAATCCAGAAGTTCTCATTATTGAAACATCGGGTTTATCTGATCCATCATCATTTGAAAAAATACTTTTAGAGAATCAGCTTGATAAGTATTACGAAATTGATAAATCTATATGTGTTGTTGATTCCACAAATGTTTTGAAGCTACATGACCAAATTACTGTAATTGAAAAACAAATTGCTTCTAGTAATTTAATACTAACTAACAAAAGTGATTTAATAAATAAAGAAGAATACTTAAAAGTAAAAGACTTTGTTAAATTGACAAACAAAAATGCGGTCGTATTAAAAACTGAGTTCTCTCATTTTGACTTATCCAGATTAGAAGAATTTGATTCATCTAAACTTAGTGCTGAATTATTATCTTGCAATACCGTTTCTAATCGTCCTGGAAGCATAGTCCTTGAACAAAAAGAATTAAGTAGAAATGAAATAGAAAAATTCTTCAATGGAATTGCAAAATATGTGCTAAGATTAAAAGGATTCTTAAAAATTGAGAATCAATCTTTTTACATATCAGATAGTAATTTGAAACTACAATTTGAAAAATATAATCAAAATAAAATTACAGATTATGGATTATCAGTATTGCTAAAAAATGAAAATGTAACAATGATTAAGAAAGCTTGGAATCTATTATAAAAAAGTTAATAATTATAGAGGTAAAAATGAGTGAACTGTTAGAACAATTGGCTGTTTGTATTGAGCGTGGAAAAGTAAATATAAAATCTCCTTTCCCACCAGATTTGAAGGGACAAGAAGGAGCCGATGAGCTAACCAAGAGAGCTATAGATGAATCGATTCATCCAAATGATATTCTTAATGATGGATTAATGATTGGAATGCAACGAGTTGGCGATAAATTTGAAACTGGAAAAGCATTTATACCTGATATGCTAATTGCGGCCAAGGCTATGAATGCTGCGATGGTTCATCTGAAACCATTCTTTGAATCTGGTGAAGCTGAACTAAAAGGAGATTTTATTATTGGAACGGTTGCCGGAGATTTGCATGACATTGGGAAAAATATTGTTAAAATGGTTTTAACAGGAGGTGGTTGGAACGTAATAGATTTAGGCTCTGATGTTAAAGCTGAAAAGTTTGTCGAAACGTTAAAAGAATATCCAAATGCTCTTGTTGGAATGAGTGCTTTGTTAACAACAACAATGATGCAGATGGAAGTTACAACAAAAGCGATAAAAGAGGTCTTTCCTAAAACAAAAGTTTTTGTTGGCGGAGCTCCTTTGTCTCAAGAATTTAGTGATAAAATTGGTGCTGATGGTTATTTCCCTGATCCAAATAAATTTGTAAAATATTTAGCAACAGCTGTATAGAAAGTGGTAATGCAAACCAAGATAAAATCAAAAACGAATAACTCTACTATTGAATATTCGATTGACATAAATTCATTAAAAATTGATTTTGATAGTATTCTACTGTCGATGGGATACAGTAAAGAAAATGTGCCCATTTTTCTTCGTTCATTATTAAAAGATCTTTATGCTGAAGCAATATTAATTTCAAAACCTAAAAGTGGTTTCAAATTGTTTCCTCAAGGAAGTGCATATGCAACTAATGGTAAAGTGGTTATTGAAGATGAAACATTTGAAACTGATAAAATAATTTCATATCCATTAAAGCAAATGAATTCAATTGTTATTTTTGCTGGAACAGTAGGGAAAGAATTTGATGAATGGCTGAACGAAAAGAAACAAGAAGAAGATACTATTCAAGAGTACATTTCAAATTTACTTGGAAGTGCTATTGCAGAAAGTATAGCAGAATGGACTTATACAAAAATAGTTAAAAATGTAGAAAAAGATAATTTGAGTTGTAGTAACAGTTATAGTCCAGGATATTGTGGCTGGTCTGTAAGTGAACAGCATAAATTGTTTAGTTTTTTTCCAAAGAATTTTTGTGAAATTAAACTTTTAGAATCTGCGTTAATGTTACCAATCAAATCAATAAGTGGAATTGTTGGAGTTAGTGAGAATATAATAAAAATGGATTATCCTTGTGATGTTTGCAATATTCCACATTGCTATAAAAATAGAATTTTGTCAAATTAAATTTTGAATACTAAACGGATATTTAGTGAATGAAAAAAATAATTGAAAAATTAAAGAATGGGGAAGTCCTAATTTCAGATGGAGCTTGGGGTACTTTTTTACAAGAGGAAGGTTTAGCTCAAGGTGAATGTCCTGAACTATGGAATATAGAAAATAGAGATGTAGTTCTAAGAATAGCAAAAAGTTATATTGATGCCGGCTCCGATATGATAGAAACAAACAGCTTTGGTGGCAATAAAATTAAATTGGATCATTTTGATTTGGGAGATAGAACTTATGAACTAAACAAAGCAGCTGCAGAAATTTCACGTGAAGCTGCTGGAGAAGAAAAAATAGTTTTAGGTTCAATTGGTCCAACAGGTAAAATTTTGATGATGGGAGATATTTCTGAAGAAGAACTTTATAATGCATTTGCAATTCAAGCGAAAGGATTAGCAGATGGTGGAGCTGATGCAATTTGTATAGAAACTTTTTTTGATATAGACGAAGCAAAAATTGCAATTAAGGCAGTTAAAGAAAATACAGATTTAGAAATCATGATGACTTTTTCGTTTGATAAAGCACCAGACGGATCTTTCAATACAATGATGGGAATTTCTCCAAAACAAATGACGGAAAGTTTAATTGAGGAAGGTATTGATGTAATTGGAACTAATTGTAGCAATGGCTTTGAAGGTATGATAGGAATTGTAAAAGAAATACGCGATAGCAATTCTGAAATTCCTATTCTTGTTCATGCTAATGCTGGAATGCCTGTTATAAAAGATGATGAAGTTTCGTATCCAGATACGCCTATTATAATGGCAGATTTAACTCCATCTCTACTTAAAGCTGGTGCTAATATTGTAGGTGGATGCTGCGGTACAACACCGGAACATATTAAGCTTATTAAAGAAGCAGTAATTAATTTTAAGAAATAGCATTGTCAAAAAATAATTGTTTCTAATATTTTATACTGAAATGCTTTCGTAATTAGTTTTAGTAAGATGTGGGATCATAGGGGAAAGAATATATTAATAAATCATCTATATAAGCTCTCCAGAAACCATAGTTGTGACTTTCTGGTAACTCTAAATAATTATACTTATATGATTTATTATCTAGAACTTTAGTAAAATTATTTACACTCGAATGAATTTGTGGTAAGTGATCATAACTACCGTGTAGAATAAATAATTTCAGATTCATTTTTTTTGAGTTTTGAAAATGTTCGATTATATCAGCCTTTATATAAGGTGAAAAAGCACCCACATTTCCGAAACTATCAAAATGGTTCATAGCAATCCATAACGCGATATTTGCACCTGCTGAAGAACCCATTACAAGTCTATCATCTGGCAGCTCCTTTGTTCTAAATTTACTATCCACCATCTGCATAACTTCTTCAATTATAAATGTTGTATATCTCTTTACATCTTTATCTAGATATTCTGCCGACCGATTAACTCCAGGAACAAAGACAGCAATTACTGGTTGAATCATTTTCCTTGATATCAAAAAATCTAGAATATTATTCATTTTAGCAATTCTAAGATATTCTTCTCCATCATGAACAAGTATAACCGGATAAAAATCATTAGATTCGGAATATTTGGGTGGTAGATAAATTGTAATTTTTCTCGTATTATCTAATTGTTTACTAAATAGAACTGTATCTTTTATTGTGCCATGTAATATGTTAGAAAAATATTTTATCTCTTCTGGTGAAATAAATTTCGGCATCCGAATTTCTGAATTAACACCAAACCCTCCTTTAGACGATAAAGTATTAAGCTCATCTAATATCCAAGAAGTTTCATCAATTACTATTTTATATTCAAGTCTTGAATTATTTTTGAATATCTCTGTTCTATGCCATAAATTTGTCCCAATAACATTTGTCATTTGACCATTTCTGGGATTCCAGTTATTGAAATCGCCACCAATGGAAACTTTATTTCCAACACCTTGATATATAAAATGTGCTAATGAATCTTCTGTAATAGGGAACTGTTTTGTTGCAGTCATAAAACTATCAATCACGTTCTGCTTAACTATTTTATCAGATGAGTTCACTTGTGTAATAAACTGAGTAAATGTTTGAGCACTAATTTCATGCAAAAGTAATACATGTATTATTATGAATAATAATTTTTTCATTCTTGTTTATCCTTTAATACTTTGTTTGCTAAAATAGATAATCAATAGTTAAAAAGATTTGTACAATTTATTAAAAAAGAGTAAAAATTGTTTGAATTGAAGGTTAAAAGTAAATCTTAACATAAAATATTGGAAGAATTTTAACTATCTTTAAGATCAAATTATATCAATCAATTATAAAATTTAAAAAGAAAATACGATTGATTTTACTAAAAATATGAAAGTAATTCTTAGTAGATTTTTATCCAACAGAAAATAAGGATTAGTCATTTGGATTCACTTGAAGAAATAGTTGCTTTAGTTGTAAAAGAAGTAATCTTAGAATTGAGCAAAAAAGGCATTCAAATAGATGGTGAAATTTCTAACTTAATAAATACAAGAAATTCTAGAAGGAAGATTAAGCTGGAAATGAAAAAGTATAAAACTCCATTGTTAATAGAAGCAAATATTTTAGAACTTGGTTTAGGGATTGAAGAAATTGAAATACCAGAAAAAACAATTATTACCCCAAGTGCATGTGATTTGATAAGAGAAAGAAAAATTATTATTAAAAAAATTAAGCAATAAGGACAGAAAATAATTTTGATTATTTCGGAAAAAGAAATTCAAGAAATAGTAAAGCAAGTAGTTCAGAATGTTGTTAATAAAATTGATGCACCTGAAAACTTTATTAGTAACACTAGCAGTGGAGATTGGGGAGCGTTCGATAATATGATAGATGCAGTTGATGCTGCTCATATAGCATTTATTGAATACGAAGAACGAAGTATGCAATGTAGAAAAACATTTATTGATGCTGTTAGACAAATGTCTATTGATCATAAAGATGAACTTGCACGCATGACTGTTGAAGAAACAAAGATGGG
>Ga0209633_10005012_pt1 | contig 11730 bp, 9 predicted proteins | sample Cruoilmetagenom1_FD_187290 | JGI IMG/M metagenome (GOLD analysis project Ga0209633, IMG submission 187290) | Oil polluted marine microbial communities from Coal Oil Point, Santa Barbara, California, USA - Sample 1 (SPAdes) (version 2) | ecosystem: Environmental > Aquatic > Marine > Oil seeps ... | reverse complement strand
CCGCATTTTCTGCGAGAACTGCTGGATAATCTTCATCGCCACCGGAGCATTCCGTTCGATTAAAAGACCGTACTGTTCCCGATGAACCGTGATGAGGGCGCAATCGGTTAAAGCCTGCGCTGTTTCAATATGACTGTGGGATGACATCGTTGAAACAACACCGAAAAAATCACCGGGGGAAAGAACGTTACCACCTACTTCTTCGACAATTTCAACCTCTTTACTCAGCCTGACCTTACCGTTTCTAATGATGTAGAAATAATCAGCCTTCTGTTTCCCTTCAACTATTATATATGAGCCCTTCCTGAATGTTTGCAGAGAGAGTTGTAAAGGATTATCCATACACCACCTAACCAGAAAAAATTTTTCGTCTATTTAAGTATCGGCTTACAACACCTTAATCCTAAACAGATTTACCGACAGTCTCTAACCTATTCTACCACCAGTCGATGATTCTGACAGCCCTCCAATAGGAAGAATAGCTTGATAATCCGGTAGATTCTTCATAAATCGTCTGTAGAGAGTATAGACCTTTGCGGCCGCTTATTCTTCCCTGCGGATCAATCTGTTTTACAGGTACTATCCCCTTTGTCAGGGTAATATGATGGCAGTCCAGATTACCAAAATAGTATTCCACCGGATCTATTTCCTCGTCAATCGGAAAATTTCCGAATCTTGCACCGTCTCCCAATGCCGTATCAACCGGAATCCATCCGAATCCTTCAATATAGAATTCCGCCCAGTAATGGTTAATAGACTGTTTATTATTATACACCAGAATACCTGCTTTAGGCCTGGCAGGAATCCCGGAAGCTCTGCACATGGCGGCAAAGAGGATGCTGTAGGAGTAGGAATCAGCTTCACCATCTGCAAGATTCTTTATTACCGAAGAACTGGAAGGTTTTGTTTTATATTCAAGATTTTTAAGCAGATATTTATATATCGCACGGGCCTTAAGAAAGGGGTTGCGCTCCCGTCCGGCAGCTTTTGCTGCAGCTGTGATTATATCCGCATTCTCTGACGGAATCATTGTTTCGGCGGCTGTATAGATACGGTACAGCTTACGTTCTTCATTATACAGGGTTTTAACCCGGGATGAGACTATCCGCGTTTCGATTGCATGTCTTTCCAGCCATGATTTAACCGACACCTTGTAAGTTTCCCCCGGAACCAATGCATCGAAATGGTATCGCATTAGACCCAGATAGTTATCCCATAGAGGTAGCGGTTCAGTCACTGTTTCAACATTCCGCTGAGACAGATCGTGCCTTACCGCAGGAACCCAGAGATCGAGTCCGTTTGAAGCCGCATTTTCAGCGTCGTTTCCAACGTCGCTCTCAGCCCCTGACACATCAATACCATATTCGACCTGAAACCCCATCTTGTCGCCGAAACTCTTTGTCCCGGCATTGCCGGTAACTTCAAAATAAAGGGCATTGCTGATACCGCGGTCAGTTTTTATCCTGATATTGCCTGATGAAGCTCCATCGGGTATATAGACATTAATCTGCTGTTCATCCCAGCTTTCATAATCGTAATCAATTTCAGAGCATTCAATCATTCCGGAAAGTGTATTCTGACTTGAGACGGCATCGGCTATACCGGCCGCAGTGAAATATACAGCGGCTACACCCCGCTCATGGCCGAAATTCAACCCGCTGAGAGTTATCATAGAACCCACAGCTCCGTTTACAGGTTCAACATGTTCCATATAGGGATAGCCCGGCTTCTGCGGCCCCGTCAGGATAACAGGTATATGCTCTCGATTTGTGAATAGAACACTGTTACTAATACCCCTTCGGCCGTTGACGGTAACCATGCCTGAACCGACATCCGAGGGCACCTCTACAATAATTTCGTTGTCGCTCCATAACCTGTATGAATAAGACAGCGGCCGTTCTCCGGCTATACGGACCTCGGCTCCCTTTCTGGAATCACCGAAATGAGCACCGATGATTGTAATTGTTTCTCCTGGATAGGCTACTGCTGGTTCTATATAGTCGATAACAGGGAATCTGTAATATTTGTTTGCATTAAAACTGAAAAATAAACAAACTACTGCAAGAATAAGCAGTGGGAAAAAGAGTCTGCTTTTTAGAATTTTTTTTATCATTCTACCTTCGCTGAATCACCGGAATCCTCAACAGAAAGGACCTGAATTTCCATTTCCATACTGTAAAAGTTGCTGTTTGAGTCATATGCCATACCGAGCGGGAAGAAAACTACTTTCTCCCCGACCTTAACAGGCAGACTCTTGAGGGTAGTATAATATTTTACTTCTTCGCTGTCAGCACTGTCGGTCATAAAGATTTCACCTTTTGCGACAAGAAAAAGTGTATTATCCGAATTGAGATAGGGTGTTATATTTGCAATGACAACCAGACGATCACCGGTAAGTTTCACCTTAACGGCTTCACCCGAAACAGTTACATTTGAACTGTTCATATGCCAGATGGTTTCATTCTCCTCACCCAGAATTCGGGTGGTCAGGTTGATCGACAGCTGCTTATTCTCAATATAGGAGAGATCTAACCCGTCCGTTTGAGCTGACAGGTTAATGGTGAATAATATAAGCAGAGATGCGGCAGACAATAGACGTTTCACGTATTAACCTACTCACCCCGCCTGTAATCTGCTTCTCTGATCAATTGAGGTTCTCCCGTTACCGAGAACGCATCACTTGACGGTATCGTTATTAAGACATCGAAAGCCGAATCATCTGACAGCAGATAGGCAGCTACATCTTCAAGGCTCAGCACCTGAACTACAATCTCCGACTCAGGATAAATCTCTTCAACTACCGCAGCCCCCTGTCCGAAGCGCATCAGACCGATAATCAGAGCCGCACAGATGACAGTAACGACAGCAGCCGCAGAGATTATTGCAGAAAACGACACATCAAAGTGCTTTCTCCAAATTGATCCGGGAGTGATTACCGTTTGTCTTCTTTCGATGGCGTTATAAATTCTGCTTTTTATCTGCCCCTCACAAGGAACCTCATTGGTTTGAAGAAAACTGCTTATTGATTCGAATTTGCTGTTCTCGATTGAACATTTTTCGCAGCCTTCGATATGCGCTTTGATGTCCATAGTCCATCTAGCGTCAGTTTCATGGTCATGATAGGCCGAAATTAACTCTTTGTCAGGACACATTAAAGCCCTCCTTCGAAAGAATCTCTTCAAGACCCGCTCTAGCTCTGTATATTCTTACCTTCACGTTCCCTTCTGTGATTTTAAGAACACCGGCAATCTCTTTGTAGTTTAACTGCCCGTATTCTTTCAGAATTAAAACCGTCCTTAATTTCAGCGGAAGCTCCATCAACGCAGCCTGCACGGTTTCAATCTGTTCCTTCTTTATAAGCTCCCGCTCACCATTATCTGTTTCCGGTAGCGGCAGCTCCTTTATCTTGTCAACAGCCCTGCCCTCTCTGCCCTTTCTTTTAACATAATTATAGCAGAGATTTTTGACAACTCTAATCAGCCAATATCTTGATTGTTCAATAGTAGGTATTTTGGCAGAACGGCTGATATATTTTACAAAAGCCTCCTGGCACAGCTCTTCACTGACATCCGCATTCCCTGTTATATGAAACGCAATTTTAATGAGAATAGAGAATACTTCTTCATAAACCTGGTCGAAGGACTCTACAATCCTCTCGTCTTCTATCATAATAAACAACAAACCTGTCAGTTAGTTACAGCCAACCGTTAAAAACTTCAAGTTTTACAGGTTACCCCTTTTTTTACATTCTGTGCCCTCGGCGGTATCTTTAATTTCAATCCCCATTTCAAGGAGTTTACCACGAAGTTCATCTGCCTTTGCCCAGTCTTTATCGCTGCGGGCCTGCTCACGCTCTTTTACGACAGCATATTCTTCATCGGTGAGTTCTGCTGACGACGCTTCAACTTCTTCAAGCTTTAAGCCGAGCACCCTGTCCATCTCGAGAACAGTACCGAGCTTGTCGCCTGCGCTTATTTCTTTATCCTTCATCAGTTGCCACAATTCAGCAAGAGCCTTCGGAGCATTCAGATCATTCAGCAGACCTGCATTAAATTTTTCGAGTATTGCCGCTGCCCTGACATCAAGCTTGGCTTTCGGTGCGGGCTCTGCTTCAGCTTTGAGGTCGGCCACCTTCAGTGCGAGATTCGATCGAGCGTTCCTTGCTGCATCCAGTGATTCAAAGTTGAATATAAGCTGTGAGCGGTAGTGACCGCCGAGACAGAAATATCTGTAATCAAGAGGATCATAACCCTCGTCGATCAGGGTCTGCAGGGTAAAAAAGTTACCGGCAGATTTTGCCATTTTCTGCTTATCCATCAGCAGGAATTCACCATGGATCCAGTAGTTCACCCACTTTTTCCCGGAGGCGGCCTCAGACTGAGCAATTTCGTTTGTATGATGAATGGGAATATGATCTATTCCGCCGCAGTGGATATCGAAGGAATCACCAAGATACTTCATACTCATAGCCGAACATTCGACATGCCAGCCGGGATAACCTCTTCCCCAGGGTGATTCCCACTGCATGATGTGATTCTCAAATTTTGAATTGGTAAACCACAGTACGAAGTCTGCGGGATTCTTTTTATTCCCATCAACGGCAATTCTGGCGCCGGCCTTAAGCTTCTGTCTGTCCAGCAGAGCCATTTCACCGTAATTTTCAAATTTTGAAGTATCAAAATAAACGTTCCCGCCTTCGATGTATGTGAAACCCTTTGCCTCAAGCCTTTTAATCAGACCAATCATATTTCCGATATGCTTAGTGGCTGCACAGGCGGTTTTAGGCCGTGTGATATTCAGCCTGTCAATATCTTTGAAAAAGGCATCGGTAAAAAATGATGCAATGTCGGCCGGAGTCTTCCCCGTTTCCCGGGCACTCTTCTCCATCTTATCTTCACCGTCATCAGCATCTCCCGTGAGGTGGCCTACATCGGTTATATTCATTACATGATTGACATTGTATCCCGCATATTCAAGAGTCCGCCGCAGCAGATCTTCAAAAACATAGGTTCGGAGGTTGCCTATATGTGCATAGTTATAAACAGTAGGTCCGCAGCAGTACAAACCAACTTCTTTTTCATTAATCGGCTTAAATTCCTGTATTTCCCGCCCCATGGTGTTATAAAGCCTCATGTTCACTAAAAAACCTCCGAAGGAGGTTTTCAACCTCCTGTGTATGGATCATCATCTATCATTAAAGTAGAATCAGCTTGTGGATAATTTACGGAAAATACTCAAAAAAATCAACACGAAGGGCGAATTACATTTCAATGAGCCTATGTCGTCGCATACTACTTACAAAACCGGCGGTCCGGCGGAGATATACTATGCGCCATCAGACCGGGATGAACTGAAATTGCTGATGTCAGCTGCTGAGCAAGCTGGGCTTCGACCGTTCATTTTAGGCGGCGGTGCTAATCTCCTGGTATCAGACAGGGGGATTAAGGGCTTGGTTATTGATGTAAAGAATTTCAACAGCATTTCCATCACCCCTGATGGTATAGCTTCATGCGGGGCTGGAGTCATCGTGGATCGGGCGGCCGAAGCAGCTCTGGATTCCGGATTCTGCGGTTTAGATTCTTTTTACGGGATGCCGGGGACCATAGGCGGAGCAGTATGGATGAACGCAAGATGTTACGGCAGATCAATTTCCGACATTCTCATTTCAGTCGATTACCTTGATGAAGCCTGCATCCTGCAGCGAATGGATGCGCAGCAGAATAAATTCGAATATAAAAAAACTCCGTTTCAGACGATGAATACAGTTATTCTGAATGCCGAATTCAGGCTCGAATCCGGAGATAAGGATCTTATCAGCCGGAATATGAGCGAGAACCATGCTGACCGTAAAAAGAAGGGCCATTATTCCGGACCCAGTGCAGGCTCCGTTTTCAAGAACAACCGGGCTTTCGGCAAACCATCCGGAGCCATCATTGATTCACTTGGCCAAAGGGGAACAACAGTCGGAGGAGCAAAGATTTCTGATGAACATGCAAATATCTTCATCAATACCGGCAATGCAACATCAACCGACATCTACAGGCTTATTATGCAGACAAAAAAAAGAGTAAAAGAAGCCTATGGGTTTGAACTTGAACCTGAGGTTCAGATGATTGGAGATTTCACAGACATAATTTAATTGAGGCTGTCCCGTAACTTTCTAAGTTACGGGACAGCCTCAATTAGGCTTAACAATTGTTCAGATTTCGGCTTTTATATTTTACTGAAAGGGTATATTCTTAGATGAATTAATTCAGGGAGGTACGCAGCCTGTGGAACTTAAAGAGAAACTGAATATAGAAGAAACACCTCCTGAAGAATTAAAATTAATCCTGGCCGAGATGCCTCTGGCTGACATCCTTGAAGAGTGGGATACCTTCAACAACGAAGAAGCTCTTCGACTTATGGTTAATCTCCCTCTCGAAGACAAGGTTGATCTGCTTAATTCCCTTTCTAATACTGAACAGGAAAAACTGATTGAATCTCTCTCTCAACAGAGCATAAACCAGATCCTCTCAGAAATGGATCCTGATGACCTGGCGGACTTTATACAGTCGGTATCGCCTGAAGTGCGGAGAGAAGCATGGAACAGCCTGAGCGAAGAAGCTAAAAAGGAAACCCTCTTTCTGCTGAGGTTCGACGAGGATGACGCTGCGGGTCTCATGACCCCTCGTTATCTTGCTGTTAGGGCAGGTATTACTGTTGCGCAAACCCTTCACTTTGTACGCAGGGGTGCCCAGGAAGTTGAGACAGTTTATTACATCTACATCCTTGATGAATTCCAGAGGCTTCAGGGGGTTGTATCACTTAGAGAGCTACTTGTTGCTGATGATAAGACAGTTGTAAATGACATAATGGAAACAAATTATATCTCAGTACATGAGGAGACCGACCAGGAAGAGGTAGCAAAGACTCTTGAAACCTACGACCTCATCGCTCTGCCTGTTGTTGACAGCCGCAATCAGCTGCTTGGTATAGTCACCTTTGATGATATCATCGATGTTATCCGTGAAGAGCATACTGAGGATACCTATAAAATGGGAGCCATGACCGGTAATGTCGACAGATACCTCGACAGCTCAATATGGGGTCTTGTAAAGAAGCGCGTACCATGGCTGATAGTTCTGCTGCTGCTAGGCACATTTTCAACCAATGTAGTTGATCACTACTCGGGTCTCATTACTACTGCAGCCTTTCTATTTATTTTCATGCCTGTAATAACCCAGACCGGCGGAAATTCCGGCAGCCAGGCATCCACACTTATGATACGCGGTCTTGCAACCGGTGAGATTCACTCAAGGGATGCAGGAAAGATCCTTCTAAAAGAGATTGCAGTAGGTATACTGATGGGTCTGATTACGGGTACTGTAATAATTGCACGAAGCGTCTTCCTTCCGCCGGGTATAGCAGTTGCAGAATCAATGACAATTGGAATTGCATTAGCCTTTGTTGTGCTCTTCTCCACCCTGGTTGGAACCCTTGCCCCCCTGCTGATAAACAGATTAGGATTTGACCCAACAGTGATGTCCGCGCCGCTTATGGCCACAGTGATTGATGTAGCTGGGCTTACTATCTATTTTGAAATCGCAAAGATGCTGATGAATTAAAGCGGTACTGTATCTCCGCCCCATATATGTCATTCTTTAATCAACATCCAGCTCTTGAACTTATCATTTATAAGCTTGTATGTATCAATCGCTATCTGCAGCTCTTCATTGGTCGGCATAACAATAATAGTTACGGGAGAATAATCTTTCGAAACAATACCTGCAGATGCGCCGTTGGTCTTGTTTTTCTCATAATCCATAACTATGCCGACATTCTCAAGTCTGTGACAGATCATCTCCCGCATGCGGATATCGTTTTCACCTATACCTCCGGTAAAAATCAAGGCATCAACCTTAACCATATTTGCCGAATATGCACCGATGTACTGACGGATTTTATGGGCGAAGACCTCAAGCGCCTCAATAGCATCCTGATTACCCTTATCCGCTTCAATATGGATATCGCGTATATCGTTGGATATGCCGGAGAGCCCCAGAAGTCCGCTCTCTTTATTAATCATTTTATTGATTTCATCTGGAGAGTATCCTTTATCCAGCAGAAAAAGAATAATGGCCGGGTCGAGATCACCGCTTCGGGTCCCCATGACCAGCCCTTCAAGAGGAGTGAATCCCATTGAGGTCTCAACCGACTCGCCCTGTCTGATTGCAGTAATCGATGCACCGTTTCCAAGATGACATGATATGACATTTGTATTCTCAACCGAGCGTTTCATAAGCTTGACTGCTTCGTTTGAGACATATTGATGGCTTGTACCGTGAAAACCGTACCGCCTTATCCTATACTTTGTGTACAATTCCCTGGGCAGTCCGTAAAGATACGAGGACGGAGCGAGTGTCTGATGAAATGCAGTATCGAAGACCGCCACCTGAGGCACCTTTGGAAGCATTTCCATCGCAGCCCTGATACCGGTAAGATTAGGCGGGTTGTGAAGCGGAGCGAGATCGATATTCTTCTCAATTGCCGCGATTACATCATCGTCAATTATTACTGAAGAGGCATAGTCTTCACCGCCGTGTACCGTACGATGTCCTACACCAGTAATTTCATCAATAGTTTCGATCAAGCCCTTCTCAGAATCAGTCAGGGCTGCTTTGACCAGCTCCATGGCTTTGTCATGATCCGGAAGCGGCTTTTCAACCTCAAAAACACCTTTATCCGATTTCTGCGTTATAACACCTGTTGATGAGCCGATTCTCTCAACAAGTCCCTTCCCCAGACTCGTTTTACTGGGCATTGCATAAACCTCATATTTCAGCGATGAGCTGCCGCAATTGAGTACAAGAAGTTTTTCCATGTCTTCGCTCCCGGTTCGTAGTTTTGAATAACGAGATTCTAAACCCAAAAGGATAATATTGCAACGATTGATTTCACCTTTTTTCACTAAGCGGTTAATTGTTCATATTCACCAACAGGTCTCAAATCCTATGCTGAAAGAAATATCCCGCTCTTCATCAATCTCCAACTCGAAAGAAACATCAGCATCTCCCGGGCTGAATTCAATACCAGCCTCAAATCCTGCCCCATCCATGATACCTGCACCCAGACTTAATTTCATACCATCTGTTTTTATAACGACATCTGTACTCAATTTATGTAAAGGAAGCTCCCAGTACCTGTTAATCCCCTCATAACAGCAGCCGTAATCGAGTCTGAATAAAAGCAGACCTGCGCTAAGCTCACAGGCCGCGCCTGCTGAAAATGAATGCGAAATGCCTCCAAGGCTATCATAGCTCCAGTTACAATCTCCATTCACTTTCAATTCAGTAATCCCTGCGAATAATTTAAGCTCAGCAGACATTTTATCACTCTGAGGTATATATCGCGACGGAACTATATCTGCCCGTTTTTGTTCGCGACTGAAATCTGCAGTAAACTCACAGATGCAGATGTCGGCTGCAGGGCGGCAGAACACTGAAACCCCGGCAGAAAGATGATTGTCCAGCAGGCTGCCGTTTGCGGACAGATAGTTTTCATCAGCAAACTGAAGGCTACCGCAGATGTTTACATCGGCACAGCCCATCAAGCCGAACAGCCTGAGCGATATACCGGCCTCGGTGTAAAAAGGCAGGCTGCAGGCTGCCAGTGCGGAAAGCGAAGCACTGAAGCCTTCGGTGGAAGCCTTAAGCATGCTTCTGCCCGAAGTTCCGGGGTTTCCCGCATGCAGCCGCGTTTCAACTGCCGCATTGAGAACCGGTTGAACCTGCATCAGCTGTTTTTCACCGAACCACTGATCAGTCAGGTTATCAACGGTGTTTCCGGCGCAGAGGAGCAGATCAGTTTCAAGCTGAATGCCGTCCGGCAATGAGCGGGGACTGAGTTTCTGCATCACAATTCCACCTGAGAAACGGCCGTTGTTTGCCCGGAATATCCAGGACGAAAGATCGTTTGATGCCGGAGGGAATAAAGCCGCGCCGAAGCGCGAAGATCCGCTGAATGAGTCGGTCGCAGTCAGTGAACCTGGTTCATAATAAACAGCTGCTCCAGCCGCACTGCCGCCGCTGCCGTAGATCTCACGAAGAACGGATTTGAGATTGAGACGTCCGAATATGAATTCATTTGATTTCAGTGTCGGCTCAGCATAAAGACCGCCCTCATCCGCTGAACCGGTGAGACTGAAGGTGAAAGTACGCCCCTCCCATCTTATCCTGTTCAGAAAACTTCCATCTTTTTCAAGAATGGATGTAAATGAAGAATCAGCTGATGCAGCTGTGAATATGAGCACTGAAAAAAGAACGGATAGAGAAAAAAACTTCATATCTTTCTATACCGTAATTCTTTAAGCCTGCTTGAAAATTATAGTTATATATGTATGATGTCTATTATTAAATGACATTAACCAACACCAGGAGGAAATAATTGGTAATATTAACCCTTAACTGCGGAAGTTCGTCTCTTAAATATCAGCTCTATGACTGGGCAAAAGAAGAGACTCTTGCAACAGGTATCATAGAGAGAATCGGTCTTGACGGAAGTTTTATCAAACACGAAGCAAAAGGCCATGATGAAGTAAAGATTAAGAATTCCTGCCCCACTCATAAAGAGGCAATGGCTCTTCTCATCAGTTCTATCCTTAGCCCCGAACATGGCGCTATCAAGGACATCAAGGAAATCTCAGCTGTAGGCCATCGTGTAGTTCACGGTGCTGAAAAATTCGCTAAATCACTTGTCATCACCGATGAGGCGATGGAGACTTTCAGAGAGCTTGAAAAACTTGCTCCTCTACATATCCCTGCAAACCTCATTGGAATTGAAGCAGCTGAGGCTGTTCTTCCCGATGCAAAACATTGTGCAATCATGGATACTGCATGGCACCAGACTATGCCCGAATCATCCTATGTATATGCCCTTCCTCATGAATGGTATACTAGATACGGAGTAAGAAGATACGGATTCCATGGAACTTCTTTTCTCTATACAGCTAAGAGAGCTTCAGTACTGCTGGGTAAGGATCCGTTTGAAACTAATCTTGTTATTGCTCACATCGGAAACGGTGCAAGCATTAACGCAGTTAAAAACGGCTGTTCATTCGATACATCAATGGGCCTCACTCCGCTTGAAGGACTTGTAATGGGAACACGTTCCGGCGACATCGACCCGGCTATTCCTTTTTATATCATGGATAAAACCGGTATGAGCGCAGAAGTAGTAGAGAAAGCTCTCAACAAGGAAAGCGGTGTTCTAGGTATTACCGGAAAATGGGTAGACAGGCGCGATATTGAAATTGCAGCTGAAGGCGGAGATGAAAGAGCAATTCTCTGTGAGATGATTGAATCCTACAGAATTAAAAAATACATCGGCGCCTACTCTGCTGCAATCGGCGGAGCTGATGCGATCGTATTCACTGCCGGTGTTGGAGAGCGCGGACCAATAACAAGAAAGCTTGCATGTGAAGGCCTTGAGTACATGGGTATAAAGATTGATGATGCTAAAAATGAAGCTTCTATGACCCGTAATGCCGAAACCTGTATCAGCACAGATGATTCCAAGGTAAAGGTATTCGTTATACCTACGAATGAAGAGCTTGTAATGACTGAAGATACATATGCACTTCTTGACGGCACATACGATGTTCACACAAAATATAAATACCACTTCGAATCTCCTGCTTATATCAATAAGGAAAGAGAAGCGGGTCTTCCAAAAGATCTGAAGAAATGGAAG
>Ga0209633_10005011_pt1 | contig 11731 bp, 9 predicted proteins | sample Cruoilmetagenom1_FD_187290 | JGI IMG/M metagenome (GOLD analysis project Ga0209633, IMG submission 187290) | Oil polluted marine microbial communities from Coal Oil Point, Santa Barbara, California, USA - Sample 1 (SPAdes) (version 2) | ecosystem: Environmental > Aquatic > Marine > Oil seeps ... | reverse complement strand
TTCGCAATTTGAGAAAGCATATCATTCGCGACAACATGATCATTTAATATGTCAAACTTGTGGGAAAATTATTGAATTTTGTGATCCAAGAATACAAATAATAAAAGATTCGATATGTAGTTCCACGAATTTTACAATTGATCATCATTCATTGTGTTTTTATGGTACATGTTCTGATTGTGCAGAAAAACAAAAGAAAGAAAAAATAGAGAAAAATATCACGAAAAATGACACTTCTGCATTATAGTATTTTTAAAGATTATAATAATTAATGTAGAAAACAAGATTTTAAAACCTTAATTAATGGAATATTAGTTAAACAAAAAAATAAACAAATGAAATTAGATGTTTTATTAGGCTTACAGTGGGGAGACGAAGGGAAAGGAAAAATTGTAGATGTTTTAACACCAAAATACGATGTTATTGCAAGGTTTCAAGGTGGTCCAAATGCCGGACATTCTTTAGAATTCAATAATATAAAACATGTTTTGCATAGTATTCCTTCAGGAATTTTTCATAAAGATACTATAAACATAATAGGGAATGGTGTAGTTATAGACCCTGTAATATTTATGGAAGAAATTAATGAGCTTAAAAAGAAAAATATTGAAGTAACAGATAATCTCTATATATCGAAAAAGGCTCATCTTATTTTACCATCTCATCGTATTCTTGATGCGGCATCGGAAGCAGCTAAAGGGAAAACAAAAATTGGCTCGACATTAAAAGGGATAGGGCCAACATATATGGATAAAACCGGAAGAAACGGTTTGCGTATAGGCGATATTTTATCTAATGATTTTAATGAAAAATATAATAAATTATTAAGTAAGCACCAATCGCTTTTAAAAAATTATAATTTTTCTTACGAACTTACCGAATACGAGAAAGATTGGCACAAAGGAATTGAGCTGATAAAGAGTTTTAAAATTGTAGAAAGCGAACATTTAATAAACAATTTATTACAGAACAATAAATCGATATTAGCTGAAGGAGCACAAGGGACATTGCTTGATATTGATTTTGGATCGTATCCTTTTGTAACATCATCGAATACAGTTAGTGCCGGAGCATGTATTGGCTTAGGCGTAGCACCAAATAAAATTGAAAATGTATTTGGAATTTTTAAAGCTTATTGCACAAGGGTAGGGAGTGGTCCTTTTCCTACAGAATTGTTTAGCGATGAGGGAGAATTGATGCAAAAGCAGGGTAATGAATTTGGCGCAACAACAGGTCGTCCACGCCGATGTGGATGGCTCGATCTTCCGGCATTAAAATATGCTGTTATGCTTAATGGTGTTACCGAGTTAATAATTACAAAGGCCGATGTATTATCGGGTTTCGAGACAATAAAAATATGTACAACATATAAATTAGGAACAGAAACAATTGATTATTTGCCATTTGAGATTAACGATGAATTAAAACCTGTGTACAGGGAGTTTCGTGGATGGAAACAGGATATTACTGGTGTTTCAGCTTTTGATGAACTGCCAATAGAATTTAAAGAATATATTAAATTTATTGAAGAAGAAGTAAAAGTGCCAATTAAAATTATTTCTGTTGGTCCAAATAGAACACAAACTATTTTAAGATAATAGCTTAAGTTTTTATTATATAGCTTTATATGATTAATATCTTTTTACAGTAAGTTTCTAATTATTTGAAAGACACATATTAAATAAAGAAGGCTGTTTCGTTTAACGAAACAGCCTTCTTTATTTAAGTAAATATTCTTTTTATAACTTAATTTCGTTTTCAGCTTCTAATTCATCTTTAGGAGCTATAGCACTTGAAGGTAATTCAAGACCATATCCTTGTTTTAAATCGGCACGTTTTAAAGCAAATGCCAAGAAAATAGAAATAACACCACTTATTACAAGTATAAAAATAGGAATAGTGTAATCGTAATTAGCTTCTCCGGCACGAATAGCCTCAATATTACCTTTGTTTACAAAATCGAGTAAAGCTCCAATTCCCCAGAAAAATAAAAATAATCCCCAGTTTTGAATAGTAAACATTGATGCGTAAGCTGTTCCAAGACGTGATTCGGGAACAATTTTTGCAACCGATGGCCACATTGCTGCAGGTACTAAAGAGAATGCAACACCTAAACTAAGTAATCCTGCATATGCTAAATATACATTGTTAAATAACGATAATGATATATGAGCAAATATTAATAACAATGCTCCTAAAATCATTAATGACGCAGCTTTTCCTTTTTTATCTACATAATTACCAAATATAGGTGTAAATAATATTGTTCCAACAGGAATTAAACTAGCAGTTTTTTGTCCGTTAGTAAACCATAATTCTAATTGAGTATGAATTGCATAAATATATCCTACAAATGAAACAATAACAATTGCTAGAAATATCATTCTTTGTGTTTTGTTAGCAATTTTACCCGGAATAACAGAAAAACCTATTGCAAAAAGAAAAAACATAATATAAACACTGGCATTTCCAAGGGTTTCACTTCCAAATAATATTATATTTCCTTGAGCTGATAATTCATTAGTAAAATTAAATTTATTAATTAATAAATCGGGAGCATATTGTATAAATGGAAATACTGCGGCATAAAACGACACACATAATAATGCAATATATAAGAATGATTTATTTGAGATTAATTTTAAAAGATCAGAAAATTTGAATTCTTCATCATCAGATTCTTTTGTTCCATCTTTCAATTGCTTATCTAATTTAATATCGAAAATTAAATATATTACAAATAATAGTAATGTAATTGCAATTAAGGTAGCGGCAAAAGTAACAGCAACAGGAACATGTCCACCTGCGATGTCGCCGGAAAGAGCAATACCCATAGCGCTACCTAATCGGCCGAAGCCCATATTAATAGCCATTGCAAGAGCAAGTTCGTACCCTTTAAACCATTTTACAACTGTACGGGTTGCAACAACACAAACAACTTCTAATCCCGAACCAAAAAAGATTCTTCCTACAATCATCATATTTAACATTGTACCATGATCGGTTCCAAAGAAACCACTAGAAGCAAGTGCCGAAATTGCTCCACCTAATACGGCGATACTTCCAAAAAGAAGACCTGCAATTCTAACACCCCATTTGTCGAGGATAATACCGCCAACTATTATCATACCAAACATATTTGCTATGGTAGTTAAAGCAATCATTCGACCAAATTCTTCACTGGTAAAGCCTAATTCGCTTTCCATTAAACCTTTTAAGCCTCCGTAAAAATCCTGAAACCAATAAGTACTAAATATTAATCCACTTATTAATATTAGAACAAGCCATCTAATTGCAGCCGAATCTTTAATCGTTTTTTTTATTGTTTCTGTCATAATTTATTATATTTATTTATTACTTTTTTCAAAACATCTTGCGAATTTAAAACAATATCTTGATTTTTAAAATATTTTTAGATTAAATAATTTGAATTTAAAAACCTATGTAGATGTTAATATTTAATTGATTGTATTTATTAAAATATGTGTTAATTAAGCTTTAATAAACTAAATAAAACAAAAAAGCAGACTATATATTTAGTCTGCTTTTTGTATATTTTTTTATTTTTTTCTATTAGGTAATTCTAGTCCAAATCCTGATACTTTATCTTCGCGTTTTAGCAAGAATGCAAAGACTATACCTAATACACCTAATCCGGCTAACATAAGTATTGTCCATTTGTAATCGTAATGAGCTGTTCCTTGTTTAACCATTTCTGCTGTAATACCTTTGTTTGTACTATCTAGTACTCGTCCCATAATAATTGGAATTCCCATAAGACCGAAGTTCTGAACAGTAAACATAAATCCGTAGGCAGTTCCTAATCTTTGTTCGGGAACAATTCTTGCTACTGATGGCCACATTGCTGCAGGAACTAAAGAAAATGCTACTCCAAGAAGAAATAATGAAATATAAGGGGACAAATTTGTTAAAGAGAATGTTAGATGAACAATAATTAGTAATATTGAACCAATAATCATTACCGAGGCATTTTTCCCTTTATTGTCGGTAAACCAACCAAATAATGGAGTAAATAATATTGTTCCGTATGGTAATATTGTAGTTATATCGCCTGCTAGTGTTTCGGAAAATCCGAATTTATTTTGAAGGAAATCGGCAGCAAAACCTAAGAATGGGAATACTGCTGAATAAAATAATATACAAAGTAATGTTATGTAAATGAACGATTTGTTTTTTAATAGAATGGCAAAGTCTTTTATTTTGAATTCTTCGTGTTCTTCATCAGGATTTTGATCTCCGGCAATCTTATCGAATTTTACATCGAAAATTAAATATATAAAAAATGTCAGTAAGGCAATTATCATTAACATTACTCCAAACCAACCGGCAGTTGTCCATTCTGTACTAGAGCTAACTAATCGTGGGGAAATCATAAAGGCGGCAGCTGTTCCAAAACGTCCTAAAGCTAAGCTTATTGCAAATGCAAAAGCAAGTTCTTTTCCCTTAAACCATTTAGCAATAACTTTATTAATTACTACATAAAATGTTTCGGCTCCGAGCCCAAATAATATTCTACCAAAAACCATCATTTTTAATTCGGCTGAATATTTACCTAAAAATGAATTCATAAAAGCAAATGCAGAACTATCTTTATAAATATTACTAGCACCATAAGCAGTTAGAATTACACCTATTGTTAAAAAAGAAATAAATAATGTGCCTGTTTTTCTTATTCCCCATTTATCAAGAATAATACCACCAAAAAATGCCATTAGCAAAAAAGCATTAGTAAACGAATATGCTCCGTACATTGTGCCATAATCGGCATTTGACAATCCTGTTTCGGCTTGTAATGTTGATTTAATACCGGAATAAACATCATAAAAATAATAGCTTGAGAACATTACTATACTAATTAATATTAACGCTCCCCATCTCATTACGGCAGATTCATTAAGCATTCGTTTTACTTGTTCCATGTTTTTTTATTTTAGTATTTTTTATTTTGCAATTTCAAAATTATTATTATTTCTGTAAAAATAAAATGATTTCTGTTTTATATATTTTTTTAGTAGAAATAAAAAAGACGACTATTTTGTTAGTCGTCTTTCTAGTATGGATAATATTTTTTAATTATCGATATAAATCCAAGCAGTTGCTTCCAAATTTCCTCTTGTTTTGTTTAAATCGTTAACAGCATTTCGCCACGATTTATAAGCACCGATACTTACCATATCGAAATTATTATTATTTCTAAGCATTTCTGTTTTATAACCTTTTTGAGCAATAAACTCGTTATAAGCACTAGCATATTTAGCTGTTTTAAAACTACCTACTACAATATGAAATTTGTATAAGGCTCTTTGTCTTTCTTCGGCTTTTTTAATAGAATCTTGTTTAGCTTTAGCTGCCAAAGCTTTTTCCCGTTTCATTTGTTTAACAAGCTTTAAAGAATCGGTTTTTTTTAGGCTGTCTTTTTTATGTAGATATTCTTGTAATGTATCTACATCGTTAGAAAATAACTTTTTCCTTTCTAGAAAATCGCATCCCGAAAATAATAAAGTTATTATACTTATAAGTAAAATAAGTCTCTTCATTTTTTATGGTTTTATTAATATAGATACAAATTTAGTAAAAAAAATGTGCAAAGGCTTTATAATTAATATATTTATTAATAAAAATAGAGTGTAGAGCTGCTTTAATTATTAATTATTTTAATAATTAATTTGTTATATATATACATTAATAAATGAAAAAAAATTATTAACAATAAATTTTTCATATATTGTCAATGAATATAAATTTTATTTCATGAATTATTTATTCACTAGCGTTTGTTATTAGAACAAGGTTAGATATGAATATTTCATTATTATAGAAAAATATATTTTAAAATTAGAAATTGTAATTAACAGAAAAACATAAGCTTAAATAATATTTTAACTATGAAAACAATAATCAATTTATTTGAAGAGAGTGTTAAAAAGTATGGTAATAATACATTATTATGGGAAAGGGGAGTAGAGAAATATGAATCTACTACATATAAAGAAGTAAAAGAACAGGTCAATGTATTTGCTGCAGGATTAATTAACTTAGGAATAAAGAAAGGCGATAGGGTAGCATTGCTTTCCGAAGGCAGGAATGCATGGATAATAAGCGAACTTGGAGTATTATATACCGGTGCTATAAATGTCCCTTTATCTGTAAAACTCGATGCATTTACAGAATTGCGTTTTCGCTTGGCTCATTCCGGTGTAAAATATATAATAGTATCTGGGAATCATGCAAATAAGATAAAACAAATAAAAAATGATCTTCCCGATCTTGAGAAAATAATTTATTTAGATCCTTTAGAAAATTACGAAAAAGACGAAATTTCATATACAGAAATTATTAAGTTAGGAGAAAACTATTTAAAAACTAGTAAGAGCGATTTTGATACGATTGTAAATTCTGTAAATCAAAACGATTTGGCTAATATTAGTTATACATCCGGTACTACAGCCGACCCCAAAGGTATTATGTTAACTCATAGGAATTATACTGCTAATGTAGAGCAAGCAAATAGCTTAATGAATATTCCGGAGAGTTATATTACTTTATTAATATTGCCTTTAGATCATTCTTTTGCACATACTGCTGGGATATATAGTTTTATTTCGAATGGAGCGAGTTTGGCAACAATTCAGCTTGGAAAATCGAATATTGAAACTCTTAAAAATATACCTAAAAACATTAAAGAGATTAAACCAAATTTATTATTGAGCGTTCCGTCTCTTGCAATAAATTTTAAAAATAATATTGAGAGAAGTATAGCAGAAAAAGGACCAAAGGTTGAAAAACTTTTCAAAAAGGCTCTAAAAATGGCATATAGCTATAATAGGGATGGTTTTAGTAAGGGTAAAGGATTGCTATTTATTAAGAAACCAATATTAAATGTGTTCGATAAAATACTATTTAGCAAAATTAGAGAAGGATTTGGTGGTAATCTCGATTTCTTTATTGGTGGTGGTGCTTTGCTCGATATTGAGTTGCAAAAATTTTTCTATGCTATTGGAATGCCTATGTATCAGGGTTATGGTTTGTCAGAATCGGCACCTATTATTTCATCGAATGCTCCATTAAAACATAAATTAGGCTCGTCGGGTTTTCTTGTAAAGAATATTGAATTGAAAATATGCGACGATAAGGGTAATGAACTTAAAACAGGAGAAAAAGGGGAAATCGTTGTGAGAGGTGAAAATATAATGGCAGGATATTGGAAAAATAAAAAAGCTACAAATGAAACTCTTAAAAACGGATGGCTTTATACAGGAGACTTAGGTTATATGGATAAAGACGGGTTTTTATATGTGTTGGGGCGTTTTAAAAGTTTGCTTATTAGCAACGATGGAGAAAAATATAGTCCAGAGTCGATAGAAGAATCATTTGTTCAACAGTCATCATTAATTAATCAGTGTATGTTGCATAATAATCAGAATGCATATACTGTAGCTTTACTTGTTCCAAACAAAGAAGCTTTAAAAAGATTTATTAATGCGAATAATATAAATATCAATACAATTGAAGGTCAAGATGCTGTTTTAAAGCGTATTCGAAAAGAAATAGACGAATATAGAAAAGGCGGTAAGTATGAAAATGAATTTCCTGAAAGATGGTTGCCATCAGCAATTGCAATATTAGGAGATGCTTTTACCGAAGAAAATAAATTAATAAATACTACACTAAAAATGGTTAGAGGAAAAATTACTAAACATTATAGTACAAGAATTGAGTATTTATATTCAGGTGAAGGGAAAGATATCTGTAATCATAAAAATGAAAATATTATTAAGAAATTATTTAATTAACACTTTAATAATAACTGATTTGTGAAAAAATAATTGAATTGTTTTTCTATTTAGTTAGATAGTGATAAAATAAAAAAGATGAGAGAATTATTAAATTTTCTCATTTTTTTTTAAATATAAACTAAGCTTATTAACTAAATTTTTTTATCTGAATCTATTAACCTTCGATGTAAGCTTTGTCCACAGTTTACATCGAATTCAGGCTGTATTAAAATCTAAATCCGAAACTTAATTTTGTATTCCAAGTTATTCCGTTTTCTTGATGTTGTTCTTTAATTGGGTCAACTTTATTATTATTGTTATTTTTTCCTAAATATAAACCTATTCCACCATTAACGCATACATATAAATTTTCTATAATATCTTTTTCTAATCCAAAGCCTAAATAATGTTCTAATGTTGTAACTTTTTCGGGTTCTTCAAGTTTACTAAGATCAATTGTTGATTCTCCATCAATAATTAAATTATTCATTAATTGGGTATTGCTAGTGGCTCTATGATATACAAGATTGTAAATTAAATATGGTCGCAAATTATAATTAGAGAAATTGAATTCGTTGTGTCCCGATTTTTTATTTAGATAAATTTTGTGAACAAATTCTGCTCCGGAAATTACATCTCTGTTATCAACGATTACTCCTAATTCGAATGTTCTTCGACCTTGAATCATATTTAATGAAATAGCAAAATTAGAATTGTATGAGGTGCCTTGAAAAGATTGAGAAAAACTACTACCATAAAATACAGGGAGTTCAGTGTTATTCTGAGAAAAGCTTTCGTTTGTATTTAATAATAAATAAATTATTAAATTAAGTACAATCAATAACCTGCTTGTTTGTTTATGTGTATATAAATATTTCATTATTTTGATATTTATTTTTGTATTTACGCATGTTGGTTTATTTTCTCAATTGCATTGAGAAGATGGTTAAAGTCTATAGGTTTTCTTAAATAATTACTTGCTCCTAATTTTTTTACCATTTTTATTTTAGTAATTTCATTATAAGCAGAAACTACAATTGTAGGTACCATTAATTTTTTTCTTTGCATTAGTTTCAAAACATCAAATCCGCTTAAACCGGGCATCATTAAATCTAAAAGAACTAAATCGGGAGATTGGTTTTCTATAATCTCTAAGGCTTCGTAACCATTTAATGCTGTTAAGACATCGAACCCGTTTTTTTCGAGAAAGTCTTGAAGAAGGATGTTATTTACTGTGGAATCGTCTACAACTAATATTTTCATGACTTTAGTTTTTAAGTTTCTTATTTCCGATAAAACAAGAGTCGAGCCAAAATTTGTAACTTGCAGTAAGCTAGTAGGTAAGGGCGATTGTTGAAGTGTTTTGTGAAATGATTATGTAAGATAACTTACACAATAACTGTGTAGTATTTTAAATATGTGTTAGAAAACTTACAATTAGTATTGAAAAAATGTACAAGAATTTATAAGTGCAATTTTTAAAAATATAATTGCAATAGATGAATAAAGTAAATTTGATAAAATTAATTGAAAAGAAATGTTAGAAATATCGAACCCAGGTTATTAATTTCGGTAGAAGTTATAGCAATAATGCTTGCTTTCGAAAAAACAGAAAGTTTTTTCAAATAAATTATCATATTGGAAATTTGTTTATATGTTTGTTGTATAATTTAAAAAGAATAATTAATAGTATATTTAATAACAGCGTTTATAAAGTTTTAATAATCTATAATTATAGGTCTTTGTTAAATTTATTTACTAATCTTAAGAGAATGTCGAAGTTAATCGGTTTAACAATATAATCGCAAGCTCCAAGGCTTAATGCTAAATCTTTTTTTTCTTTATTATTATAAGCCGAAATAATAATTGTAGGAATTTTAATATCGTTTTGTTTCATATTATTTAATACATCAAAACCGCTAATTCCCGGCATCATAATATCAAGTAATATTAGATTGGGTTTAATAGTATCGATTAAAGTTAGTGCTTCTCGTCCATCTAAAGATGTATATACTTCATATTCATGACTTTCGAGAAAGTCTTGAAGAAGGATATTGTTTATTGTTGAATCGTCTACTACAAGTATTTTCATATTTCTATAAATGAATTGTAAAATGAGATATTTGTAAGAAATCTTGCACTTGACAAAATTAATCTATTTTATATCTATTGTACATTTGTTCGCGTTTTATTCCAAGATGTTTTGCTGCTTTAGTTTTATTACCATTATAAAGTTTCAATACTTCTTGTACAATTTCCATTATAAAACTTTCTAGTTTTATAGGTTGATTAATTATTTTTTTTACTAATTCGTCATTATTATCAGGCGTATGATAATAGTTCGAACTCATACTCTGAGTGTGTTGTCTGTCGAGATTATCTTTTATTTCAAGATGGTTGAACTTAATAGTATTTCCATCAATAAATATCATTATCTGAGTTATGAAATTCTTTATTTCTCTGATATTTCCGGGCCATTTATACATATTTAGCAATTGTATAACTTTTAATTCTATAAAGTGCACATTTTTATTATATTTCTTGTTTAACAGATTAATAAAAAATAAGACCAAAGGAATGATTTCTTCTTTACGTTCATTTATTCTAGGAATGTTAATATTAACGATATTTAATCGATAATACAGATCTTCGCGAAATAAACCTTTCTCGACCAACTTATAAATATCTTTATTTGAAGCACAAATAATTCTGCAGTTTACATTAAGTTTTTTATTTCCTCCTAATCTATAATATTCTCGTTCTTGTAGTAATCTTAATAGTTTACTTTGAATATCAAGACTAATTTCTGTAATTTCATCGAGAAACAATGTGCCTTCTTGTGCTTGAGCAATATAACCATCTTTACCTGATTGATTGGCTCCTGTAAATGCTCCTTTATTATAACCAAAGAGTTCGGCTTCGAACATATCTTTATTTATATTGGCACAATTTATTGCTATATAAGGACCTTGATTATTATCAACATCAAAATGCAAATATTTTGCCATAACTTCTTTACCTGTTCCTGTACTCCCGGAAACTAGAATAGGAATATCTTTTGCTTTTTCTAATTTTTTTAAAATCTGAAAATTATTATACATTAGTTCTGAAAAAACACCATAATTTTTTAATTGTTCAGACTTAAATATATCATATGTAGGAAAGGAAATGTCGTTAATATTTATAACTTTTTTGTCAGGATTATCTAATATTTGTTGAATAGTTAATTTTCCCATTTTGTACTTGTATTTTTACTAACACAAATTTTTTATAACAACATTGATACTAACAACGAAAGGTACAATTTTTTATAATTACAATTTAACATTTAACTGATATTATGTAGCCAAAAGTTAAATTAATATTTTTAACTAGTTGAAGATATAAAAAAAATGGCTGAATCAAATTACGATTCAGCCATTTTAAAATTATATAAATTATTTTTTTGGAATATATTTAAGTGTTTCAACTAAGAAATCCCAAAATTTCTGAACTGTATCGATATTAACTTTCTCATCAGGAGAATGAGGATAGCGAATTGTTGGACCAAAAGAAATCATATCTAAATCGGGATATGCATTACTGATAATACCACATTCTAGTCCGGCATGAATAGCCATAATCTTAGGGGTTTTTGAATATTTTTGCTCATATACTTCGCCCATAGTTTTAAGAATAGGAGAATCTACATTAGGATTCCATCCTGGATATTCTCCTTCATGAATTACTTCAGCTCCGGCTAGTTCGAAAATACAACGAATCATGTTAGCTAAATCGTCTTTTCCTGAATTAACAGAACTTCTTTGTAATGTTTCTACAGTGATGTAGTTGTTTATTGTTTCAACATGTGCCAAGCTTGTAGAAGTTTCAACTAATCCTTCCATAGAATCGCTCATACGGATAACTCCGTTAGGACAACCATAGATAGCTCTAAT
>Ga0209633_10005010_pt1 | contig 11733 bp, 11 predicted proteins | sample Cruoilmetagenom1_FD_187290 | JGI IMG/M metagenome (GOLD analysis project Ga0209633, IMG submission 187290) | Oil polluted marine microbial communities from Coal Oil Point, Santa Barbara, California, USA - Sample 1 (SPAdes) (version 2) | ecosystem: Environmental > Aquatic > Marine > Oil seeps ... | reverse complement strand
CAACGCCAAATCGAGCATAGGTTGGTAATTATCATCCCTTTCTGCAAATGGCTTGTTCATCAATGCCTGGGCAATTAAGAAATCTTGACGAATCCGCAGACTTCCTAGACTAACATGCCCTTTGATAATTTCGCCCGTTCTCGGATCGGTTATGCTACTACCGTAACTCCAACCTCTTGTAGATCGATGTACCCATTGTATCACATTATAACGAACATCCAACGGATCAGCATCATCAGGTAACATAATCAACTGGAATGCGTTTTTATATCCTGCAGCCTCAAAGGCCTGGTTCCACCATCTACCACCATCTAAAAGTGCAGAGCGTATGGGTTCTGGAGTGCCATTATCCAAATAATAAACGATGGGCTCTACTGCCTCACTTACCGCGGCCGCAGGATCTTTCTTTTCGAGGCGATGCCTTGTTATGAACCTTTTTATAATGGGTTCCTGTACTGGTGTAGAATAATCATAATACGTAGATGGGTATGATCCGGAACGCGGATCAAATATTCTTTTTTGATACTTATCATCCGGTAATTCAATAAATGAGTGATGCTGTGCAACGGTCACCAAATTGGCATTCGGGGTAACTGACCGAATATACCCACCTTTAGGGTCCCCTTTAAAGGTCATTGTTACATCAAACTCGATATTTTTTGGAAAGGCCTTTGTTCGGTCCATTGCAAAAGCACTTTTCGACTTATCAAGACTATATGCCCCTTGTTGTAATCGTTTCAATCTTGCAGCGACACCATGGGCATCCTGCATTAAAAAATCAGTAATATCTATGACGTATTTACCATCTTTCTCTTCTTCAATTTTAAAGCCAAATAAGATTGATTTTGCAAATGCCTGCTCCACCGACCTTCGCTCTAATACATTGTCTGTCAATGCCCTAAATTTCAAATTAGGCTGAACCAATAACAATTTGTTACCAGCCTTTCTAAAAAATACAACTTGTTCATTTCCAAGCTGTCCCCTATCCAAACCTATATCATTACTTCCTATACCACTACTTAATGAATATACATATAGAAAATCCTTCTCAAGATTACTGACCTCCATATACATTTTATCGTTTTTATCATCATGATAAAAATCGAACAGCCCTTTGAATTTTTGAAAATCCTTGCTTTTTTCGGCAAACTGGGCATTGTTTTTTAATATTCCTACAAATACTAAAAATGTGAAGATGTAAATGTTTTTCATGATGGTTTTTGGCTTGAATTAGTCTGGACTAAATTTATGTAAAATAGATTGCACAACCATAGTTATATCCTATTTTTGCTAAAAATGTTTTATGATGATAACAGCAGATCAATCTAAAGATCTCATTGAGCGCCTTGGTGCGTTAAGGAGGTATCTTTGACATAGATGCCAAACTTATTGAAATAGAAAACGAAGAGGAAAAAACATTGGCCCCCGATTTTTGGGATGATCCTAAAAAAGCCCAGGAACAAATGAAGTTCATACAGTCCAAAAAACATTGGGTCGATGACTTTAATGCTGCAAAAACCTTAGTTGGTGATTTAGAAGTGTTGATTGAGTTTCAGAAAGAAGGGGAGGTTTCCGAGGCTGAGGTCAACAGCCATTACGGCAAAGCAACCGATTTAATAGAAAAGTTAGAGTTCAAGAATATGCTTTCAGAAGAAGGTGATGAACTTGTTGCGATATTGCAGATTACAGCTGGCGCAGGTGGCACTGAAAGTTGCGATTGGGCCGCCATGCTTATGCGCATGTATATGATGTGGAGTGAAAAAAATGGTTATAAGGTCAGGGAACTCAATTATCAAGAAGGTGACGTAGCTGGCATAAAAACCGTGACCTTGGAAATTGATGGTGAATATGCTTTTGGCTGGCTTAAAGGTGAAAATGGTGTGCATCGTTTGGTACGTATTTCTCCTTTTGACAGTAATGCAAAGAGACACACCTCATTCGCCTCGGTATATGTTTACCCACTGGTAGATGACAGTATAGAGATTGATGTAAACCCTGCCGATATTGAGATTACCACTGCTAGGTCAAGTGGTGCTGGTGGACAAAATGTGAATAAGGTAGAAACGAAAGTGCAATTGGTTCATAAACCAACTGGAATACAAATATCCTGCTCCGATTCACGTTCGCAACATGACAATAGAGCCACGGCTTTGAAGATGTTAAAATCCCAATTGTATGAAATAGAGCTTCGCAAGAAAATGGAAGCTAGGGAAGAGATTGAATCCTCTAAAATGAAAATTGAATGGGGTTCACAAATACGGAATTACGTGATGCACCCCTATAAATTAGTGAAGGATGTTAGAACTGCAGAAGAAACTGGAAATGTAGATGCTGTAATGGATGGTAATATTGATCAGTTCTTAAAGGCCTATTTAATGATGATGGGGCAAAAAGAGGAAGAATAATTAGCAAAGTATTGATAAATGAATACAATAGATACTATCATTTTTGACCTTGGAGGTGTGTTGATCGATTGGAATCCAAAATATGTATATCTCGATGTTTTTGATGGAGACGAAGAAAAGGCAGATTGGTTTTTAAACAACATTTGTACTTCGGCATGGAATGTGGAACATGATGCCGGAAAGCCTTTGAAAGAAGGCACTGATCTATTGGTCAATCAATTTCCTGAATATGAAACTTGGATAAGGATATATTATGACCGTTGGCCAGAAATGTTGGGAGGTTCTCTTCCTGATTCAGTAGATTTATTAAGGAAACTAAAACAATTGGATGAACAAAGCTTATATGCTTTGACCAATTGGAGTGCAGAGACATTCCCTATTGCTATGCAACGATTTGATTTCTTGCAGTATTTTGATGGTATTGTAGTTTCTGGGGTTGAAAAAACAATAAAACCTTTACAAAAAATATATGATATCACATTAGATCGATATAATATTAGCCCCGAAAAAGCAGTATTTATTGATGATAATTTTGATAATGTAAAAGCCGCTGAAAAATTGGGAATCAAAGGAATCCACTTCAAAAGTGCGGTGCAATTAGGAAATGATTTAAGGGCTATGAACATTGCTATCTAATAAAAACCAATGAAATGATAAAAATTTACCACAATCCAAGATGTACCAAATCGCGACAAGGTCTTGAAGCTGTAGAGAAATCCGGGGAACAATTTGAGGTAGTCAAATATTTGGAAAACATTCCAACCAAAGATGAATTAAGACAGGTGTTGGGCTATTTAAATATGTCCGCAGAAAACTTAGTGCGTAAAAATGAGGCGATTTGGAAAGAGAATTACCGTGGAAAAGATCTTAATGAAGAAGAAATTCTGGATGCCATGATAGAAAATCCAAAACTAATTGAAAGACCCATAGTCGTAAAGGATAATAGGGCTGTTATTGGGCGGCCGACAGAAAATATATTGGATCTATTAAAGTAAAATGAGAAAATAATTTCTCATTATATATTGTCTTTATTATCTCGTAATCTTTTTCGTTTTTGGCATCTTTCTTGTTAACCTAATCAAAGCGTATGAACGCGCTTTAACAAAGTTTTAACCCTTAAGGGTTAAACCTTAAACTATTTTTGAAATCTAACAAACTAGCAACACTATGAAAATCACTAAAGTATTCTTAGTTGCCCTGTTCGCATTATTAACAGGAGTGGAAATACAAGCACAATATGGCTATGGCAGTGGCTATGGTTATGGCCGAGGGCGCAGTACAATACCACAGGCACAAACACCAGAAAAGGAACCTGAAAATTTAACCGCTGAAGAAATTGTTGACAATGAAATGCCGGCGATTGCATCTGCCTTGGAATTAAATGAGTTCGAAACTGCGGTTTTAAGCAGTGTCCTTAAAAAATATGTTCAAGAGCGTATTGAGATGCAAATACTTAAATTGACTCCCGATAAAATGCGCGAAAAAATGGAGAAAATCACGGAGCGACAAACTGAGGAACTCAAAGCAGGGTTGCCTATTGAAAAATACGAAGCTTTCGTTGAACTCCAAAAAAATGGAGTAGCAAAGACGAACAAGGAAAAAAAGAAAAAAGAAAAAAGACAGAAGAAGAAAAACAAAAAGCCGGATAAAGGTTAACTGAAAATAAAATGAGACAACTATTCTTGTTATTGCTTGCGTTCACATCAATCGTTACAAGGGCGCAAAGACCCCAAGGGCAAAGACCAGAACCAATTAATATAACAGGACTAGTACTGGATCAGGATACTGGAAAACCGCTGGAATATGCAACCTTAATATTACAGAGCTTACGCAATCCCGACAGGGTTACAGGAGGAATTACCGATGCCACAGGTAAGTTTGAAGTACAGACCATGCCCGGAAGATACAACGTCCGTATAGAATTTATCTCCTATAAAACCTATGAACTTGACGCCCAGACCTATAGAACTTCTACTGATCTAGGAACGATAAAATTAGCCATTGATATTGAACAGCTCGAAGGCGTTGAAGTCATTGGTGAACGAACTACTGTTGAATTACGACTGGATAAGAAGATATACAATGTAGGCTCAGACCTTACGGTCAAAGGAGGATCTGTAACCGATGTTTTGGATAATGTCCCTTCTGTATCCGTGGATGTTGAGGGAAATATTAGTTTAAGAGGTAATGAAAGTGTTCGCATTCTTATTAATGGCAAACCATCCGCTTTATCTGGGCTAAGCACTGAAGCATTACAGCAATTGCCCGCAGAAGCCATTGAAAAAGTAGAGGTTATTACAAACCCCTCTGCACGCTATGACGCCGAAGGTACAGCAGGTATACTCAATATCATATTAAAGCAGAGTAAAACTGCTGGTGTCAATGGCTCATTTAGCTTAAATGTGGGTAACCCAGAAAGTTATGGCGGTAACCTAAGCCTAAATCTCAGGCGGAAAAAATTCAATATTTTTACAAATACCTCATATCGTTATCGCTCTGGTCCCGGCAATGCCCTTTTTGAGCAAGAAAATTTCAATCTTGATGGAAGTACCGCGAGCTTTCAGGATGAATATAGGAATTATCAAAGGCAAAGAGATGGTTTCAACACCAACATTGGTTTTGAGTATTTCATAGATTCTACCAGTAGTATTACCAACTCTTTCGTTTATCGAAAATCCACTGGCGATGATACGGTTGATGTTGACTTCTTCAACTTTGACGCTGCAATGAATCCTACCATAGCAAGAAACAGATTCACCACAGAGGAAGAGGAAGATGAAGACATCCAATATTCTGTTAATTATAAAAAGAAGTTTGATAAAGATGGCCATGAACTTACAATGGATTATCAATATTCAACAGGGAGTGAACTTGAAAACTCAATAATCGAGGAGATTATAATAGGTGAAACCGCAGCCCTTCCAACCGAGCAGACCATTAACGATGAAAGTCAAATAAGACAGCTGATTCAAATGGATTATGTGCTGCCCTTCGGTAAGGACAACAAATCGCAATTTGAATTGGGTTATCGTGGTACTTTCAATAATTTTAACACTGATTTCAATTTTGGCATCCTTGAAAATGGAAATTTGAATAGCGATCCAAATTTTAGCAATGAACTTAATTATAAGGAATATGTAAATTCCGCTTATACCCAATTGGGCACTAAATTCAATAAATTCAATATTCTAGGGGGCTTACGAATGGAGGCTTCCGACATTGGGGTAGAACTCGTTAACACTAACGAAATAAGTAATAAGGATTATGTAGATTGGTTTCCTTCCTTGTTTTTGGGATATGAGTTTACCGAGAAAGAACAACTTACCATTAGTTATAGTCGGAGGTTACGAAGACCAAGATCAAGATTTATAAATCCGTTTCCTTCACGTTCGAGTAATACGAATTTGTTTCAGGGAAACCCAAATCTTGATCCCACATACACTAATGCCTTTGACCTGGGTTATTTGAGAAGATGGGAAAAATTTACGTTTAATACATCCGCATATTATAATCGATCCACGGGGGTTTTTCAATTTATCACCCAAGAACGAGGGGATTTTGTGGAGATTGAAAATCCGGATGACCCAGCCAACCCTGTATTAGTACCCGTACAGGTTAGAACTCCGATAAACTTAGCGACTGAAAGCAGAACCGGAATGGAATTCACAACGTCTTATACCCCAAAAAGAAATTGGAGGTTGAGTTGGAACCTTAACTTATTCCAAAGACAATTAAGGGGAGATTACAGCTATGTGAATTTTCAGGACCAAGAAATCATTCAAAATTTTGATGCCGATAATTTTACCTGGTTCACACGGTTCAGTGCTAAACTGCCATTGCCTGGTAAAATTGATTTTCAAACCAATCTATTTTATATGGGGCCATCTGAAGACGCCCAATCAAAGAGAAAGAGTATGTTAAGCACAAATATGGCCTTTAGCAAGGATATTGTGAAAGATAAAGCCACACTATCCTTGAATATTAGCGATTTGTTCAATACCCGTAAACGACGAAGCGAAACCAGAACGGATAACGTATATACCTATAGTGAATTTCAACGGAGGCAACGTTCTATCAGACTATCTTTTCTATATCGGTTCAATGAACCGCAAAGTCAAAGAAATAGAAATAGCGAAAGAAATGGTGACGACGACGATGATGATTTTGAAGGATAAAACAAAAAACATAATGTGCCTAAACAAAAAAGAAGCCAAATGGCTTCTTTTTTTATTCCTCTAAACGAGCAGCTCTTTTGGCTTTTCGTCGTTCTCTCCAAAATTCCATAATGTTACCCCCCAACCAATAAGGTACTACGAACATTACTAAAAAAATCATTAACCAAAACCCAATGGTCAAGATGGTTAAAAACGCTAAAAATCCTAAATATTGGTCGAATTCGAACATCTGTTTATATTTTATAGCGCTAAGATACTTTGAAAACAATCAAAACAGCAAATCATATGCAAAAAAAATCATTAATTTCTTAAAAATTTAAGTTTGTCAAAGGGCATTAAAATCCACCAATGAAGTACCTTTGCAGTAAACCAAAATACCCTATTATGAGTTTCAGAATTGAAAAAGACACAATGGGAAAAGTTGAGGTGCCTTCCGATAAATATTGGGGTGCGCAGACCGAACGTTCCCGAAATAATTTTAAAATTGGTCCATCGGCCTCTATGCCATTGGATATAGTATACGGATTTGCCTATTTGAAAAAAGCCGCGGCCTATGCAAACCACGAACTTGGTGTTCTTGAAGTGGAAAAAAGAGATTTGATCGCAACTGTCTGTGATGAAATTCTAGATGAAAAACACAATGAACAGTTTCCGCTGGTAATTTGGCAAACAGGTTCCGGCACACAAAGCAATATGAACGTGAACGAGGTAATTGCCAATCGTGCGCATGAAATTGCAGGAAAAGTTATTGGGGAAGGCGAAAAAACCATACAACCCAACGATGATGTAAACAAATCACAATCTTCAAACGATACATTCCCTACAGGAATGCACATTGCCGTCTATAAAAAAATAGTCGAGGTTGCCATTCCCGGTATTACCCAACTAAAAGACACCTTGACTACTAAAGCGAAGGACTTTAAAGACGTGGTCAAGATTGGGCGTACGCATTTAATGGATGCCACTCCCCTAACCTTGGGACAAGAGTTCTCTGGTTATGTCTCACAGCTAGAGCATGGTCTTAAAGCCCTACAGAATACTTTAGACCACCTTAGTGAACTAGCTTTGGGAGGAACTGCGGTTGGCACCGGACTTAATACTCCAAAAGGATATGACGTTCTTGTCGCTAAATATATTGCTAAGTTCACTGGCTTACCTTTTAAAACAGCACCAAATAAGTTCGAGGCCCTTGCTGCCCATGATGCCATAGTTGAAAGTCACGGAGCATTGAAGCAATTGGCTGTTTCTTTAAACAAAATTGCCAACGATGTTCGTATGATGGCATCAGGACCACGTTCCGGTATCGGTGAAATAATCATTCCTGCAAACGAGCCGGGAAGTTCTATAATGCCCGGAAAAGTGAATCCTACCCAGTGCGAAGCGCTCACCATGGTTTGCGCCCAGGTTATGGGTAATGACGTCGCAGTGACAATAGGAGGAACACAGGGACATTATGAGCTTAATGTGTTCAAACCGGTAATGGCAGCGAACATTTTACAATCTGCCCAATTGCTTGGCGACGCATCTGTGAGTTTTGATATAAATTGTGCTACTGGTATTGAACCTAATCATGGTGTAATCAAAGAACTATTAAACAACTCGTTAATGTTGGTTACCGCATTGAATACAAAAATAGGATATTATAAAGCGGCCGAAATTGCAAATACGGCCCATAGCAATGGCACCACCTTAAAGGAGGAAGCTGTTAACTTGGGTTATGTAACTGCAGAGGAATATGATGAATGGGTAAAACCAGATGAAATGGTGGGTAGCTTAAAGTAGTTTATTAAAGCAATACAATAAAAAGGGGCAATCAATTAAGATTGCCCCTTTTTTTATATAAATGGATAGTGTGTTTTATTTAAGAGTGAACTTTGAAGTTCCCAATAATTTCAAATTGTCGTCATAAACATTTACCATATAATTTCCTTTCTGGAAATCACCAGCTGGCTTATTAATATAATCACAAACATCCAATGACTTGTTTTCATAGTAAAAGTTAGTTCCTTTACTATACGTCACAGAAGCACCACCTTCGTTGGTTTTTGAATAGCTTTCACCAAGAACATTTCCTTGAGGATCAAGTACCTCTACGAAAAATTCTCTATCACCAGCTTCAGAAATTACATTATCCGCAACAGTGAAACAGATTTTAAATTTATCCGTGGCTTTAGCTCTTGAAGTAGAGACCAGCTTACCGCTATTACGTTCTCTAACTGCATCTACACTGAATTTAGAAAGATTCAAAGCAGATCCTTTTTCAACTACATCAGCCAACTGAGTGTTTTGTACAACCAAAGAATCATTGAATACAGTTTGTTTTTCCAATTCAACATATGTACTATCACGTTGCATTGCAATGAAAGTATTTGATCTTGTAAGTGAATCAACCTGTGCGAGCAATTGCTCTCTCTCAGCTTTTAATACGCCTACTTGTCTTCTGTATCTTGCCAAAGTAGATATATCGGCCTTCATTGTCTTTACGGAATCAATATATTTTGCAATATTGTCCCTTGCAGTTACCAATTCCTCATTAGTAGCGTTGCTTTCTAAAATAGCTTTGTCATATTCTGACTTTAAGCTATTCAAATCCTCAACTACCAACTGTTTTTCTTGTGTAAGCACGGTCTCAGTCTTTTTCTTGTCTTGGTAAAGACTAACTGTGTAGATGATCACACCCAAAAGCACCACACCTAGCAAACCTGCTAATACTTTTAATCCATTGTTGTTCTTTGTCTCAGTCATAATGTTAAAAATTAATTAACCTTTTTCTTATAATAAAGTGTTTGTTCGTGTTCTATATACGGTTCATTTACATGATTGGATTTTTTCGGATTAAAAAATTTAACATATTTAAGGGAATAAGATTTCCATATCATAACTTTAAGCAACCAATTAAATCAAAGTTCGCGGATGTCGTTACAAATAATTCCATTTAACTCTAACTATATCAGCAATTTCCGTGATTTGAATATTGCTTGGTTAAATAAGTATTTCTTTGTGGAGCCCAAGGATAAAGAACTACTTGAAAATTGTGAAAAACATATTATTGATAAGGGCGGACACATTTTTTTTGCAGAATACAATGAACATATTGTAGGTTGCTTCTCCTTTATTTGTCTAGATGATGTAACTTATGAACTTGGGAAAATGGCGGTTGACCCTGATTATCAGGGATTAAAAATTGGTCAAAAGTTGCTTTCTTTTGCCGTGGATTTTGCAAGAGAAAACCAATGGAACAAGTTGGTGCTTTATTCGAGTTCAAAATTGCCAACAGCTCTCTATATTTATAAAAAATACGGCTTCGAACATGTTGAATTGGAAAAAGACCTGCCCTATTTAAGAAGTGATGTGAAAATGGAATTGGAGTTGAACAAATAAAACTTTAAAAAATGAAGAAAGTACTGTATCTGACAATTTATTTCTGCCTTTTTATAATAGGATGTAAGGAAATCGATAAATCCAAGAAGGGACCATTTTATGATTCTGCTCCCATGCAAAATGCCGAGAATACACCCCCTCCGCCTCCCAAATTAATTGACAAACAATATGAATCAAAGGTGATGATCATACCCATTGAACATGCAACAGCTGTTTTGGAATGGAAAAACATCACCATATACGTTGATCCTGTAGGAGGTATGGAAGCCTTCGAAGGATATTTGCAGCCAGATCTTATTTTGATAACCGATATTCACGGAGACCATTTTAGTTTGGAGACCTTACAGGCATTAAATACTGAAAAAGCCAAAATAATAGTACCCCAGACAGCTGCTGATAAAATACCTGATGAGTTTACCCCTCAAATTGATGTTCTGAACAATGGAGATACAAAAGAACGGTATGGGATAAAAATTGAAGCAATCCCCATGTACAATATAAGAGCGGAAGCAAAAGACTTCCATATTAAAGGTCGTGGTAATGGTTATGTTTTAAATATGGGCGATCAACGTATATATTTTTCTGGGGATACCGAGGATATTCCAGAGATGAGGGCTTTACAAAATATTGACATAGCTTTTATTTGCATGAATTTACCCTATACCATGACGGTTGAACGCGCTGCGGATGCGGTCTTGGATTTTAAACCTAAACAAGTATATCCTTACCACTACAGGGGAAGACCAGACGTAAGTGATATCGCCAAGTTCAAAGAATTGGTGAATAAGGGAAATTCTGATATTGAAGTAATTCAGTTGGATTGGTATCCATCAGGAACCGATTGAAATTTCCTACATTTGATAAATTTCAATATCCAATATGTTAACTATCACTAAATAATACTTATGAAACAAACATTAAGAATGATTTCCATAATACTAGTTGTCATTTTGGCCTCTAGCTGTAAAGGAAACAAAAAAAAGGAAATAGAAACGTCAAAATTTCAGGTCCCTGTGGAATATTACAAATTGGATAATGGTCTAAAGGTAATTCTATCACAGGATAAAACTTCACCCACTGCCATAGTCGCTACTTACTATAATATAGGTTTTAGAATTGAACCGAGAGATCGAACCGGATTTGCCCACCTGTTTGAACATATGATGTTCCAAGGGTCTAAAAATTTAGGGAAAATGGAATTTATTAAACTTGTTCAGCAAAATGGAGGTGTTCTTAACGGTTCCACAAGATTTGACTTCACTAATTATTTTGAAATTGTACCTTCCCACAAGCTCGAAACCATGTTATGGGCAGAAGCTGATAGAATGCGCGGCTTGGATATCACACAAGAAAACCTTACCAATCAGCAAGGGGTAGTAAAAAATGAAGTAAAGGTAAATGTACTCAACCAACCCTATGGTGGGTTTCCATGGTTGGATATGCCACAATATGCAAACAGCAATTGGAACAATGCACATAATTTTTATGGAGATCTTAAAGACTTGGATGCTGCCAATTTAGAAGATGTTTCCAGCTTCTTTAAAACCTACTATGCTCCTAATAACGCAGCACTTTCAGTAGTTGGTGACTTCGAGATTGAAGATACAAAAGCGTGGATAGAAAAATATTTTGGCGATATTCCAGCTTCAGAATTACCGGAGCAACCTGATATTTCAGAACCTAGGCAAGAAATTGAAAAAGACACTATAAAAGATGACCTCCTTGCCAATAAACCTGCAATTGCTCTGGCCTACATATGCCAGAACGCAATA
>Ga0209633_10005009_pt1 | contig 11735 bp, 11 predicted proteins | sample Cruoilmetagenom1_FD_187290 | JGI IMG/M metagenome (GOLD analysis project Ga0209633, IMG submission 187290) | Oil polluted marine microbial communities from Coal Oil Point, Santa Barbara, California, USA - Sample 1 (SPAdes) (version 2) | ecosystem: Environmental > Aquatic > Marine > Oil seeps ... | reverse complement strand
GGAAATCACTTTGAAGATCGCCCTGTCCATAGGTTGAACTTCCAAGGACGATGTACCTGTATTCCAGAAGTTCCTCTGGTCTGGCTTCAAAAACATTCTTTAATACAGTTGTTAAACCTTTTTCAGTTAATGCATCTGAGAGGATTTCTGCAATTCGGCCGGTCCGACCCTTGCTGCTGCCGAAAACAATCAGAATTTTTATACTCAATATAGGGCTCTCCCTTGAAAGTATCCTACCTTTTCTACCCTCTTTTGGTCGAGGTGACCTCTGCCGCGATCCGGTTTACACTCATATCCATGAAAAATGATAATCGCCTCATTATCATCGGAGCCGATGGATTTATCGGTTCATCCATAACAAACTATTTCAGGCAGTCCGGCTGGAACATTTACGCCACTGTATTCAACCGCTCTCCATCAAAGGGAGAATCCACCCTGAACATCACATCCCCTGAGAACTTCAACAGTCTTCCACGGGGAATTCCCATAATTAACACCGCAGGGCTCCCCGACCAGTCCGCCCCGGCTTCTCTCATGAGAAAAGTACATGTACAGGGTATGAAGAATCTGCTGAGCTGGGCCCGGAGAACGGACTGCCCGCATCTTATCCAGCTGAGCTCCATATCAGTTTACGGCAATGCCACAGTCGGGACCGGACGGACTGAGGCCGCCACCCCCCGCCGGGGCTGGAATCCGGTAAATGCCCCTCTGGCCTACGGCCGCACCAAGGCAAGGGCAGAAGCCCTCCTGGAAAAATCAGGGGTTTTCTTCTCTGCTCCCAGGCTTCCGGCAGTCTACGGCCCGGGAGACAGTTTCTTCACCGGACAGATAAGGCGACTGTTAAAAGATTCAGACCGCCCCCTTCCCCCAGGTGGGAGAAAACCGGTTTCCATTATCGCGGTGGATCAGGTTGGACCGCTGATGGAATCCATCTTGAACTATGGCCCAATGAATGCGGCTCTTAATGCCGTTGGTACTCATGTACCCTGGAAAACGATACTGGAAACCTACGCCGAGTCCTGGGATCTTCCTTTAAGATTCGAGGCCCGGCGTAGATTCAGGGATTATCTGAATTTTGCCGATCCCGGGCAGCAGATGGCTGCCTATTATGCCGCGTTCGGGGCTGATTTTCCCGACGACAAACTGCGGGAGACCCTGGGCTGGCTGCCGGGTGGGGATTGGAAAAAGTATATAAGCGAGGCCGCAGCAGAGGTCAATTAAACAATTATCCAATTATTCCGGAAGAGGTGCGTTTCTTTTCAGTAGAGCCTCAAACTTCTCCGGAGGAACAGGTTTCGAAAAGTAGTAGCCCTGCATGGCATCAGCCTCCAGGGAGGCCAGAATTATCGCTTGACCGGCAGATTCCACACCTTCTACAACAACGTAACGCTGACGATCCTTGATAAGGTCGATTATATGACCCAGAAAATTCCGATCCTCTTCATCATGCTCAATACCGTCAACAAAAGCCTTGTCAATTTTCAGAACCGAGGCCGGGAGGTCTTTAAGATAGCGGAGAGACGATTCACCGGTTCCGAAATCATCGATGTAGATACTAAAACCCCGGGCACGGAGCTCCATCATCCTTTTCAGTGCAACTTCGGCATTACTCATACCGTCAGATTCAGTAATCTCCAGTTTCAGCCGGTCTTTCGCCACACCGCCGGCCTGAGAAAGGGCCGTTTCCAGAATCGCAATCAGACCGGGCTCCTCAAACATCCCGGCGGTAAGATTGATGGATATATAAATATTGAAGGATTTCCAGCGGGCCAGATGCCGGGCAGCGGAAAAAATTACCTGCTTCTCCATTTCAAGGCTCAAGCCTGTTTCTTCAGCAAGATACAGAAATCGTGCCGGAGGCAGAAGGCCAAGGTCGGGATGTCTCCAGCGCAATAGAGCCTCTGCACCATGAATATTACCAGAGGTGTCTACAATGGGCTGGAAATGCAGTTCCAGCTGATCTTCGTACAGAGCCTTGCGAAGCTGGGCTACCAGCCGGAGCTTTTCCACAGACTTGGAGTGAAGTTCCCCATCGTAAAACTGATAGGAAACATTCCGGTCTCTGGCGGATGCCAGAGCTGCCTCAGCACGGGAAATCAGCGTGTCACAATCACCGGCATCCCGGGGATAAACCGCAATACCCAGACGGCAGACAGGACGTATTTCGTAGAGACCTCTGGGGTAGGGAGTGGATACCGTCGCCAGTAAAACCTCCGCCAGAGAGGCCGCATCTTCAGGATGTTCCAGGCTGATCACCAGAGCCGCCAACTCATCGGATTCACTTCGAAAAACGGAATCTGTCTCTTCCAGTTTTTCCTTTATACGCAGCCCGGTATTCTCCACAACATGTGTGGCAATTTCAGATCCATGCTGCCGGCGAATCTCCGAAAGATTCTCCACCCCCATTATAAATAAAACCCTGGAGCCGGCATCATCGTCAATTTCCGCCTTCTGGAGTTCCCTTTCAATGATAAGATTCAGCGATCTGCGGTTGAACAGCCCGGTAGCCGGATCCCGGAATTCATAAGCCATCAGCCTGGTTTCCAGTTCTCCCAGACGGCTGATATCATGGGAAACCACCAAAGCATGGGTTACAGGTCCTTTCAGTTTCTCCCGGTACGGGAAAAATGTAACTTCCACGTATTTTACAACATCACCAAATGGAAACTCATCAATAAAATGAACTTCTTCCCCTTCCAGGCAGCGCTTCAAGGGAATTTCAATGGCCCCTTCAAAGCGGGCCTTACCCCATACTTCTTTAACGGTGCGCCCTTCAATCTTATCTTTTTCCCTATTCAGTGCTCGAATATAGGCTTTGTTAACGAAAACATAACGAAAATCGGCATCTATAAGGGTAATATAATCCCGGGAAACCTGGACGATAGAGCGATAAGGGTCGTTCATAACCCTATTATACAGCCCCTCTATTCCTGTAGTCCATGAATCGCTATGCTTTAGATATGGAAACCCGCCCGCTTATACTTATATCCAACGATGATGGAATTGAATCTCCCGGCCTTCATGCCGCTGCAGAGGCTCTTCTTCCCTTTGCCGACCTGATTATTGCAGCACCCGCAGAGCAGCAGACAGCCTCAGGACGATCATTACGAGCCTTACCGGAAGCTGTATTTGAATCTCGAATAATCGATATTAACGGGAAGGAAATTGAAGGCTGGTGTCTGAGTGCTTCTCCGGCAACAACAGTCCGTCACGCCCTACAATGCCTTTGTATCGAAAGAAAACCCGATATGGTTGTATCGGGTATTAATTTTGGTGAAAACATAGGAACAAATGTTACCGCATCCGGAACGGTCGGAGCCGCAATTCAATCGGCTGTTTGGGATTACAAATCCCTGGCCGTTTCCATGGAAGTTCCCCAGGCCTTTCACTACGAGCATGGGGAAGTTGACTGGTCTCAGGCGATTCTGATACTCAGGAAAGCCGTTCAAAAATTCCTTGCAGTTGACTGGCCGGAAGATGTTCACGTACTGAAAATTGATATACCAGATACCGCCGATCAGAATACCCCCTGGGTAGCCTGCAGGCAATCCCGGGAACCTGGTTGGTGGGGTTTTGTTCCCGATGCCACAGCTGAATCTCCCGCAGGAAATGCTATAGGCAAACGCGGACCCAGGCCGGGAAAATCCTGGAATTTAAATGATGATATGGGTACCCTTCTTGAAGGTAGGAATATAACGGTTACCCCATTAAGTGTGGATATGAGCTCCAGGGTTTCACTGGATGAAGTTGATAAACTGTTCCGTTAATTCAAATTATCACCCTATGCACTCTGCATGAGTAAGGTTTTCTGCATAGAGTTAGGGTCTTTCTACGATAAATGCTAATGCAGGCAGCAATCATTCTGATTATTACCTGCAAAACACATGATTTTTTATTTCTCTTCACCATATAAACTTACAAGACATATACGAGCTCTCAACTTACTTGGCACAAAGATTGCTTTTATTCAAATATAGGAGGCGAATATGAACGCCAAACTTAAAATGAATAAAAAGCTTTCAATATCTGCTATTTCAACTTTACTTTTTCTAACCCTGGTATCCTGTAACAATCCTGTCAACTCTAGATTATCTGCAGCCGATCCTGCACCCGCCCCGGAAACAGGTATCTATGAAAATCCAGCCATCGGTCTGGTAGCCGGCATTTCCCTGGACAGCGATATACTCCTCACTTATCCCGGAGTATCAGTATCTGAAGATACCGATGGTAATGCCACCATCGAATGGGTAGAAGGACTTTCTGGATCAGCTTTAAAATGTGATGAAAATGGCGATTTTATCCGAATTGCCGATGGAACCCTTCCTGAACTCACCGTTTCCGGCAGTGTAGAAGTTTGGGTACAGCCCGACCTGAATGCTGTGAACTATTACACCGGTATCCTTCATAAAGGTGATAATCCTGAAGTAATAACCCCTGAGTGGTATTTCGTTGATGAAACCTGGACTATGCTCTTCCACGCCGACAGCAAACCTTATTTCTTCGTAACCTGTGAGAATGAAGAGGAAACGGTTACTCCTGTTAGCCTGATGGCTGATACAGCAATCATCAAGGGCGAATGGAGCCATCTGGCCGCCACCTGGAACTACGATGAATTGAGTAAAAATACTGTTATCAATCTTTATGTTAACGGTGAAATTGCAGTTACTAAAACCATGAATGGAATCGGACCTGTCAGAGACACAGACGGTGATTTGATTATCGGATCCCAGCTGCCGGTTCCCTACAATGGTTCAGATTACTATACCTTCAAGGGATTAATCGACGAAGTGAGCCTTTACAACGTTACCCGGACTGCTGAAGAAATCATGGCTGACTATCAGGAATATGCTTCTGTTCTGTAAGATCAGCCAATTAAAGTAAAGAAAATTAATTATCTATTAATACATAAAGCCGCCATTAACGGCGGTTTTATGTTATTCCCAGGGATTTTCATACACTATCTTAAAGTGATTGGTATCATAAGCTGTTAACCAGCCTTATTCGAAATACTATTGTAATAATCCAGCAACAACGGATTTTCCTCCAGGAAAGAGAATGTATGATGGGAGCCTTCAGTCTGAAAAATAAGATTCCTGATCCCTTGGCCGCTCTTCTCAGGTTCCAAAGAGACAGTTCTGATTTTCTCCAGTGGCAGGAATAAGGTCTCTTTTCCATAAACCGCCTGCCAACGGTACTTCCAGGTTCTTCCTCTATTGATAATTTCCATTTCTTTTCCGTTGTATATATGAAGAGACTCGAGCAGGCGCTTATCTATTGCAGCAAACAAAAATCGCCGCCAGAGATTTTTCTCATTTGATTTAACCGAAACCTCCGGCTGTACTGCCAGAAGCCTCATATCCGGATGTTTCTTTTCAGCTTTATTGAGAAGTCTATTGAAGAAGAAACTAAGCTTATCCAACTCTATCTCTGAAGGTTTCAGTTTGAAGGATTTGTTCTCAGAAATTGGAGCATTGATATAACGTGTTCGAAGGATTTCTGTCAATTTCTCAACCAAACCTGAAGAAATCGTATTGAAAGGAATTTTGTAGCTGTAATCGGCCGTGTAAATATGCAAGATTCCATTAAGCAGATCTTCGGTAAGTCTCAGGGCAAGTATCTCTCCGTATTGAATGCTCTTTCGTTTAACATCTTCCCCGTCCCTCTCCAGAATCAGCATATCATTTTCATAGATACACACAACATAGTCGTACATATGTTCACCCGGTCTCAAATCACACCGATCCATCGGCCGTGGAATTTTAATACTGAATTCTGAGTCCATATCTATCGGTATATGGGTTGAAAAAATCGGTGGAACTGGATCTTCACCGGATATTTCCAATATCCATGGACCGAATCTATCGTATTCAGGATCTCTCATAAACCTTTCCCGGTAAGAAGATAGCAAGTCTCTAAAAGTATATCAGATTCTAGACTGTGCAGGTATGGTATCAACCCGCTGCTTCAACGGCCTCTCTGGTAAGACGAATCACCTCATCCCAGTTCCCTTCAGCAAGAAGGTTCTTCGCCACCAGCCAGCTGCCCCCGCATGCGATAATTGCAGGGTGAGCCAGCCAGTCAGACAGATTTCCAGCGTTTATTCCTCCGGTGGGAACAAATCGAACATCCCCATAAGGACCGTAAAGTGCTTTGAGCTTTGCTAATCCCCCGGAAGCACCGGCTGGAAAAAACTTTACCGTATTCAGCCCCCGTTCCACAGCCATCTCAATTCCCAATGTGGAATCCACCCCGGGAAGTATCGGCAGATTTTTTTCAACCGCCCATTCCACTACAGAGGCATTAAACCCCGGACTCACCAGAAAAACAGCACCGGCATCCACTGCTGCTTTTGCCTGGTCCAGATTCCGTACTGTCCCGGCACCCACGAGAACATCTCCCCGGTCGGCCATGGCCCTGATAGTCTGTGCCGCACTGGCTGTGCGGAACGTTACCTCTGCCACCGGCAGGCCGCCCTCTACCAGAGCCCCGGCCAGATCGTTGGCTTTGCGGGCATCTTCCAAAGCAATAACCGGAACAATTTTCAATTCGGCTATTTTTTCAAGAAACTTATCAAACATCATCAAATCTCCAAATTTTTCTAGCGGTTTACCCGGGCCGATCCCCCGGCAACCAATTTTTCAACTTCATCCAGGGAAGCCATCGTTGTATCTCCGGGAGTCGTCATGGCAAGAGCCCCGTGGGCCGCACCGTATTCCACAGCTTCAGCAGCGCTCTTACCCGAGAGAAATCCGTAAATCAGACCCGAGGCAAAACTGTCTCCCCCGCCTACACGGTCAAAAATCTCCAAATTGTCCCGCTGAGTTGCCTTATGGAAGGCTCCCTCATGCCAGAGAACCGCACTCCAGTGATTCACCGTCGCGGTTACCACATCCCGAAGAGTCGTGGCTATAACCTGAAAGTTCGGATAGGCTGCCGCTGCCTTTTCAATCATAGCTTTGAAACTCTCAAGCTTGATTCCGGTGATACTGTCGTCCAGACCCACCACTTTAAAACCGAGACTTGCAGTGAAGTCCTCTTCATTCCCAATCATCACATCAACCAGGGGGGCAATTCTTTTATTCACCTCTCTGGCCTTCTCATGTCCGCCGATGGCCTTCCAGAGGGAGGAGCGGTAGTTCAGATCGTAACTCACAACCGTACCGTACTTCCTTGCCGCCATCATAGCCTCAATTACCGTATCAGCACTTGTTTCAGAAAGAGCCGCAAATATGCCCCCGGTATGAAACCAGCGCACCCCTTCTTTCCCGAATATGCTATCCCAGTCCACCTCTCCGGGTTTGAGTTCCGAAGCGGCGGTGTGTGCTCTATCGGAGACACCCTTGGCACCCCGTATCCCGAAGCCCCGCTCGGTGAAGTTCAGCCCCTGCCGGGATTGCCGGCCTATTCCGTCGTAGGGCCGCCATATCAGATGGGAAAGATCTACCCCGCCCTGGAGCATCAGGTCTTCCAGCAATCGGCCGGCATCGTTATCCGGAGCCGCAGTTACCACCGTAGCCCGTTTACCGAAACAGCGCCGCAGCCCCCGGGCCACATTGTATTCCCCGCCGCCTTCCCAAACCTTGAATTCCCGGGTATTACGAATCCGGCCGTCACCGGGATCCAGGCGAAGCATCACCTCTCCCAGGGAGAGAATATCCCATCGGCAGTCTTCGGCTTTTCTGATTTTTATCGGCATAGCAGTCCTCTTTACATCCCTGGTTGTTTCACATTGTGGAACGGTGTCTCATTTTAACATGTAGAGAGAATCTTAGTCCAGAATAGCAAACCCTCTATAGAAAAAAACCAAACCTTCGGGAAATCTCACCAGCGGCGTCTGCCACATTCTGTCCGGCCTCATCCATCTCTTCCCCGCTTCGTACTACCCGCCAGACAGCGCTGATAGCCGCCACAGTTCTGCCCCGGTAATCCCGAATGGGAGCGCCGACACAGTTCACTCCTTCTTCATGCTCTTCGAGATCCGACGACCATCCCCGCTCCCGGCATACTTCAATGTTTTCAATAATTCTTTCAATATCGGTGATAGTTCCGGAGGTCAATTTTAAAGGAGGACGGCGATGAAACATTTCCCGAATCCTGCCCGGTGCCATATCCATCACCAGAGATTTACCAAGAGAAGTGCAGTGAACCGGGACATGACGGCCGATAATATCAAAACGCCTGAACCCGTCGTAACGCTCCACCTTGTCCAGGTACACCACCTCATCATCCCGGAGAGTAGCCAGATAAACCGTTACCCCGAGGCGGTCGGAAAGCCGGCGCATCTCAGGCTCGACAACTGTTTTCAAATCGAGCTGATTCAGATAGGGGGCTGCCAGAGCAATAAAGGCCACACCGATACGGTAGCGCCCCGAGGCTTCGTCCTGCTCAATGTACGAACGCTCCTTCAGAGAACCCAGGAGGCGATGCACCGTGCTTTTATGCAGACCGATTTTTGTGGAAATATCACTTAAGCCCAAACCTTCGGGGAACTGAGCCAGAAGCTCTAACAGGTCGAAAGTCCGGTCCAGGGATTGAACACTCATGTTTTACCGCTCATGAGAACGAGAATAGATCGTTTCACGATGCGAAACAAGCTGAAAACCTCAGAAGCTGAGTGAATATATATTATAGAATTACTATAATTTATTGATTTCACATTTCTGATAAACCATGATTACGTCAGGAGTCGACCCATGATTCTTATTATCATTCTGCTCTTACTCATTCCCCAATTCCCACAATCCGCCTATGCCTCGGGGAGTGGGGATAAGGGCAGCTTAAACAGCATCGAAAACAATCAGGTACTAAATGAGGAGCAGCCCGCAATGAAAGAAGTCTATTGGAGTGAAAGCAACAGGCTGGCCGATACCGGCAGCCCCTACCTGGAACAGCACGTGAATAATCCGGTTCACTGGATTCCCTGGGGGGATAAAGCCTTCGAAGAGGCCCGGAGGAGAGATATTCCGATACTCGTGTCCATCGGTTATTCATCCTGCCACTGGTGTCATGTGATGGCCCACGAGTGTTTTGAGAAGGAAGATGTTGCTGCCCTGATGAATGAATCTCAGATAAATATCAAAGTGGACAGAGAACAGCATCCCGGGGTTGATGCGGTTTATATGGAAGCCGCTCAAGCCCTTACCGGTTCCGGAGGCTGGCCGCTGAACGTTTTTGTCGACCATGAAGGCCGCCCCTTCCTGGCGGTTACCTATCTTCCCCCGGACCGCTGGAGTGAACTGATTACCCAGGTAAACAAAGCCTGGAGGGAGGATCGGGGTCGAATTGATGAAATTGCCGCTGCCCTGAGCTCTCAACTCAACGAGCGGAAGTTTCCCGGAGATACCGATCCATCAACCCTGCCCACCGCCCTTATGCAGGCTTCCCGGGATACCTACGACGGTGCCAACCCCGGTTTTGCCATGGGCTCCCGCCCGATGAAGTTCCCCCCGAGTCAAACCATCGACTGGCTGCTGGAGTACAGTGGTGAAGAGGGTGAGCAGATGGCGGTGAATATCCTGAGAGCCATGATGGATTCGGGCCTGTACGACCGGGTGGGCGGCGGTTTTCATCGTTATTCCACCGATGCCGTCTGGCGGGTTCCCCACTTTGAGAAAATGACCTACGACAACGCCCAGCTTATGGGACTTTACGCCCGGGGGTCTGTTTTTGATGCTGACCTCCTCTCGGCGGCCCGGTCTACTGCCGACTGGTTTCTCGATGAGATGCGCCTGGAGTCGGAAGACGGCGGATTTCTGGGATATGCCACTGCCACCGATGCCGACGATCCCCTGGGAGAAGGCACTTATTTCGCCTGGCCCCCCGGAGAGCTGGAAAAGGTTCTCGGATTAGAAGATGCCGCCTGGCTGGCCGAACGCTGGAATCTCTCCGGGGAAGGTCTGCTGCCGACAGCAGCCGGTGATAGCGAATACGAACCTGTCGCCTCATGGATTCCCCACCCCCGGGGAGCCCCGGGATACCCCGAAACCTACCGGTCACAAAACAGTGCGGATTCCCAACGGGAGACAGCACTCATCGTTAAACTTAAAATCGCCCGGCAGTCCCGGCCGGCACCGGCAAGAGACGACAAGGTTCTCACCGATCAGAACGCCCTGCTGCTTGAAGGTTTCAGCCGTCTGGCCAGGTACGGTGGAGGAGAGAAATACCGGGAAGCCGCAGTGGAACTGGCCGATTTTCTGATAAAACGGAGCAGCCCCCATCTGATTCGGGATTCTGGAATCGATGCCTACATAACCGACTACGGCTATCTGGCCATGGCACTCACCCAGATTTACAGTCTTACCGGTAATCCCCTTTATGTTGAAGAGGCGGAAAAGACGACCCGGGAGGCGATAGAAAGACTCGCCGTTGGTGACGGATCCTATTTCAGCACAGCAGCTGAGGATGGAGGCCTTTACAAACGGGCCATAGAAGAGTTCGACGGACCCTCCCCTGCAGGTCAGCATGCCCTGGGCATCGCCTTTGCCCGACTTTACGAAATAACTGGTAGAACCGAGTGGAAAGAAATGGCCGACAGCCTTCTTGCCGCCCGGGCATACCTGGGATCGGTGGCCCCCTCTTCCACAACCACACTGGTGCGTCTGGCATCCATGCGTAACGAACCCTACACCCTGGTGGTAGCCGGCCCTGGTGGCTATCAGAAAACAAAAGAACTTCTGGAGGAAACCCGGAGACTCACCAGCCCCGACTTAATGGTAGTGGCAGCTGATCGGGCCGCCGAAGTCGGAATAGAAGACTGGGCCGAACTGGGAGGCCGGATCGGAATGGAGAAACCCCAGCTCCTGGTATGCAGAGAGGGCAGCTGCCTGCTCCCGGCATTTACTGTGGAAGAGGTAAAAGAAAGGCTGATGGGGATTGGAGAGGGACGTTGATATCGTCCTTGGTTTAAACGCTTTAAGGTATTATAGTTATTCTGATGCAGACCGAAAAACCTCAAAAGAATGATTACCCCCTTCTTGGAGCTAAAAAAGATTTTAGTAAGAGAATTCAATCGGGTTATAAGAATGCCCGTAAAGCTGCAGTTTATTTGAAAAATAAATATTCTGTGCAGAAGGTTTTACTATTCGGATCTCTCGTCAATATTGATTATTTTCATAATAACTCCGATATCGATATCGCAGTTGAAGGACTTCCTGATAAATATTATTACCAGGCAGTTGGTGAACTGATGGACCTTATACATGATTTTCCCATTGATGTTGTTGATTTAAACGCCTGTAATCCTGGTTTAAAAAAAAGAATTATTCAGGAAAGTATATCTTTATGAATAAAGAACTCCAGCTTATCTGCAGCTTAATTGAGGAAGAGCTGAAATCAATTACTCTCCTTTTACCACGCATAGAAACAGCCTGGAAGAAAGCCGCCCTGGATTCTGACGATTTATACCTCGACAGCGTGGCGTTGAATTTGCATGGTTTTTATGCCGGAATAGAAAGGATTTTTGAGCTGATCGCTAAAAGAATCGATGACAGCTTACCTTCTGGAGAAAATTGGCATAGAGAACTGCTGAAGCAGATGACAATTGATATTAAAAAGGTACGGCCTGCGGTAATTTCTCAATGAATGGTATCATACCCCAGGGCAGAGCCCTGGACCCTGAGTCGCTCAAGCGACTCCCTGTTCCGCGGCAGAGCCGCGGGGTATGAAACCATGCTTTCCCGGCGCTCATTCGGATCAAGGGTCGTACCGGAGGCGGGAGCCGAGGAACGATCCCGACA
>Ga0209633_10005008_pt1 | contig 11736 bp, 11 predicted proteins | sample Cruoilmetagenom1_FD_187290 | JGI IMG/M metagenome (GOLD analysis project Ga0209633, IMG submission 187290) | Oil polluted marine microbial communities from Coal Oil Point, Santa Barbara, California, USA - Sample 1 (SPAdes) (version 2) | ecosystem: Environmental > Aquatic > Marine > Oil seeps ... | reverse complement strand
CCGAGCCAGTAATAATCGCCGCTGTCGCAGGGCCTAACCAGGATAAAATAGGCAGCATTGTGGCTTTGGAAGCATGTCGTAATAATATCATCGAAGATGGCAAACCCTTCGCCTTTGCAGTACGAATATAAGGTGCATTCATGGTCTCAATCAGGCTTGCGCGGGTCATTCTCGCTACGGTTGCAATCTGTGGCAGACTCAGTGCAATGACAGGCAATATCATGTGTTTCAGATCACCCCAGCCACCCGTAGGGAACCAGCCTAAGAAAACCGCAAAAACTAAAACCAGAATTGGTGCCATTACAAAGTTAGGAATCGTTATCCCAGTCATTGCAAAAGCCATTACCAAATAATCCACGACACTATTTTGGCGTAATGCAGCAATGACACCTAGAGATATGCCAAACAACAGCGCGACTAGAATAGCCAGAACACCTAATTTTATAGAAACCGGAAATCCTTGTTGGATGAGTTCGCTAACGCTGTAATCCTGATATTTAAAAGAAGGCCCAAAGTCACCTTTTAATACATTCGCAATATAATAGCCATATTGCACTGGAAGTGGTTCATTGAGATGGTAAACGCGTTCAATATTTTCCGCGATTTCAGGGGGTATGAGGCGCTCAGAATCAAAAGGGCCGCCGGGTGCCAGGCGGATCATGAAAAAAGCGATTGTAATAATGATAAAAAGTGTCGGGATGGTTCCGACAATTCGTTTGAGAATATAGGAAATCACTTATTTTGATAAATAACGACTTGGGTGTCTATCCATGACATTATCCTGCCACCCCTTGATATCTGGACTCAACAAATGCTGGGTGGTGTAATAATAAACCGGGATTAGTGGCATATCAGCCAATAGGATTTTTTCTGCCTGTTGCATAAGGTCTACACGCTTTTTACTATCACTTTGTTTTTCTGCCTGCTGCATCAGTTTATCAAATTCTGTATTTTTCCATGCCGAGGGATTTATGGTCCCCACATCAGAGCGAAACAAATCCAGAAAATTAGAGGCATCATTATAATCACCAATCCACCCTGCCCTGATTAACTCAAACTGTTTTTGTGTCCGAGAATCCAGATACACTTTCCATTCTTCATTGCGCAATTTAAGTTTAACACCCAATGTCTGCTTCCACATGGCAGATAATGCAATCGCAATTTTTTTATGATTGTCGCTGGTGTTATATAACAGCTCAACCTCAAGTGGTTTATCGCGTGAATAGCCAGATTCTGCATAAAGCTTTTGTGCCAGAGCAATACGTTTCTTTTTAGCCAACGCCAATTCAGGAATAGTCTGGGAGGTATAGCCATTCATGCCCGGTGGTACCCAGCTCAAACCTGGTAACTCACCTGCTTTGGTTATCTTTTGGGTAAGAATTTCACGATCAATTGCCAGACTTAACGCCTTACGTAACGCCAGATTATCTTTAAAAGGTGCTTTCTCAAGATTCATTGCCAGATAGTAGGTGCCGATATAGGGTGTATTGTGAAAAGTATCTTTGATATTTTCGCTGATCCACTTTATCTGATCTGAAGGTACATCATCAGTAATATCCAGTTCACCGGCACGAAAACGTTTTAGCTCGGCACTTTTATCTTCTGTAGGATAGTAATAAACCGTATCTATCTTGATGCTGTCTTTATCCCGGTAATGGGGGTTTTTAACCAGTTTAAGATGCGATTGTGGCTCCCATTCGGCTAGTCGATAAGGACCATTTGAAATAAGTTTTCCCGCCCTTGTCCATTTTTTGCCATGTTTTTTAATAGAACCAGAAGGAACGGGGTATGCCATGTGATGAGTCAATAAACCCGTAAGGAAAGGTGTAGGATTTTCTAATTGGAGCTGTAGTGTTAATTCATCAATGGCTTTAACGCCCAGCTTATTGATATCTTTTTCTTCACCTTTGCTAATCGCCTTGGCGTTTTTAATAGGCCAGAGGATAAAGGCGTATTCAGACGTTGTCGCAGGTAAAACTGCGCGTTTATAGGCATTTACAAAATCAGTTGCTGTTACCTTACTACCATCTGACCATTTACCATCTTCACGTAGCTGGAAAGTCCAGATCTTACCAGATTCATCTTGCTGCCAACTTTTAGCTGCACCCGGAATATAGGAACCATCAGCAGCTTCTGAAACTAGTCCTTCAAACAGGTCACGCTGGATATTTGCCTCGGGTACTCCCGTGGATTTATGCATATCCAGTGTTTCTGGCTCAGCACCATTGCCTCTATGTATTACCATTTCTGCCTGAGCACTAAACCCTAGAAGTAGTAAACATAAAACACGAATTAACTTAATCAAAATACAATCCCCATGTGCAAGTTGTGCAAAAACAAATAACAATGAGTCACAGTTTATAGCCTAATTAGGCAAAAAGGAATTTTCTCCCAATACCCTTCTTACACGCAACTTGACAGAATCTATCCAGCTATCTGTTTTTAATAGATGAAACTGTGGATACATGGTTAAAATGTATTACTAAATAGTAAAAATAATAACAGGATAAGTAAATTATGAGATCCTATATCTTCTTGGCCACCTTTGTCGCAACAATTTTTATCTTTAAATGGGTATATACACCAGAATCAGCCCCTGTTAAAGCACAGACTGATACTGAAATAAGCAAAGCCGAAAAAGCGCCTGAACATCCACCTTTGGGCCTGCTTTCAAAGAAAAAGATCACAAAAAATATAGAGAAATCAGCAAACGTCTGGGAAGAAGTTCACAGTGTAAAAGGTGGATTGGTTAAGATTCGATCCATTAGACAAACATTCCCGACCAAACTTGCCAGAACTTACGAAGTAAAACATTTCGATTTGAATGGCAAACTGATTTATTCAAGAATTGCCTCCACCCATAGCAACAGTATTACGATTTATCGCTCTGGAAAAAATGGAAAGCGGTCAGAAAAAATTGGAGCCGTTGAAGTCATTGATTTTAAAGATGAGCCAAGTGAAGAGTGTTTAAAGAACCGTTATAAAATTTATGATATGCCTAAAGCATGTAAAGCCAATGTGAAAATCATGTCGAACAGTAATTCAATACGCCTTAAGCTTAATACTAATGTTGCATTAATTTACGACAAATCAGGTAAGCATAAACGCATTCTCGCGTCTGATGCAGATCATCTCAGTGAGGTAAAAAAACATATTCGACAGGTTTATAAAGAAACCAAGCTTGCAAAACCACTGAAAGAACCGATAATCTAAGGGATCTCTGATCAAGTCTCTTCGATTGAGCTACTTACGTATCCCTATCAAATTCAACACGCAGTCCATTGGTTCCACAACGAACTTTACCATTAATATAAACCAGGTCACCATTAACAACGGTTGCATATACGCTGGAGCGGAATTCATACCCATCAAAAGGTGTCCAGCCACATTTTGAAATAACATCTTTATGTCTGGCAGTAATACCTTTTTCAAGGTCAACAATCACAAGATCAGCCCAGTAACCTTCACGAATATAGCCGCGTTCTTTTATATCGTATAACTCTGCTATAGCATGACTGGTTTTTTCCACAACAAATTCCAGAGAAAAAATTCCATCTTGATAATGCTCCAACAAAGAAGGCATAACATATTGAACCAGTGGCAAACCAGAGGGTGCATTAAAATAGCTTCCCTGCTTTTCTTCCCAGGTGTGTGGCGCATGGTCTGTCGCAATGGCATCAAGACGACCATCCAGTAAACCCTGAAATAAACCTGCCCGGTCAACCTCTGTCTTAATCGCTGGGTTACATTTAATCAGCGCACCTTTTTCAGCATAGTCTTCATCAGTAAAAGCAAGGAAATGTGAACAAACTTCAGCCGTTATACGCTTCTCACTAATCGGTAAGTCAGAAAACATTTCGGCTTCTTTTGCGGTAGTGATATGCAGTATATGAAGACGTGTATCATGTGCTTTTGCCAGCTCCATTGCCAAGCTTGAGGACTTATAACAGGCCTCTTCACTTCGAATGATTGGGTGTAATTCAAAGGGAATATCATCACCATAGATCTGCCGATAATTTTCTTCATTTTCAACAATAGTCGGCGTATCTTCACAGTGAGTTGCAATCAATAAAGGGGCATGTTTAAAAACACCATTGAGGGTTTCTTCATCATCAACTAGCATATTGCCCGTTGAAGCACCCATGAAAACCTTTAAACCGCAGCAAGCTAATGGATCAATCGCTTTGATCTCTTCGAGATTATCATTCGATGTTCCGTGATAAAATGAATAGTTGGCAATTGATTTTTCTGCCGCCAATTTCATTTTATCTTCCAGAATTTCACTATTAAGAACATTTGGAATGGTGTTTGGCATATCGAAAAATGTCGTAACGCCACCCGCGACCGCTGCACGTGACTCAGTGCATAAGTCTGCCTTATAGGTCATCCCCGGCTCACGAAAATGAACCTGATCATCAATCATGCCTGGCAAGACATATTTACCTTTTACATCCAGAATATTCTGTACTTTCATTGAAGAAAGATCTTTGCCAATTTTTTCAATACGCCCACCTCTGATATAAATATCAGATTCAAAAATCGTATTTTCATTGACTATTTTTGCGTTGAGTATGAGTAGCGTTCCCATAGGTTCAGCCTTTTAAGCGTTGATACGTTCTAATGTCACGAACGAATAGGGGTAAGGATTTTTATCATCAGCAGGATTATTAATTCTGTCTACTTGATTCCATTCATATTGAGTATAGTCCGGGAAAAAAGTATCACCTTTAAATTCTTCATCAATTAATGTCAGATAAAGCATATCGGCTTCTTGCAGATAGTTATTATAGAGATTAGCACCACCTGTTATAAAAACTTCATCAGATTTATTTTCAGATTGTTTAGCGGTAATCAGCGCGTCATCCAGTGTATTAACGACTGTGCAACCTTTAATTTTCAAATCCGCATTGCGACTTAGAATAATATTTAATCGTCCTGGAAGTGAAAATCCAATCGAATCATAGGTTTTTCTGCCCATAATAATTGGACTGCCCATGGTAGTTTTTTTAAACCACTGTAAATCAGCCGGTAGATGCCAGGGCATTTGATTATCCAGACCAATAACCCTGTTGTTCCCCATGGCTGCAATCATCGAGAGTTTCATTTTATAATAACACCCGAAACATCTCGTAAACTAGGCTGATGCTGAGCTTTGCATAAATTCTAGCAGTCGTTAAAAAAGCTAACGAACTATCATTAAAAACTGGGGGGGGTGCCATTGAGAAAATAACCTTATTTAACTACTTTAAGAGTTGGTCGTTTTTTTACAGGTTTTTTTGCTTTCGGTTTACTACCAGCAGGAGGAGTATCATCTGGCGGAGTTTCATCGGATATAGTTTCTGGCTCAAAGGTAAGACCTTCACCATTTTCACTGGCATACAATGCTAGAACGGAGCCAATTGGAGAATAAATACTAAATGGCTTGCCGCCAAATCGAGCGCTAAAGCTTAGACCGTCTTTATCAATCAATAAATCCTTCGCCGCAGAGGGACTAATGTTTAAAATGATTTTTCCATCTTCAACAAATTGTTGAGGTACTTGCACTTGTGGATTTTCAGCAAACAAGAGTACATGAGGTGTTGCTTCATTATCCACCACCCACTCATAAATAGCGCGCAATAGATAAGACTTGTTAGATGAGAACTGCATAAATAAATGGATTACGGACGAATGGATTGTTCCGCTATTGTCAAGGACCCCTGAAATAAATCACGTGAGAACACCCGATCCATGTAGTTCAGAATAGGCTTTACTTCTGGACCATTTAGATCAATCCCGTATTTTGGCAAGCGCCAAAGAATCGGGGCTATGGTACAGTCGATTAGAGAAAAATCATTACTTAAAAAATAATCTTTAATCGCAAACACTTCAGCTGCCGCGAGCATACTCTCTTTTAAAATGATTCGTGCTGTATCAACACGTTCTTGCTCGCCACTCTCAAGATCACTCACCAGTGAGAGCCAATCCTTTTTAATACGGAATAAGGTTAAACGTGTATGTGCACGAGTTACCGGATCTACTGGCATTAATGGCGGGTGTGGAAAACGCTCATCAAGATATTCCATGATTACATGCGAATCATAGAGAACTAACTCACGATCAACCAGTGTAGGAGCAGAATTATAAGGATTAAGATCAGCTAAATCTTCAGGTTTATTATTAGGATCCATCTCAATAATATCGGCTTGAATATCTTTTTCAGCCAGAACAATACGTACACTATGACAATGTGGACAGTCTGGTAAAGTAAATAGAGTCATTACCGAACGACGATTAGCAACTGATGACATTAAACACTCCTAAACATTAAAAAAGGCTGCCCATTTCGAGCAGCCCCATATTCTATACTATAAATCTTAAAAAATCCTTGCCAATTAAAACCACAAAAACTAAATCAGATTAATGTATATCTTTCCAGTATTCCTTCTCTAGAGCCAGAGCAACAACAAAGAAAAGAACTAAAAATAACAATGTAAATATGCCATACATTGTACGTGATAACTGTGCAGGCTCACCAACATAGGCAAGAAAGTTAGTTAAATCTCGAACAACCTGATCATATTCATGCGCTGAAAGTTTTCCAGGCTTAAGTACTTTAAGTGTTGCAGGTGCAGCATGACCATGTGCTTCTTCCTTAACCTGCCACCCCTGTAGTTCCCACAACACATGAGGCATACCAACATCTTTAAAGATAGTATTGTTGACACCCATTGGACGTGAATCATCTAGGTAGAAACCTTTTAAATAGGAGTATATCCAGTCAGCACCACGTGCACGAGCGACAACAGATAAATCAGGTATGCTTGTTCCAAAAGCTTCCGCTGCTGCCTTTGGTGCATAAGCGGACTTCATTAAAGCACCGACCTTATCCTGCTTACCGTCTTCATCATAAGTGAATATGAAGTTCTCTTTTAACAAGGTAGCCACTTGATCTTCGCTTAAACCATTCGCTTCATTTAAGCCAATATCTTTAGCAACACGGTTATAACGACTAAATTCCAGCGAGTGACAACCAATACAGTAATTTATGTATTTTTGCGCACCACGTTGTAGGCTCACTTTATCGCTCATATCAATATTGGCACTTTGTAAAGCAACACCATGTCCAGGACTCGGAACGCTACTCAGAACGACTAAGATCAAAACTGGCACCAATAACACAAATACCCATTTACGTATGCTATTACTCATGATGTAACCCTCTCTGGAACTGCTTTCTCCGCATTACAACCACGCAACACGAATGGTAACAATAAAGTCAATGCCAAGTAACCGATTGGCCAAACCCACTGCAATTTTATCTGAGCGTAATCTACTGCAGCATCGGGATTAGCACGAATAAAGTCTATGCCGAAAATAATAGCTGCTAAAAGAATAAACCAGACGAGGTAACGACCTGGTTTTGCTGCATTACTATGTGCAAATATGACCGCAAAGAACAGGAAGTAAATCTCGGTCATGCGTATACCCATTTCTTTATACTCAGGTGTAACCGCTTTTACGCCAAGGTAACCAAGAATAATGAAAACAACAGCAAAAATAGCAAGATTCAACATATGTGCCGTATTGCGATAGCGCCATGATTTAATCGGGTTACGATCAAGCCAAGGCAGCAAGAACAACAAAATTATTGCGCCAAACATAGCCGCCGTTCCCGCAAATGGAGATAAGGTTACCGCTCGTAACACCGTATAGAATGGCGTGAAGTACCAAACCGGCGCAATATGTTCAGGTGTCTTCAATGGATTTGCAGGCTCAAAGTTTGCATGCTCAATGAAGTATCCGCCCATTTCAGGGGCAAAGAAGATGATTGCAAAGAACACCATTAAAAACACTACGATGGCAGGAATATCATGCACTGTGTAGTAAGGGTGGAAAGGAACGCCATCCAGTGGAACACCTTTTTCATTCTTAAGTGCTTTTATTTCAATACCATCAGGGTTATTTGAACCAACCCTATGCAAAGCAACGATATGAACAAATACCAAGGCAACCAGAATCAATGGTACAGCTGCAACATGGAATGCAAATAAACGATTCAAGGTAGGATCGGAGATAACAAAATCACCACGTATCCACTCTGAAATTTCACCACCAACAAATGGAATAGTATTAAACAGATTAATAATTACCTGTGCGCCCCAGTAAGACATATTACCCCAAGGTAATAAGTAGCCCATGAAGGCTTCTGCCATTAGAGCCAGATATAGCGCCATTCCAATTAACCAAACCAGTTCACGCTTGCCTTTATATGAACCATACATCAGACCACGGAACATGTGGAAGTAGACTACAATAAAGAACGCTGAGGCGCCGGTGGAATGCATATAACGGATAAACCAACCACCGGGAACATCACGCATGATGTATTCAACCGAGGCATACGCTAAAGCCGCATCGGGCTTGTAATGCATGGTAAGGAAGATACCTGAAACAATCTGGATAACCAAAACCAACATTGCCAGAACACCAAAGTAATACCATGCATTGAAGTTTTTAGGTGCATAGTACTCAGACATATGTGCTTTCCAGGTATCAACAATTGGAAAACGTTCATCTACCCAGCCTAATAAACCGGTAGCTTCTGTATTTGTATTCATAGCCATTATGCTGCACCTCCGCTATTACCTATCAGAATCACACCATCAGTTTTGTAATAATGCTCTGGCACCACAAGGTTAGTAGGAGCAGGAACATTTTTATAGACACGACCCGCAAGGTCAAACTTGGAACCATGACAAGGGCAGAAAAAACCACCCAACCAGTCAGCCCCCATATCAGCAGGAGCTATTTCTGGACGATAAGTAGGAGAACAACCTAGATGTGTACAAATACCAATTAGCACCAAGATTTCAGGCTTTCTAGAACGCGCATCATTCTTTGCATATGCAGGTTGCTGCGTTTCAACAGCTGAATCAGGGTCTGCTAACAAGTTGTTAATACTTGGCAGATCAGCCAGCATTTTCTCTGTACGGCTGACAACCCAGATTGGTTTACCCTGCCAAACAGCCTTAAGCCTTTGACCTGGCTGAATTTTACTTATGTTCATCTCAACCGGAGCACCAGCATTCAAAGCACGAGCACTTGGCTTCCATGAAATTAAAAGTGGCGCGGCAAACGCTGCTGTACCCGCTGCACCGACGACAGATGTTGCTGCAATCAGCATACGCCTACGCTTTACATCGACTGTATTCGAATCAGAATCTGACATGATTCATGTTCTCCACATAAATTTATTAATTAAAAGCTTACAATGCACATTCTTAGTTGACACTACATCATTAGTTGACACTAATATATGCGTAAAAAACCGCAACATCCTCGCTTAACTTTATCAGAAGGTCAAGGGATAATCGGAATAATCAATAGGTTTTTGACCTGAAAGCTATAAAAAGCCTGCATGTAAATTAGCAGGCTTTCTATAGACATAAATTGACAATATTAACCTAGACGACTAGTTACTTCATCAACAACCCTATCACTTGAGGTTGCAACAACCGTAAATAGCTGACCTTTCTTTTCATAGTAACCAGCAAGTGGTGCGGTCATTTCATCATAAGTATCAAGACGCTTGCTGATTGCTTCAACTGTTTCATCAGCACGCTGGATTGTTTTGCTGCCACACTTATCACAAATACCTTCAACTTTAGATGGCATGCTTTTTACATTGTAAATAGCCTGACAATCAGGGTTCTCACAAGTACGACGAGTTGTTAGACGGTCGTAGATTACATCACGAGGCACATCTAGATTTACAACAAAATCAAGCTCTACACCAATTTTATCTAGCAATACTTCTAATGCTTCAGCCTGTGGAATGGTACGTGGAAATCCATCAAGCAAGAATCCATTTTTACAATCATCTTCAAGTAGGCGCTCACCCATGATATTCATGATCAACTCATCAGGAACTAAATCACCAGCATCCATAAAGCCTTTTGCTTCTTTACCAAGATCTGTACCTGCCGTTACTGCACCACGTAAAATATCGCCTGTTGAGATTTGCACAGAACCATCTACTTTCGTTAATAGTTTTGCAACGGTTCCTTTACCTGCTCCAGGAGCGCCTAATAAGATAAGTTTCATTTGTATTTTCCTAATCAATTGAATTTGTAAATTTTGGGTTTGCGCATTCTAAAGCAAACGCTGACTAATTCCAATAAATTCCGCTGAGTCATGACCTCAATTACAACAAAGAAGCGCTTGTAAGCAATGGATGATGCGTTATAATTCTTTGCCTTTCCCCTTTCACAAAGATACTCATGAAATTATCTGCACTCACTGCACTCTCCCCCGTTGATGGTCGATACGCTGGCAAAACCAGCTCATTACGCCAGTTTTTTAGTGAATATGGCCTTATCAAACATCGAGTAATGATTGAAATTAGATGGCTACAGGCTTTAGCAAATCATTCAGAAATTAAGGAAGTGCCCGTCTTTTCCAACGATGCAAATCAGACACTTGAAGCAGTTTTAGATAATTTTGATGAATCAGATGCACAACGAGTTAAAGATATTGAGCGCATCACTAATCACGATGTCAAAGCAGTCGAATATTATCTTAAAGAGAAAATTGCCGACAATTCAGAACTAAACGCGGTCAGTGAATTTATTCATTTTGCCTGCACATCTGAAGATATTAACAATCTATCCTACGCGCTCATGCTCAAAGGTGGACGCGAGGAAGTGCTAATACCCGAAACGGGACAACTCATTGAAGCTATAAAAGAACTCGCAAATGAGTATGCTGAGATTCCACTATTGTGTCGGACCCACGGTCAACCTGCCTCGCCATCAACACTGGGCAAAGAAATGGCAAATGTGGTTTATCGGCTACAACGCCAACAAAAACAGATTGCAGAAGTTGAGCTACTGGGGAAAATCAATGGAGCCGTTGGTAATTACAACGCCCACTTAAGTGCCTACCCTAAGTTGAATTGGGAAAAATTTGCTAAAGACTTTGTAGAATCACTCGGTCTCAGCTGGAATCCATACACGATTCAGATTGAACCTCACGATTATATCGCTGAGCTATTTGATGCAACTTCACGTTATAACACTATTATTATCGACTTTTGTCGTGATATCTGGTCGTATATTTCAATAGGTTATTTCAAACAAAAAGTAATCGCAGGCGAAGTAGGTTCATCCACCATGCCACATAAGGTTAATCCGATTGATTTTGAAAATGCGGAAGGTAATATGGGCATGGCAAACGCAATGATGGCGCATTTATCACAGAAGCTCCCTATTTCCCGCTGGCAACGTGACCTGACTGATTCAACCGTGTTAAGAACGCTAGGCGTTGGACTGGGACATACTAGTATTGCGATCCAGTCTACTTTAAAAGGCATTTCCAAGCTTGAAGTAAACGAGGAAGCCATCACAGCCGATCTGAATAATAACTGGGAAGTACTTGCCGAACCGGTACAAACCGTGATGCGCCGCTATGGTATCGAAAACCCTTATGAAAAACTTAAAGAACTAACCCGGGGACAACGCATTACTCCCGACATAATGGCTGAATTTATTAATACATTACAAATCCCGGATGATGCAAAAGCAGTATTACGTGAAATGACGCCAGCAAACTATATTGGCAATGCCATTGAGCAGGCTAAAAAGATTTAATAGCATGCGCCGATACAGAAAAGTGGGGGGGGTGCTATGTGAGGCTGTAAAAGCATTCGTGGAACTCAAAAAAACGGCTAAAATCCCCCATGTTTCGCCCAAAAAA
>Ga0209633_10005007_pt1 | contig 11738 bp, 11 predicted proteins | sample Cruoilmetagenom1_FD_187290 | JGI IMG/M metagenome (GOLD analysis project Ga0209633, IMG submission 187290) | Oil polluted marine microbial communities from Coal Oil Point, Santa Barbara, California, USA - Sample 1 (SPAdes) (version 2) | ecosystem: Environmental > Aquatic > Marine > Oil seeps ... | reverse complement strand
TTTCTAATGTAATATACACTGGAAAATGATCGCTAAACCCACCTTGATGCCATTTACCAATATAAGTTCTAAAAGGGTTCCCTTTTCGTTTTCCTTTCCATTCTTTTAAAAAATGGTCATCAAAGATTTCTGCTTGTTTAAAAACATGCGTTTTATGTTGCTCTTCAAAAAAGTTTCGACTAAAAATGATCTGGTCAAATAAAAACCAATCATCATTGAACCTTAAACTTCCCTGCCCTTTATCAATAATAGATTCAAAAGGATTATAGAACTCGTGTGTAACCAGATGTTGTTTAATACTTGTACTGGTAGGGTCATCATTAAAATCACCCATAATTATTATTTTAGGATTTTCAGTTGCTAGTTTAATTTTAGTAATAATCTCATGATTTAAGGCTGCGGCTTTGATGCGTCTAGGTTCTGTTTCCTTAGTCCCTTTACGTCTTGAAGGCCAATGATTCACCATAAAGTGAACTAACTCGCCATTTAGTTTTCCTTTCACAAAAAGCACATCTCTGGTATAATCTCTTTCCCCATCTTCTTGATATAAATATAATGTTACCGTTTCAGAATCAATAAATTCAAAATACTTTTTTTGATAGATCAAGGCAACGTCTATTCCACGTTCATCAGGCGAATCAAAATGCGCAATTCCGTAGTTATATTCTTGTAGTGCCTCGGTATTAACTAAATCTGTTACTACTTGTAAGTTCTCAACTTCAGCTAATCCAACAATTACTGGCGGGGTAAAACTAGTATCAGTTCCTATCTGAGAAATAACTGAGCTTAATTTTTTAAGTTTTCTATTATATCGTTTGGCATCCCACTTTTTTTTACCCTCAGGTGTAAAGTCATCATCCAACGTATCGGGATCATCGTAGATATCAAATAAATTCTCAAGATTATAAAATGCAACGGTGTAAAGATTGTCTTGTTTAGTGTCTTCGCTCAAAATGGTTTGGTCTAAAAATCGAAAGTACGAAATTTAATCCTTTTACTATACCTTTGCACTATGATTGAAAAAAAGAAGTTAGATTTTGAAAAGGCTGTTTTAATTGGAGTTATTACTCAAGGACAAAATGAAGAAAAGTCTAAAGAATATTTAGATGAGTTAGAATTTTTAACTTATACAGCTGGTGGTGAAGTATTAAAACGTTTTACTCAAAAAATTGATACTCCTAATCCAAAAACATTTATAGGTACCGGTAAAATAGAAGAAGTTCGTGAATTTATTGAAGCGAACGATATTGGTTCGGTTATTTTTGATGATGAACTAACACCTGGACAACAAAAAAATATAGAACGTATCTTAGAATGTAAAATCTTAGATAGAACAACACTGATCCTCGATATTTTTGCTCAAAGAGCTCAAACAAGCTATGCTAGAACCCAGGTAGAATTGGCACAATATCAATATTTATTACCTCGACTAACCGGCTTGTGGACTCACCTTGAAAGGCAACGCGGTGGTATTGGTATGCGTGGCCCCGGTGAAACAGAAATTGAAACAGATAGACGTATTGTACGTGATAAAATTGCCTTACTAAGAAAAAAGATTCTAGTAATTGATAAGCAAATGGCGGTTCAACGAGGTAATAGAGGTAAAATGGTAAGGGTTGCGATCATAGGTTATACCAATGTTGGTAAGTCTACACTCATGAATGTGGTTAGCAAAAGCAAGGTTTTTGCTGAAAATAAGCTCTTTGCAACCTTAGATACTACTGTTAGAAAAGTAGTTATTAAAAATATTCCGTTTTTGTTGTCTGATACTGTTGGTTTCATTAGAAAACTACCCACACAATTGGTAGAATCGTTTAAATCTACTTTAGATGAGGTAAGAGAGGCTGATCTATTATTACATGTGGTTGATATTTCACATCCTAATTTTGAAGAACATATTGATTCTGTAAATAAAATCTTAGACGAAATAAAAAGTGCCGATAAACCTACTTTAATGGTTTTTAATAAAATTGACAATTATACTTATGCAACTATTGATGAAGATGATCTAGTTACAGAAAGGACAAAAGCACACTACACTTTAGAAGACTGGCAAAAAACTTGGATGGCGAAATTAGGTGGTGATTGTTTATTTATTTCTGCTTTAAACAAAGAAAATTTAGATGAGTTCAAGGACAAAGTTTTTGAAGCGGTTAAGAAGACTCATATTTCTAGATTTCCATATAATGATTTCTTGTATCAAGAGTATGAATAAAATTAATCTTGTTTTTCTTCATCGATAATTCCGTGTCTTTTTACACGTTTTTTCCAATTTTTTTTGGCTAATTGTTGCATATCAGAATCGGTATCGGTTTCATCCATAATTTCAAGTCCTAGTAAAGTTTCAAATACATCTTCCATAGTTACCAAGCCACTTATTGAACCGTATTCATCAACAACCAAAGCAATATGTTCTTTTTCCTGAACTAGTTTTTCAAAAAGATTGGGTATTGCTACATTTCTATTAACAACCAACAGTTCTCGTTTTAAATCGACTAACTTCAAATGATCATTACCTTCTGCAACATTTTTAAATACATCATTCTTTAAAATATAACCCGTAATGTCATCACTGTTTTCTTTATAGATAGGAATTCTAGAAAATTGAAGGGATTTATTTTTATCAAAAAAGGCTTTGACGCTTTGTTCTTCTAATGCCGTTTTTAATACAGTTCTCGGTGTCATAATATCTTTTGCCGAAATTGATTTAAAATTCAATAAGTTTTTAATCACTTTAGATTCTGATTCCTTAAAAACACCTTCTTCATGTGCTATATCAGCCATCGCATGAAAATCTTCACGACTTAATACACTTCCGTGATGTCCTTTTCCTCCTATCAGTTTTGTTGTTAGTTGTAACAACCATAAAATGCCAGTCCACTTCAATGGAAAAATCAATACTTTTAGCGCTTTACTGGTAAAGTTTGCCAACTGTTTCCAATAAGTGGCGCCAATAGTTTTTGGTATGATTTCAGAAACTACTAAAATTAGCATTGTCATAATTGCCGAAACTATTCCAACAATATTATCTCCTGAACCAAATGCTTTTTCAGCTTGAACACCTACTAATATTGCACCCACAGTATGAGCTATAGTATTCAGGGTAAGTATTGCAATTAATGGTTTATCAACATCTTTTTTAAGCGCTTCGAGAGTTTCAGCAAAAGCTTTCCCTTCTTTTTTCTTAACATTTATATACGTTGGTGTTATGCTTAACAAAACAGCTTCTAGAATTGAGCATAAAAAAGAAAAGAATATAGAGATTACTCCGTAAACAATTAATAAGGTCATTTATCTTTTATTTAACTGCTAATTTAAAACAAAAAAAGCAGTATAAAAAAGGCACTCTTAAGAGTGCCTTTTAATTTTTAATAATGATGTGGTTAAAAGTGCTATGTTCTATTATAAACTATAGTTTAAACCAAACATCCAATATGATTGTAATTTATTATCAACATTGTCAAATGTTGGAGTTGGTATTGGATCAAAGCCTAAAGCATTATTTAAAGCTTCTTGTTTATTGTCTCTTAAACCAAATTCAAAGCCTACACCAATTTTTTTCCAAAGCGTATAGCCAAATGAGTTTGTCCATGTCCAATTTGAAAAATCAGCACTTTTATAACTTTGAAATGCTGAAAGATTAGTTTTAAAGTTTACATCACCTAACTGTTTAGTATAATCAACAACTATTTTAGCTCCTAAAGAAGATTCAAAAACGGTATCTCCACTACTAAAAACAAAGTTATAATTTAATGGATGTATTACTACTACCATATCTGTAATTGGTGTCCAAGTAAAACCAACTCCAAGGTCAAGATAACCAGGATCATTAAAATTATCGATAATTGTTGTTCTATACTCCCCTAAAGTAGAGACTGCCCATTTTTCACTTAATTTATGCCCATATAATGAAGTAATAGTAAAAACATCAGTAGCTGATTCAAAATCACTATCAATATCATCATCTTTATCATCATTTTTTACCCAAGATAAATTTACTGTAGCCGAATTTCTCCAGAAAAATTTCTCTTGTAAGTTATTTGCAAAGGCATTAACAGTAAAACCTATATTTCCTGCAGATGAATTTGGTGCTCCTTTAGAATACCAGTTGTTAAAACCCGAAAGGCTCCCTCCAATTGTACCAAATGCCCCTTTTTTCCATCCAGGTAGCGCATCAATTTTACCTTGTATGGCATCAACTTTAGCCTGCAATGCAGCAATTGAATCTTTTTTTGGTGTTTGTTCAGCTTTTAGTTCTTCTAATGTTTGTGCATAAGTAGATGTAAATGCATATATCATTACAAATGCTAATAATAGTTTCCTCATGATTTTCAAAATTAATTTTTAGTTTGAGGTGCAAAAATAAGAATTATTCTTTAAGAAGATTTAAGGTCTTATTTTTTTGCTTTGTATAAAGGAACTGTAGAGCAGGCTTCACCAAACATAATTGACTTGGCAACAGGTTGTAATTTTTCAATTAATTGAACCGATGCTGTTTCAGGAATGGGTTTATTTGAACAACCTTTTATAATAATTGGCTTGTCTTTGTAGATGTCTATTTCTAGATTTGAAATAATTTCTTGAAAAATAATAGTTTCTAAAAGATCAAGATTACCAACCACTATTTTTTTTGCAAACGGACTCAATTTTGTAGTAATTAACAAATACGCCCATGAAGGAATAATAGCATCTGTTAAACAAAATAATGCCACATAATTATCTTTGTATTGACTCCAATTATGATTTTCGACACTTTCTCGAAAATCTTTTTCTTTAAGGATAATTCCTTCAAATAACCATTTAGAAATATCAAAAATGATACGCTTGCCTTCAGGATAAAAATCTTCAAGATCTATAGTAATTAACTTACTTGAGGTGACTCTATTTATAATTTCGTTCGCGATAATATTGTCTTTTTTCTTTTCTCTCTGCTCTTTCTTCTTAAAGAAACCCTAATTCCAGTTTTGCTTCTTCACTCATCATATCTTGTGACCAAGTTGGATCAAAGGTTATTTCAACCTCTGCATCATTAATTTCTTCTAAAGTTTTTATTTTTTCTTCAACTTCAACAGGTAGAGTTTCAGCAACAGGGCAATTTGGCGAAGTAAGAGTCATTAATATTTTCGCCTCATTATTCTCATTTACAAAAACATCATAAATTAAACCTAGTTCATATATATCAACAGGAATTTCAGGGTCATAAATAGTTTTTATAACCTCAATAATTTTATCGCCTATTTCTTGTAATTGTGTTTCTGTCATTTCTTCCTTTTTAGACTGATTCTAAATAAACTACAAATATACTTAAAATTATAATTAACCTGCTTTGAATGTAAACAACTATTGAGTCAATTTAGATTGATAAGCAACAGCATATAATTTCAACTGCTTTATCATAGAGACCAAGCCGTTTGCTCTAGTGGGAGAAAGATGTTCTTTTAACCCTATTTCATCTATAAAAGCAGTATCAGCTTCTAAAATTTCTTGTGGAGTGTGATTTGAAAAAACGCGTAATAAAAGTGAGACGATGCCTTTAGTTAAAATCGCATCGCTATCTGCTGTATATATAATTTTATTGCCTTCCAGTTCTGCATATAACCATACTTTTGATTGGCATCCTTTTATGATATTATCATCAATCTTAAATCTATCTTCAATCAAAGGAATTGATTTCCCTAATTCGATAATATATTCATAGCGTCCCATCCAATCATCAAACATTGAAAATTCATCTACAATTTCTTCTTGTATTTCTTTGATAGTCATTATTAAAACTTATTTTTGCACTAGATATAGGCTGGTTTTATATAAAAACACAAAATTACAGTAAAATTTTAAATAAAATTCCTTCTCTAAAAGAAGGTTAGGGTAAGATTATGAGTAAACTTTTAATAGTAGGCACACTGGCTTTTGATAAAATTGAAACACCTTTTGGAAAAACCGATAAAATTTTAGGTGGCGCAGCTACTTTTATAGGATTATCTGCTTCACAATTTGGAGTGCGATCTGCTATAGTATCAGTTGTGGGAGATGATTTTCCTCAAGGTTATCTGGAAATGTTGCAAAATAAAAATATTGATACTTCTGGTGTTGAAATTGTAAAAGGAGGTAAAACTTTCTTTTGGAGTGGTAAATATCACAATGATATGAACTCTAGAGACACTTTGATAACTGAGTTAAATACATTGGCTGATTTTAATCCGATTGTGCCTGAAAGTTTTAAAGATACTGATTTTTTAATGTTAGGTAATTTACATCCATTAATTCAACAATCTGTTATTGAGCAAATCCCTGAAAGACCAAAACTAGTAGTATTGGATACTATGAATTTTTGGATGGATAATGCTTGGGATGAACTTATAGAAGTGATTAAGAAAGTTGATGTTATTACTATTAATGATGAAGAAGCAAGACAATTAAGCGGTGAATATTCGTTGGTAAATGCTGCACAAAAAATTCATGAAATGGGCCCAAAATATGTTGTTATTAAAAAAGGAGAACATGGTGCTTTATTGGTCAATGACGATAAAATGTTTTATGCCCCTGCATTACCATTAGCTGAAGTATATGACCCTACCGGAGCCGGAGATACTTTTGCAGGAGGTTTTATCGGTTATTTGGCAAAAACTAGGGATATATCATTTGAAAATATGAAGAATGCAGTAATTTATGGATCCAATTTAGCTTCCTTTTGTGTTGAAAAATTTGGAACCAGAAGGATGGAATACCTGACTGGAGATGAAATTCATAAGCGTCTACGTAGATTTAAAGAATTAACTCAGTTTGAAATAGAAATAAATTAAATAATCTTCCGCAATCTTGTTGCGGATTTTTTTTTGCCAAAAATATGAGTGACGCCATAAAACATGAATGCGGAATTGCATTGGTAAGGTTACTAAAACCACTTGAATTCTACCAAAAAAAATACGGTACTTCTTTCTATGCCATCAATAAGATGTATTTATTGATGGAAAAACAGCATAACCGTGGGCAAGATGGCGCTGGTTTTGCGAGCATAAAATTTGATGTAGAGCCTGGCACAAGATATATAAGTCGTGTCAGGTCTAATCAGCAATCGCCAATTCAAGATGTTTTTGCTCAAATTAATGACCGGTTCAATACTATTCTTGAAGAAAATCCAACTAAAAAAACCGATGTACAATGGCAGTTAGAAAATATGCCTTATGTTGGTAATTTATTTTTAGGTCATGTCCGTTATGGTACTTTTGGTAAAAACAGTATTGAGAGCGTACATCCTTTTCTTCGCCAGAACAACTGGAAACATAAAAACCTGATTGTTGCAGGTAATTTTAATATGACCAATTCAAATGAATTATTGGAAGAATTGATTGAATTGGGTCAGCATCCTAAAGAAAATACCGATACCGTTACGGTAATGGAAAAAATCGGACATTTTTTAGATGATGAAGTTTCTGATATCTATCAACAATGTAAAGAAACAGGGATTGGTAAAAAAGAAGCTTCAACTGTAATTGAAGAAGAGTTAAATATTAAAAAAATCCTTCAAAGAGCTTCAAAAAATTGGGATGGTGGTTACGCCATGGCTGGTTTAATAGGGCATGGAGATGCTTTTGTGCTACGTGATCCTTCAGGAATAAGACCGGCCTATTATTATAAAGATGATGAAGTAGTCGTAGTTGCTTCAGAAAGACCGGTCATACAAACTGTTTTTAATGTAGATTATGAAAAAATACATGAATTAGAGAGAGCACACGCCTTAATTATTAAAAAAGGTGGTTCTACTTCTGTTGATCAGATTATGGATCAACTTCCTAATAAGGCATGTTCCTTTGAGCGTATCTATTTTTCAAGAGGTAGTGACGCCGAGATCTATGAAGAGCGTAAAAAATTAGGGAAACTTATTTTTCCTATAGTACTAAAAAATATAGATAACGATATTAAAAATACCGTTTTTTCTTATATTCCTAATACCGCTGAGACTTCCTTTTTCGGAATGGCAGAAGCTGCTGAAGAATATTTAAACAAGCATAAATTAGAACGATTACTTAAAGGAAAACGAAACCTATCAGTAGAAAAGGTTACAGAAATACTGTCTGAGAGACCTCGTATTGAAAAAATTGCCATCAAAGATGCTAAGTTAAGGACATTTATTGCTGATGATAATAGTCGTGATGATTTAGTAGCACATGTATATGATGTGACCTATGGTGTTGTAAAGCCTACAGATAATTTAGTTATTATAGATGACAGCATCGTTCGCGGTACCACATTGAAAAAGAGCATTATCAGAATTTTAAATAGGTTGCATCCTAAAAAAATAGTAATCGTTTCTTCTGCTCCACAGATTAGATATCCTGATTGTTATGGCATTGACATGGCAAAATTAGAAGAATTTATTGCTTTTAAAGCCACTTTAGAATTACTAAAAGAAACCAATCAAGAGCACATTATCGAAGAGGTTTATAAAAAATGTAAACAACAAGATCATTTAGAAGATCATTTGATTGAAAACTATGTGCGTGATTTTTATAAGCCATTTACAGCAGAGCAAATATCTGATAAAATTGCCCAAATGCTAAAAACCGAAACCATCAATGCAGATATAACAGTTATTTTTCAATCTATTGAAAACTTACATGATGCCTGCCCTAAAAATGCAGGAGATTGGTATTTTACCGGTAATTATCCTACTATTGGTGGAACAAAAGTGGTAAACAGAGCTTTTATAAACTTTTATGAAGGTAATAATAAACGAGCTTATTAAATTTGGCATCTAATTTGTGTTTTAATAGTTAAATTTAAAAAATGAAACAGGTATGTTAATCCCTCCTAAGTGCTCGGTATCGGGAACCTTTGAAAATAAATAAATATAAACACATGAAAACATTTATAACAATAGTGTCAAGTTTGCTAATCATGACCATATTCACACAATGCAGTAGTGCACAATTTGATAAAGAAGCTCCTTTTACTATTAACAAAGCATATTTTCAAGATTGGGTTGGCGGAAGACAAGGTTCAAGCGGAACCTTAATTACTTTTGAAATTCCCTCTGAAATATCTAAAGAAATTAGGTTGGATTCTCTTTTTTTCAACTATAAAGTATGTAAATTAGAAGCTAGATCTTTTAACAAAAAATATTCTATTACGGGTAATTTTTCTAAAAATAACTATGAAGAAAGAAATATTATTATAGACGGTGATCCTCAAAAAGAAATGGTAAATAAAGTGCCTGATGTGGTTCTTAATTTTCCTTTTGAATTATCTGATAATGAATGTGTTATAAGTTATTATATCAAAGATAAAAAGCGTTATCATAAGCTCACCAATCTTAAAAAAGAAAAGACTATTTACTATCCCTAATTATTCTTTGGCACAGAGTTTGGTTTCTACACTATAGAAATATTAAAATTTGTGCTTATGAAAGCTTTAAAATTACTTACAGGATTATTGTTAACTATCACCCTATTCACATCATGTGTTGTAGAGGTTAATGATTTTGACGATTCTATTACATTAGAACAACTGGTTACTTCTTACGATCTATGGTATATAGATTATAATAAAACGGCTGGTGGTGGAGATGTGCCATTTTTATCTAAAGCTTTTACAGTGTCATTTCAAAATAAACGCTTATTAGCAAATAGCAATTTAGTAGGTTTAGGTTCTGTTGGTAATGGTTATGGAGACCAAATAGGATATTATGAAACTATTAATGGTGTATTAGAAATAGACCATAATCTTGACGGGTTTATAGATTTGGAAGTGTCACAATTGTCTAATGATGAAATCAGATTAAGAGATACTTATACAAATACTTCTTATTACCTAATTGGTTATCGAAAAAGTAGCTTTGATTTTGATCAGATCTTTTATGACAATATAGAGTATTTCTTACAAGAATATGTTACTTGGGAAAAAACCTATACCAGTCAAGAAGGTGCTTTAAACGAGTTTGATGATGAAAACTTCTTACAGTTTACACCCGAAAATCAAACAACATTTAGATCGTCTCAAGATGAGTTTGGCACGAATATTGGATTATTAATATGGGATTATGAAGGAGCTTATGAAGTATTTGATGTTGCAGGTTTTAGTGACGTAAAAATTTTAACATTAGATTATGATTTCTTTGACAATGAAGAATTTGAATTGAGCGTTATAAACGATGAAGAAATAGATTTATTTCATGTAGCATCTGGAACAACATATTCTTTTAAAGGGCGAGATAATATTGTATTTAAAAACGCTTCTGAAAAAGGAAAAACAAGGGACAGAAAACGATTTAAAGTTAATCGAAAAACAAAAAAGAGACAAATAAAAACATAAAGATAAGGTTTGGTTAGTTGATTTTGGTTGATTCATTTCAACCAATACTCCGCCTCAGAATTTCTGAGGCGGTTTTTTTTGTTTTTATTTTCAATTTCTAAGATAAGTGCTTCGGAAGATTCGGCTTTTCAATGGGATTAATTCAACTGGCTATTTTTAATTCGTAGCTTTGCTATTCATAAAACAGCGTTTCATTAAATGATTAACAAACGTCTCTTAATTAAGAATTTACTGGCTTATAATGATGAGAATACTTTCTATGATAAAAAAGTACAACTTAACTTAGACTCTAAAGAAGGTAAAGCAAAGTTTTTAAAACACGTTTGTGCATTTTCAAATTCAAATCCGCTAAACAATTCATACATTATTATTGGTATTGAAGATGAAACAAACAAAATAGTAGGTGTTGATTTTTTTGATGATAGCAAAATTCAAAATTTAGTAAATGCATACTTTGAAAACCCTCCAAAAATTCAATATGAAAATATCGCTTTTCCTAGATTACCTCGCTATAAAGTAATTGGATTAGTAACAATAAATCCACTAAAGGAAGTTACTTCGTTAAAAAAGAGTATTTGGAAATACCCTAAAAACACTTCTTTTTTTAGACAAGGAAGCAATTCTAAGCCAATAGACAAACTAGAAATAAAAAACTCTAACAAGCCAATAGTAGAAGACATAGAAAAGAATGCTCGAAATAATATTGAGCTTACATTAAATGGCGTTTTTGACTTTATGCAACAACACAAAAAAGAGCTACACCCTACTTATAAAGTATTTAAAGATCAATTTATAGTGTGTTGGGCGGGATTAAAGAAAGAAATTGATGATAAAATACTCTATTCGAGAGTAGATATTGAGTTAATCAATGAGCAGATTCGTTTATTTTATTCAGCCTTAGATGAAGTCGAAATTGACTATAACAGTCAATCATTTATTATCACAGAATATCTTCAAATAGGTATTGATAAAGATTATAGATATTACCCTTTAGAGAAAACTATTATCCATTTTAAAGATAATGGTATACATGATATCGCTACAGAACTACTTTTCAAACCTCCTATTTATGATGCTGTCGTATTACAGCATATTTATAACAGTAATAATGCTATTCTAAATAAACTTGAAAAAAATATTTCGTTAAGTAAAAATGATAATGCTGATTTACAGCAATTGCCTACAACTTATATGATTTGTTCTTTAAACGGATTTAAAGATGCTAAAAATAAGTTAGAATCAGCTAAGCCTTTTCTAAGGGATTTAACTGATAAGTCTGCCTATATTCATTTAAAAGAAGCCTTGCGCGTATTACGTAAAGTTCAGTATAGTAAATAATGTCTTCGCGAGAAATTGTTTTTCCAATTTTAGTATGCACTGAGCGGTGTCGAAGTGTGACAACCTCTCAGTAATTCTCATCTCCTTTT
>Ga0209633_10005006_pt1 | contig 11738 bp, 8 predicted proteins | sample Cruoilmetagenom1_FD_187290 | JGI IMG/M metagenome (GOLD analysis project Ga0209633, IMG submission 187290) | Oil polluted marine microbial communities from Coal Oil Point, Santa Barbara, California, USA - Sample 1 (SPAdes) (version 2) | ecosystem: Environmental > Aquatic > Marine > Oil seeps ... | reverse complement strand
GAACCACCGCTGCTGTAACCGGCGGCATAGCATTTTCTCAACTGGGAATGGCCCGAACCTACCTGAATGAAGAAAGACCGCTACGCATAGGTTTTGTAGGGGTTGGAAGCCGCGGCTCCTATCACCTCGACGCAGCATTAGGTATTGAAGGTGTCGTCGTTCCAGCTGTATGTGACATCAAGGATGCACCTCTGTACCAGGCCAAACGATGGGTAGAAGAGGCCGGACAAGCCACTCCGAACCTGTATGGAAAATCTGATACAGATTTCATAAGAATGTGTGAAACGGAGGAACTGGATGTGGTGATCTGTTCAACTTCATGGAAATGGCATGCACCGGTGTGCCTGGCTGCCATGAAAAACGGCAAACATGTGGTGAGTGAAGTCCCCATTATTCTTACCCTGGACGAAGCATGGGAAGTTGTGGAAACCTCTGAAAAGACCGGGAAGTGGGCCACCCTGGCACTGGAACAGGCCCTTCTGGAATCCCAGTATGCCATGTCAGTTCTGAATATGATACAGCAGGGCCTGTTTGGGAATATCATTCATATTACCGGGGGTTATGTGCATGACCTCAGGATGGTGAAGTTCAATCCTGAAGAGGAACCCTGGCGCTTGCAGCATTCTGTGGACCGGAACGGTAACCTGTACCCCGACCACCCCATGAACAGGATCATGGCCATGATGGATATCAACCATGGAGACAGGCTGGATTTTATGGTATCTGTGAGCTCAGGGGCAGCCATGCTCAATGATTATGCAGAACAATACTTCGGGGATGCGCATCCCTACGCCACACAAAAAATGGCTCAGGGCGACACCAATGTCAGCCTCATACGTACAGTGAAGGGAAAACTCATTACTCTGAATTTTGACACCAATACACCCCACCCAAGGGGCCTATTTAAGGTCCAGGGTACCAAGGGTTCTTTTATTACCGGCAACGGGCTGGGATCCCATCTCTATCTGGATGGCATAAGTCCTGAACCGCATCAATGGGAAGACGCTGAAAAATGGGCCCAACAGTACCAGCACCCCCTGGTAAAAAACTACAATCCCGCTCCCAGAAAACATGCCCTCCGTGGACATGGCAGCCAGAGCAAAATCACCCCACTAACCTGGCACCTTCTGGTAAAAGCGCTTCGTGAAGAGAAAATGCCCTTTTTCGATGTGTATGATTCAGTAACCAGCAGTGCTGTTTCCCCCTTGTCCGAAATGTCGGTGGCCGGTAAGGGCCAGTCAGTATCGTTTCCCGATTTCACAAAAGGTCAATGGGAAAAGCGGCCACCCATAAATCTCAGCCAGTAATCTAAAAACCATGGAAGAGCGTAAGGGTTTTATCCTGAGAAGAACTGTTGTTCTCCTTTTCTCAGGAGTACTGATGGGTAATACCATTTTATCGTGCAGGCAAGTTCCCGATCGTGATACTGACCGGTTAATCGTGGCTGAAGCAGGTATGGCTGAATTTCAACCCGATGATCCAACGATTCTGCCGCCCTCACCTGCCAGTGGGGATACAATCATGACCGATCCTCCCGGATTCAATTGACCACAGGATAAAGAAGATGCAGGTTTTATACTCGAGATCTCAAGATACAGCAGCTTTCCATCGAGCGACCAGTTATTGAAAAAGGCGACAAAAGGTGGCAGCCTTATACCTGCCTCATTGTCTGAGACGGTAAGGATCTATAGTGCCGACAACTCATATCTGATTGCAGGATTGCCCCTCCCCCTTCACAGGCCATCCTTTGCCCTTGGAGAGGGAAACTGGTACTGGCGCCGGAGATCGGTCACAATCGACGGGATAGTTTCTCTTCCCTCTCCACCACTTCAGTTCATAGTTTCTAAAAATAGTATTGATTACCCGGTTCCTCCTGTAAAAGAGTTGCTCAACCGAATCCCGGACAAGCACCCAAGGCTCTTCATCAGGCCGGAAAATCTGGATAGTTTACAGTTGCTTCTCAATATAAGTGAAGCTCACAGGGATCTTTATGCCCGTATTTCCAAATATGCCGACACGCTTCTGCTTCTCCCAATTAATCAGGAACCCGGACCTGTTTCCCATAGTTACCACATTTTATCCGGCATGGAGAGGAAGCGACGGCGGCTACTCGGAAGGTCCCAGTTACTGGATGATGTATTTCAATTACATGTTGCAATCTGCCCATTGTATTCAGACCGCCATGGACCTCGATATATTAAAAAAAGAGTTCTACAGAAACAGTGGCTGGTATAAAATATATGCCTATCCCTATTATGCTGCCATGCGTCCTTTTGGAGATACCGGGATTGGGCATTACTGGACGACCAATAAGATGAATCTTTACCGCCTGGCGACCATCTATAATAATTCATATTTCCGCTGGCGGGCAGATATGAGTCTGCCCGGTAAAATGCCTGTAACTGAAACAATAATTCCCACTGGTATCATGAGCTTCTTCTGGCTGGATGAAGGTCCGGATACGGTTCAAGCAACTCCTCCTGACAATTTGCCCGGTTCCCGCCTCTTCCAGGATATAGGCCTGGTGGCATTTCATGAAAATCTCGGCAACCCTGATGAAACCTACTTTCTATTAAAAAGCTCTCCCTATGGTGCATGGAGCCATACCTATGCAGGTCAGAACTCATATTATATCCAGGGATTCGGGGAAGCCCTTGCCATCCAGTCGGGGTACTACCCTCACTATGGCCATCCCCACCATAAAGAGTGGACCTGGGAAACTTGCGCCCATATGGGCATGCCAGGCAGGTAAGGATGTGTATGTTGAGAAATGCATCTCCCTCAATATCGGTGAGGGACAGAAGATGATTGAAGCCGCAATGAAATATGAACGTATCGTGCAATGCGGAACACAAAACCGAAGCGCTGATTTTGCGCTGTCAGCAAAGGATTATATCAAGAATGGGCAGCTGGGACAAGTGGTTTCGGTGAATGTGATGGGATTACTGAACGGCCCTGTTCCTTTCAATGAAAAGAAGGGAGGAAAAGCGCCTGATACCATCGACTGGAATATGTGGCTGGGACCGGCACCGGAGGTCCCTTATAGTGTTTCACGTAATAAGTCCAATCTTTTCTACTGGGACTATTCCAGGGGTTTGGCACTGGGGAATGGGTCTGACCACGTTTTTCGCGATTGGAGAGAGAATAGGGCATGGCCACTCCCACGATAAACATAAAATAGGGCTAAATCAGGTCCCAGAAACGAAGACCGTTCCAGGGATGATGATGGAATTGCTTGCCAATGAAATATATAAAGGATCCTTCAAGTGCAGGATCGTACATGACCGAAAAGAGGTGGGTGAATTCAGCAATCAATAAAAACATGGTTGCTCCCCGGAAAAAATACAGCGATAACAGACGTTCGTTGGTTTGTGATGGATTGGATTGGGACATATTTTACTTTCTTAATTAACCCCGAAATGTAGCTTGATTTTGCCTTTGGGTAATGGAAAACAGTTAAAAAAATAATATTTTTTTCAGATTGAAAGCTGGTATAAGCGGAGCGAAACAGAGCTCGACAAAGTCAATTTGAGAGAAATTATCATATATTTATAAACGAGTCTGGCTTAGCTGAACGTCCTGTTTAACGAGGTCCAATAGTGAATATTTGATTTTCTAGCACATAAAAAAAGTATTATGGAAACAAATTCAAGAAGAAACTTTATTAAAAAAGCAGCAGCAGCATCGGCAGCTGTCTCTTTCGGGGGTGTTCTTCCCGCATTCAGCGCAAAGAGCTATAGCCGCATCATCGGCTCCAATGAAAAGATAAAAGTATCTGTGATGGGGGTAAACTCAAGGGGAAAAGCGCTGGCTATCAATTTTGCACAACAAAAAGATTGCGATGTAACTCACATTTGTGATGTGGACAGCAGGGCAATCTTAAAATGTCAAAAAGAATTAGAAGCATTCCAGGCTATAAAAACCAAAGGGTTCCGGGATTTCAGGGAATCGTTGCAAGATAAGGAAATCGACGCGATGGTCATTGCAGCTCCTGATCACTGGCATGCTCCTGCAGCCCTGTTAGCCATGCAGGCAGGGAAACACGTCTATCTTGAGAAACCCAGCAGTCATAATCCAAATGAAGGTGAAATACTAATTGAAGCCGCAGTTAAGTATAGTAAGGCTGTACAATTGGGCAATCAACGCCGATCATTTCCCACGATTATGCAAGGGATGCAGGAACTTAAAGATGGAATCATTGGCCGTGCCTATTTTGGGAAAGGGTGGTATGCGAATAACCGCGGCCCAATTGGAGTGGGGAATAACACTGCGGTACCGGAGTGGCTCAATTGGGATCTCTGGCAGGGCCCTGCTCCCAGAATGGCATACAAAGACAACCTGGTTCATTATAACTGGCACTGGTTCTGGCATTGGGGAACAGGTGAAGCACTGAATAACGGCACACACATGATTGATCTGTTGCGATGGGGATTTGACGTGGATTATCCTGTAAAGGTGAGTTCAAACGGAGGACGGTACCGTTATCAGGACGATTGGGAAACGCCGGATACACAGGTAATTAATCTCGATTTTAAAGAGGGCGTTACCATGACCTGGGAAGGAAGAAGCTGTAATGGAAGACCCGTTGAAGGAAGTGGAGCCGGCGTGATCTTTTATGGAGAAAAAGGCAGTATGTTATTCCCCGGAGGCGACAACTATACAATTTACGATCTTGATAATAACATTGTTAAAGAAGTAAAAGTGGGACAAAAGATGGATACCGGAGACCTGGTTAGTCCTTTTAATAATCTGGATGCCATTCATGTTAACAATTTCTTTGACGGGATCAGGGATGGAAGCAGCAAGCTCAATGCCGATATTGAATCCGGCCATAAAAGCACCTTGCTTGTACAACTCGGTAATATTGCGCAGCGTGTAGGACATTCTCTTGAAATTGATCCAAAAACCGGTCATATTCAAAATGATAAAGAGGCAATGAAATACTGGTCACGGACCTACCAGGAAGGTTGGGAAATGAAACTTTAATATTACACTGAAAATTATAACCTCATGAAATCCAGAAGATCATTTATTAAAACCATAAGTAAAGGAGCAGCGATATCTACGCTTGCTTTTTCTTCGACTACTGCATTTGCATCACAACTATTGTCTAAATCTGACCAAAAACCAAAACAAATCCGAATCGGGATTATCGGAGCTGAAAATTCTCATACGATTGGATTTGGAAAAATGTTCAATGTTGAGAAAAAATTTCCGGGCGTAGAAGTTAAATATGTCTGGGGTGAAACTGATGAGTTTGCCAGTAATGCCGCGGCAAAAGGGAGTATACCCAATATTGTAAAAGATCACAAAGAGATGCTGGGTAAAATTGATGCTTTGATTGTCGATCACAGGCATGCAAAGTATCACCTCGAAGCTGCAATCCCTTTTATCAAAGAGGGTATTCCAACTTTTATCGACAAACCGTTTTGTTACAGAGCAGCTGAGGGGAAAGCGTTTCTTGAACTGGCCCGAAAGCATGGAGCACCAGTAACTTCCTATAGTTCGATAGCCCACAGTAACTCTACGTTTGATATAAAAGAACAGATAGAGTCAATGGGAAAGATCAATCAGGTAGTACGATACGGTCCGGTTGATATCGATTCGAAATATGGAGGAATATTTTTTTATGGTGTACATCTTTTGCAGCCATTGATGGTAATGTTTGGTGAAGACATTGAGCGAGTGAGGGTGACAAGAAACAGGCAAAACGGCAGCGCGAGCCTGATTTTTAAGAGCGGATTATATGCCACACTTATTTTTAAGAAAGCGTATAAGTGGGAGACTTTTGTGGAGATAGAGGAGGATGGGCTTATTGAACTAAAATCGCGTGTGGAAGATAGCAACCCGGGATTAAACTATGTGGATATGGTTGAGATGTTCAGAACCGGCAAAGAACCCCGCTCCCATCAAAGTATTCTGAATTGTGTTTCGGTACTTGAAGCGTTAGAGAAATCCGTTGCCAGTCAGAACTGGGAAGAGGCGGTTGTCTGTTATTAGCATTCTTAAAAAGAAGACTTATGAAACATCCGGCACTATTGTTTTTCCTCTTGATGGTAGTAATTTCTGTGTAGGCACAAAAGAAAATCTATATCTTAACTGATCTGGAAGGGGTGAGCGGTGTGTACAAGTTTGCCCAGACCCACTGTATACGGTTTCAAATGTATCTAAACGGTGGTGAAAGTAGTGAAGGCGCCTTTTCCTGGAGAGGCTATTTCAATACCCAGTATTTTACCGATCCCAAAGAGAAGACCATTGATGACTGATCCGGGTAAAGCGTGTCTAAAGTTTTATGAATTTTAAAGACCACTCTACAGGTGTTTCTCTCCCCTGAAAACTTACCTGCAGAAGATGCTCATCAAGTAGTTTCTTCTCCATATTCTCAGCAGATACAGTTACCTGATTAGCATTTATGTTATCAGGAATAAAAAAGTATAGATCATATATATCCCCCGGAACTGTTTTTGAAACACCTGATAGCTGGAGCTCATCCGGGTCCCACTTCAATTCCAGGATACTGTAAGCGGCGGTCAGATGCCGGGAGGTAGCCAATAATTGTGGTTGCTTTAAAGATGGACGAATGATCATTGCTTTTGTTCCGTGCTTTGGTATCTCTTCCTGAATAGTGTTGTTATTGATATTTAGCATTTTGGCGTTCCAGAAATCAAAAACAAGGTACTCTTTGTCTGATTCAAGGCCCAGGTCCTCATGTAAGTCGAGCGTGCTGATCGAATCATTATCTGTCCAGTTATATAAGGATACCACATCGTACTGACCTGAGATGGCGTTAACCTTAAGATCAAGTGCTTTAGGGAAAGAGGCAGGTACAGGACAACAAGCAGGTTTTGTTTTGTAGGGATAGAGGTCCATAGCTTTTATTGGCATGGCTGGCATGGTTTTTTTATAAAGTGCCAGTTTCTCGGAAGGCAATGGCTTCACCAGGTGAGGATAATTTCGTGCCCAACCGATATTGTATTCACTGGAGAGGAATTTCTGAAGTCTTTCTTCGGAAAATTCAGCGACAAAATCACTGAATATATAGGCCTGACCAGATAGAGAGATGGTACTAACAATTGTTTTTCCTTCATCAAGAGTAAGCGGATCGCGTACCATCACATCATCAGGATCAGACCACCAGCAGATACCGTTCATAAAACCCGCACCGAAGAGTGAATTAAAAAAAGTCTGCATGCCTCCGGACCAGTGTCCTTCTCCCGACCAATTGGCATAATCATCACCACCTGTTCGGGAGCCATTATAGAAATCAAAACCCACTCCAATCTCGTGCATGGCACAACCTACAATATAGCCTTTATCACCCATGATATTCCGGACAGTCTCCAAGCCTTCTCGATATGCTTCACGGCTATCCATTTCCGGATTAAAAGCATTTTCCCGATTCTCCTCGTAATAATCCATCCATGTTCCCCAGCCAGCAGCTTTCAGATAAGCTAATCCCCAATCATTGACCAGCGTTTCAAACAAGGGCTTCAAATGCTTTTGAATGACTTCCGGATTAGTATAATCGAGACGGACCACAGTGGTATCGGCAGAACAACATGCCTGAATTAGCCTTCCGTTTTTGTCCCTTAAATAAAAGTTTTCCGGATATCTATCCGCCATTGACGGTTTTGTATAATTTGCTCCGTATATGTTTAACCAGAGTCCTGGCACAAGTCCATTCTCAATGATATGTTTAAACCACGCTTTACCACCCTCGGGATACAACGCATCATTCCAATCCAGCCAGTTGGCCTGAGGCCCTCTCGTGTATGCTGCATCAAGCTGAACATATTTAAGCCCATAAGGTTTTAATTCCCTTGCAAGTGCATCTGTTTCTTCGACAAGGCTTTCCCCTGTAGGATTCATATAATAGCAATACCAGCTGCTCCATCCTGTCGGGGCCGATTGAAACTTATCCGGGATGGGTGCATAGGTGGGTTTAAAAGTGGTCTTCTGATTATCCCTCAATCCGATTTCACTTGTATAATAATCGTTAATGAGTGAAATTTCCTCTCCTGCTTCCAGCGGCACCTGTATATTCATTAATTGGTTGTCCTGTTCATTTCTGGTAAGCCTGCTTCCCTCTGGAAACTGAATCATGATATCCGTTTTCATATCAAACAGGTGGTAAATATTTGTAGCAGAAACAAAGCCCATTTGTGTATACATAATATCATTGTCCTGACTGGCAACGCGGCAAGGAATCCTTTGCTTTCCAGCCGGAGCAATACCCTTAATAAACCCATTCGGATCTGTACAGGAAAAATCAATGCCGGTTTCCGAAACCTGAATGGTCCATTGGCTTGGTTGCGGTTTTTCAGTAGTGATCAATACGGTTCCGTTCTCTGTTGTCACTTCCCATTTAGAGCAGCGGCTCGGTTCTTCCCCGTTCTTCAGGAAAAGTTGTACCTGGTTGAATACCAATCCTAATTCAATTTGCGAGAGAGTAATTGTCCCATCCTTTGGACTGGAGGTAATCTCCCAGCCTTTTTCCTGATAACCCGGAGCCTGCTGACACGCAGTCATCAATATCAGAAAAATCAATACAATGTTGATTCTCAATGTTTTTTTCATGTGCCTATCTATATTGTCCATAATATTCTTTGACTTTCTCCAGAATGGATTCGGGTTTAATGCCTCTGGCCTATTCCCGGATACATTCTCATCGCATCGTCTAAGTATATCTTTTTCAGTACCTCAACGGGAAGATCTAATCCCTGGTAAGTTTTCACTTTATCGTTTTGCTCCAGCATTTGATCTGTAGTAAAATATTCCCAATCGCTCAGATACGTTTCATCAATTATTTCCTGCATACGGGCCAGGCTTGTCTCTTCCGTTCCACGATCATGAATAGCAATATCGGTCCCATAAAGCAAACGGTCCTGGTATTTGATAATAAAGGCCCGGACCTTATCCCGGTCCTGCACTTTAAAATGGCTGATCCGCGCAGCCATATCTACTGAAAAATTGGGATATTTATCGAACCGCATTGCCTGCTCATCCACATCATATTCAAGACTTCCGAGATGACAGCCCACAAAACGTAAACCGGGATGTTTTTCCAGCACATGATCGCGGGAGGCCATTAATGCTTCGTGCGAAGGAGCGTCAGGATGCAAATACATATGATACTCCGGATGGTTTGCAAAATAATTACTATCCCCACGTACAGTCATCTCTTCCAATGGTAACCAGCAGTTTAAAGGTTCCCCCACATGATTGACCAGTGTTTTGTTTTGAGATTCAATATAATCCCATATCGGGTCAAACCGGGCATCGTCCATCATGATATAGCTGCTGTCTTTGTCCAGGAAGGTCATGCCAATATCCTTCCATACTTTTACAGCGATGGCTCCCTGGTCGAAACTTGTCTTTAACCATGCAATGGTTCTCTCCTCCCAGCCAGATTCACCAAAACCATCCATACTAAAGGTTGTGGCGAATGCAATGGATTCAGGATGTCCCTCATAAAGGTTCCTGACATAATTAAACTCCTCCTCAATCAGAGGCTGGCTAAGCGATCGGGTAACAAGCGACAGGAGTATGAAACTGTTTTCCCTTAAAACCTCAACAAATGAATCATCGGAGGTTTCAAGATGCGTATGCGCATCAATTTTGGGAAAAGTCTCAAAATCAGGCTGTTGGGAACAACCTGCAAGTAACAATGTTGCCAGGATTATCTGATTTTTCATGAGCAGTTGATCTCTCTGGATTAAACAACTAAAGAAAATTCATCTTCGACCAGTAAATATAACCAAAGGTGAGCCAAAATGGTCACGACTACACATTTAATGCTGTATATAAAAAATAAAGTATGCCTGATCGGATGTTATCTGACACTGAAGGCTGTAATATAATTGGTAGTAACTATTGTGTAAGTAACTATTATTACTTAAAGGGATGATGAATTAGCAAAGCTGCAAAGCAACTTTATTTCATCGCAAAATACCACAATAATTTCTCCTCGCCGCTATGGGAAAAGCTCTCTGGTAAAAGAAGCTGCAGAAAGATTTGTCAAAGAGGAAAAAGGATTCGTTTTCTGCTTTCTCGATTTGACATATATATACTCTGAAGAGGAGCTATATAGCAAATTTGCCACTACTATCCTTAAAGCCTCCTCGAAAAAAGTTGAAGAATTTCTGCACTTAGCAAAAAATATACTGGAAGGAACAAGGGTAACCATCAATACCGGAACCGGAGAGCCAGCCCTGGAGTTTGGTGTTAACTATATTCATGATAACATTGAAACAATACTCAATCTGCCTCAGACAATTGCCAGGAGAAAAAAGAAGAAAGTCATTATTTGCATAGATGAATTTCAGAACATATCCCGCTTTGAACAACACGAAAAGCTACAGGGCAGGCTACGTGCCTCATGGCAACATCATCAAAATGTCGGGTATGTACTTTATGGCTCTAAAATGACCATAATGATGGAAATATTCAATAACAGCAGTAAACCTTTCTATAAGTTTGGGGAACTCATTTATTTAAATCGCATCAAATCCGACCAGTTGAGAATCACCCTTATTATCTGCAGCAGTTTGCGAGAAATATTTGGTTAATATCAGGAAAGAGCGTTACAGATGCCGACTTTTCTGGAGCAAAACAGTCGTTAAGGTCTGAAAACCTGAATTTCTACAATGAAATACTTGAAGATATGACCAGTTACCAGGTAAGCTTTCTGAAAGCTTTGTTAAATAAAGAAGAACATCTCTATTCTACAGAGGTTATCCATAACTATAAACTAGGCTCTTCGGCTAATATAAGAAGGATGTACAACTCTTTTACTAAAAAAGGAATCATTGTGAAAGAAGCAGGTAAAATCGTCTTTTCAGATCCCATTTTTAAACTTATCGCCCAGGAGAGGTTTTTGCAATAACCTTCAGTGAAAGCTCTTTCAGCTGAGCTTCTGAAATGGTGGAGGGAGTTTCGATCATCACGTCCCGTCCTGCATTGTTCTTGGGGAAGGCTATCACATCCCTTATGGATTCGATGCCGGCAAACAGTGCCACCAGCCTGTCAAAGCCAAAAGCGATCCCCCCGTGAGGAGGGGCACCATAACGGAAGGCACTCATCAGGAAACCAAACTGCTTTTGCGCCTCTTCCTTGGTGAAGCCCAGGTTATCGAACATCTGCCTCTGCAGGTCCTCATCATGGATCCTGATGGAACCGCCTCCAATCTCCACCCCATTGATTACCAGGTCGTAGGCGCGAGCCCTGACCTTGGCAGGATCTGTTTTAAAGAGTTCCATATCTTCCTCATAGGGACTGGTAAAGGGATGGTGCATGGCATGGAAACGCTTGGTCTCTTCGTCCCAATCCAACAATGGAAAATCCACCACCCAGAGGGGTTTGAATACATTGGGATCGCGCAGCTCGAGCCTGTTCCCCATCTCCAGCCTCAACTCACTCAGGGCCTTCAGGGTGAGATCACGATCACCTGCCAGAACCAGGATCAAATCGCCCGGTACAGCGCCAAAAAGTGCCAGCCACTCTTTGAGAGCAGCCTCATCATAAAATTTATCTACCGACGACTTCAGGGTTCCGTCTTCGTTGTATTTTACATAGACCATCCCTTTCATCCCCACCTGGGGACGCTTCACAAAATCGGTCAGTGCATCCAGCTGTTTTCGACTGTATCCGGCACACGATTTGGCACAGATCCCCCCAACATACTCCACGGAGTCGAACACCTGGAATCCCTTTCCTTTCACCAGTTCTGACAGCTCGCT
>Ga0209633_10005005_pt1 | contig 11738 bp, 9 predicted proteins | sample Cruoilmetagenom1_FD_187290 | JGI IMG/M metagenome (GOLD analysis project Ga0209633, IMG submission 187290) | Oil polluted marine microbial communities from Coal Oil Point, Santa Barbara, California, USA - Sample 1 (SPAdes) (version 2) | ecosystem: Environmental > Aquatic > Marine > Oil seeps ... | reverse complement strand
TTATTTTAAGTATAACTGGAAACTTACCGATATTTATGGTAGTTGGGACGAATGGCAAAAAGATCTTGATTTCTTAACTGTTCAGATTCCAAAATATTTGGAGTATAAAGGAACTTTAAGTAAAAGAGCAGAAAATTTGTTAAACTTTCAGAAATTTGAAGAAAAGAACTCTCTTATATCTTCGAAGTTATATGTTTTTGCATCATTAAATCAAGATGTTGATGGAAAAAATCCAATGTATGTAACAAAACTTCAACAGTTGCAAACCATGTGGGTTGCTATGGGGCAAAATACTACCTGGGTACAAACAGAATTAGCAGCTATTCCAAAAGAAACAATAAATGCATGGATGGCAGAGAATAAAGACTTAGCGGTTTATGAGCATAGTTATGATAGTTTTTATCGTCAGTTAGCACATATTTTAGATGAAGAAACTCAACGAATTTCTAACTATTATACCAAAGCTTTAAGTGCAGCTTCAAATATTTATGGAACATTGTCCACTGCAGATATGGAGTTTAATAAAGTAACATTATCTGATGGATCTGAAATAGTAGCAAGTCCAGCAAATGCTTCAAAAATTTATGCTACAAATAAAAATCAAGATGATAGAAAAGTCGTTTCAGGTGCTATGGCTAATGCTTATGCTAAAAATAAAAATACCTATGCTGAAATTTTAATCGGTGTATATCAAAATCGTTGGGCAAGTGCTCAATTACAAGGTTACGGATCGTGTTTAGATGGTGTATTGGAATCGAATAATATTCCTAAGGATGTGTACATGAATTTAATTGATGTGGCAAGTAATAATACGGCTCCACTTTTAAAGTACAGAGAATTAAGAAAAAAGGCATTAGGATTACAAAAATATTATGGTTCTGATGGAGCTTTGGAATTGGTAGATTTTGAAAAATCATATACTTATGACGAGGCAATGGATATAGTAAAAGATTGTTTACAGCCAATGGGTGAAGAATACAATACACTTTTAGCAAATGCAATGAAATCTGGTTGGGTTGATGTTAACGAAAAGCCTGGTAAAAGAGGAGGAGCATATAGTTGGTCTGTACCTGGAGTTCATCCTTATATTTTATTAAATTGGAATGGAACACGTGATTATGTATTTACTTTAGCTCACGAGTTCGGTCATTCAATTCACAGTATGCTATCGAACAAATATCAACCATTTGTTTATTCCGATTATGCAAGTATGGTTGCTGAAACAGCATCTACATTTAACGAAAAAATGTTATTAGATTATTTGATTAAAAATTCAAAAGATCCGAATGAAAAGATTACTCTTCTGGTTCAGGCTATTGATAATATTGCTGGAACTTTTTATCGTCAGGTACAGTTTGCCGATTTCGAATATAACTTGTATTCTAAAATAGAGAAGAATGAACCTTTAAATGCAGATATTATTGCAAATCTTTATACAGAAATTGATAAAAAATATAATGGCGATATGATGGAAAAAATAGAAAATTCTGAATATAGCTGGCCACGTGTTCATCATTTCTTTAATTATTCATATTACGTATATAATTATGCAGTTTCATTTTCTTGTTCAAGCAGTTTGTTTAACCAAATAAAACAAGCCGATTCGAAAAAAGATGCTAAAAAAGCACAAGAAATATATCTTGAATTATTAAAATCAGGTGGAAAAGATTATCCTGTAGAATTATTAAAGAAAGCCGGAGTTGATTTAACTACAAAAGAACCATATTTAGCTGTTGTTAAAAGAATGGAAGAGTTAGTTAATCAGTTAGAAGCTGCTTTAAAAGAAGTAGGAAAAATATAGTCTTGTATAGAATATAATAAATAAAGGGCTCCCATTTTTGGAAGCCCTTTTGTATTTTTAATAGTCTGTTTGTAAAAAAATGATAAAGTAATATTATTCATTATAGAATAATTATTATATTTTATATCGAGATCAGGTTAATGTGAATTCAAATAATATTAATTAAATTTAAGGATTAAATATTTATCAAAACATTAAAGAAAAAATGGAAAATTCAGAAATTCAACAAGAATCATCTTTAGAAAAAATGGAAATGAAGCTTGATTCATTAAGCCTAAGTTATTTAGCTAAAACCAGAAAATGGACCATGTTTTTTGCAGTACTTGGATTTATTTTTATTGGTTTAATTGCCTTAGCAGGGGTTTTTATGTTATTCGCAGGATCTCTTTTCGGTGGTGTGCTTGGCGGAGTTGGTGGAGTTTTAGTATTTATTTTATATTTGGCTATAGGAGTATTATACTTTTTCCCCATATATTATTTGTTTAAGTTTTCGGAAAATATGAAAAATGCTCTTGAGAAATCGGAACAAACTACATTGACAAAAGCTTTTGATTATTTGCATTCGCATTACAAGTTTATAGGGATACTAACTATCGTGATATTAAGTTTGTATATTCTTATTGGAATTTTTGCTGGGATAGCTGGTATGGCATCCATGTTTTAAAATAATCTGGAGAAATAGTTCAAAATCAAATAATTGTTATACCTTTGCGCCCTTAAATAATTAAAGGTGTTTTTTAGAGATCTAACCGGCTTTTGGCAAGTTGATTAGGAATTCAAAAGCACGGGAGGAAAATAAAATGACAAAATTTACCGATTTAGGTCTCAAAAAAGAGATCCTAAAAGGAATTAGTGAGCTTGGCTTTGAAGAAGCAATGCCAGTTCAAGCAGAAGTAATACCTGTTGTACTTGAATCAGAAAGTGATATCGTAGCTTTAGCGCAAACAGGAACAGGAAAAACAGCAGCATTCGGTTTGCCAATTGTAGAGCAAATAGATGTTTCAAAAAAGTATCCACAAGCACTTATTTTATCACCAACACGTGAGTTATGTGTTCAAATCGCAAAAGATTTGATGGCGTATTCAAAATTTGTTAGTGGATTAAAGGTGTTGCCTGTATATGGTGGTGCAAGTATCGATGCTCAAATTCGTGGCCTAAAGATGGGAACGCATATTATAGTTGCAACTCCAGGTCGTATGCTTGATCTTATTGGAAGAAAGAGAGCTGATATATCAAATGTTCAAACAGTTGTTCTTGATGAATCAGACGAAATGCTAAATATGGGTTTTCGTGACGATTTAAATGAGATACTAGAGTCGGTGCCGAACGAAAGAAGAACATTGCTTTTCTCAGCAACAATGCCAAAAGAAGTAGCTGCTATTGCAAGAAAATACATGACTAATCCCATAGAAATTACTATAGGTAGAAAGAATTCGGGAGCAGAGAGTGTTAAACACATGTATTATTTAGTTCAAGCCCGAGATAGATACGCTGCTTTGAAACGAATAGCTGATATGAATCCAAATGTTTATGCAATTGTATTCTGTCGTACGCGAATGGAAACAAAAGAAGTTGCTGAATCGTTAATCAGGGATGGGTATCCAGCTGATGCTTTACATGGAGATTTATCTCAACCTCAGCGTGATCATGTAATGAATAGATTTAGAAACAAGAGTTTACAGATGCTTGTTGCTACAGATGTTGCTGCACGTGGTTTAGATGTAAATGATCTTACTCATGTAATTAACTATAATTTACCAGACGATATTGAAGCTTATACACATAGAAGTGGACGTACCGGTAGAGCAGGAAAATCAGGAGTTTCTATTGCAATTATACATTTACGAGAGAGATATAGAATTAAGGAAATAGAGAAAAAGATAAATAAATCGTTTGAAAAAGCGAATATTCCAACAGGAAAAGAAGTGTGTGCTACGCAACTATTTCACTTAATTGATAAAATAGAAAAAGTAGAAGTTGATCATGAGCAAATTAATGATTTTTTACCTGAAATTTATAAAAAGCTGGAAGGTGTTGATAAAGAAGATTTAGTTAAGCGTTTTGTTTCATTAGAATTTAATCGATTTCTAGAATATTATAAGAAAGCTCCGGATTTAAATGTACCTGACGAAAGGGATAGCGGAGGACGAGATAGAGATAGAGGAAGAAGAAGATCTGAACGTGATAAGGATTTTAAACGTTTCTTTATTAACGTGGGTAAAAATCATGGTCTTAATCCACAAAGATTAATGGGTCTTGTGAACGAAGCTACTCGTAACAATAATATTCCAATTGGAAGAATTGATGTGATGAAATCATTTTCGTTTTTCGAAGTTGATAAGCAATTTACAGATAAAATTCTTGATGGATTAAATCAAGCAAGTTTTGAAGGAACGGATGTTAGTGTTGAGTTAGCAAAAGAGAGAACTGCAGGTGGTGGAAGTTCTGATCGTGGAGGTAGACGCAGCGATGATCGCAAAAAATCTTACGGACGAAGCGACGATCGTAGATCATCTGGAGGAAGAAGGTCCGATGGTGATAGAAGATCTGATGGCGGAGATAGAGCCCGAAAAAAATCGTCAAATGGCGGACGACGTAGATCCGATAATAGATCAAGATAGAATTAGATAATTGAATATAATTATTGTTAGGGGGACTTTGTAAAAGGTTCCCCTTTTTTGGGAAATAGAAATATTGCTTATTCTTTACTATTTTTCCTAAAAACTATTGCATATAAGATTACTTTATCCTATTTTTACCAACCGAACGTTTGGTATGGTAATGGATATTTGTTAGTTTTGTTACTGTTAAAGTTTTTTATATTTAGAGTGGTTATAGATTATATAAAACCAAACGTTTGGTTTTAATTCACAAATTAGGTCGGATAGGTGTAAGAAAAAAGCAAAGTCTTTACTACATTTCTATTTTTTGGTTCGGTAATTCAGTTCAGTTTTTGTTTTTGAGATTGCACCTTGATCGACCTTTTTTTAATAACCTGAGCTTTATATAAAATATAAAGCTCAGAAAATCTTATTCATTTCTGATTTTTCTTCTAGATTTCATTCTTTTTCTTACAAATTCCTCCAAATTTTCTTGAATTATCACGATAGTCTTTTAAAAATTTAGATAAATTTCTAAAGAAAAATAATTGAAGCTGTGATAATATGTTATATCGAACTCAGGTTAATAGCTTATACATTTTCTTTAGGCATAGTTTTTTTAAAAGATGACAAGCCTTCAATAATAATTACTATTTCACCTTTAATTGTAGCGGTAGTATAATATTCAATAACTTCTTTAAGTGTACCTCTAATATTTTCTTCATGAATTTTAGTTAATTCTCGTGAAACACATACTTTTCGATTTTCTCCAAAAACTTCGTTAAACTGATATAGAGCTTTAAGTAATCGGTGTGGCGATTCATAAAAAATCATTGTTTTTTCTTCATCAGCTAGTTCTGTTAATCGCTTCTGTCTTCCTTTTTTTTGTGGTAGGAATCCTTCAAATGAGAATCGATCATTTGGTAATCCCGAGTTTACAAGAGCAGGAACAAATGCTGTTGCTCCCGGTAAACATTCAATTTCAATTTCTGCTTCGATACATGCACGAGCAATTAAAAATCCAGGATCGGAAATGGCTGGTGTCCCTGCATCAGAAACTAAAGCCATTGTTTCGCCCGATTGTATTCTGTTTATTATTGAAGGAATTGATTTATGTTCGTTAAACTTATGATGGGGCATTATTGTTTTGTTAATTTCGTAGTGTTTAAGTAATATTCCTGTTTTACGACTGTCTTCTGCTAAAATAAGATCTACCTCTTTTAAAACTCTAAGCGCTCTTAAAGTAATATCTTCAAGGTTTCCAATTGGCGTAGGTATTAAGTATAATTTGCTCATACTAAGTGTATAATTTTTTGTTAAAGATATACTAATTGCCGAATTAAACTTTTAGTATTTATTTAATATAATTCTCAATATCGATATTTATTTGTATATTAAGATGTTGAATGAATGGTGCATATTATTTTATTCTTAATTTAAACTTATGTGATTTTCATTCGTATAGATTTACTCACAACAAAAATACAACAAACTATGTTTAAATTTGAAAAGATTCAGAATCGACTTCTTGTTTATCTCGGAAGTTTTGTACTAGTAATTATTTTATTAATGAGCCTAACTAACTATTTGTCAGTTAGAAAATCTCTGATGAAAGATGTTCAGGAAAAGCAATTATTGTCTTTTGTTGAAGCATCTCAAAGTAATATTAGGGCTTTAATTGAAAAGGCATTGGAAACATCAAAATTCCTCGCTAACGATCCTACAATTATGAAGTGGTTTATTGATGGGGAAATTGATGAGAGTTTAGGAGTATTATCAAAAAATAAATTAACCAAAATTAGTCAAGATGAAGCGTATTTTACAATTTTTGCTGTAAATAATGTTACTCATAACTATTGGGCAGAGAATAGTAAATTGCTTGATGTTGTTTCAGAATCTGATCCTGACGATTCGTGGTTTTTTCATTTTAGTAATTTAAATGTACCCTTAGTGTTAAATTTTGATTATAATCAGGAACTTGATAAAACCTTAGTGTTTGTTAATGCACGAATGGAAAGCAATGGAGCATTTTTAGGAACTGCGGGAGTTGGTATTGATCCAGATAAAATTATAGCTGAGTTTAAGAAAAGAAAGATAACTGATAATAGTCAACTTTGGTTAATTGATTCTGATGGAAATATAAAGATGTCGCAAAATGCCGAGGAAATAAATGCTGATTTAAAGGAATATATACCTACTAGTTATATAGAGCAAGTTTTAAAATCTACTAATCCAGGGGTTATTGATAATGTTATTATTAACGAAGAAAGTAACGAGTTGGCATATATGCAAGTGGGAAATACTGGATTTTATATTGTTGTTGTATCTCCTTTAAGTGAATTAATGTATCTGCTTTCGCCAATTGCATATAATACTTTAATTTTCGGGATACTATTTTTACTAGTGACAATAATTGTGGTTATATTTATAACAAGATCTATTACAAATCCTTTAGTTGTTCTTACAGATTACGCAAATGAATTTGCATCAGGAAATTTAACAGCTATGTTATCAGGAAAGTTATCAAAAAGGAATGATGAAATAGCTCATTTAGCAGAAGCATTTAATCAAATGCGTGAAAAAATAGCAAGAATTATTAGGCAGGTAAAAGATTCATCAGCCAAAGTTGCTGATGGTGGCCGTAATCTGAATAAATCGGCACTTTCTTTATCGGAAAGGACTATTCAACAGGCAAGTTCTACTGAAGAAGTTTCCGCTTCAATTGAAGAAATGAGTGCTAATATTACTCAAAATGCAGAGAACTCTTCTCAAACAGAGCAAATAGTAAGCAAGGCCGCTAGTGATACTCAAATTGGTGGAGATATTGTAAAACAAACAGTCGATGCAATTAATACAATTTATAATAATGTAGTTATAATAGAAGATATTGCTTTTCAGACAAATATTTTAGCATTGAATGCTGCAGTAGAAGCAGCTCGTGCTGGAGAACATGGAAAAGGTTTTGCTGTTGTTGCGGCAGAAGTTAGGAAATTGGCGGAGCGAAGTAAAATATCAGCAGGAGAAATCAACGATTTAGCAAATAATAGTGTAAAAGTAGCTGGCGAAGCTGGTAATATATTTACCAATCTTGTACCCGATATTAAAAGGTCATATGAGTTAGTACAGGAAATTAGTGCTGCTTCAAGAGAGCAAGATATAGGAGCTAGCCAAATTACAACTGCAATTTTGGAACTCGACAAATTAACTCAGGCTAATGCAAGTGCTGCTGAAGATTTTAGTCAGTTAACAAAAGAATTTGCTATTGAAGCAGATGAAATGCAAGAAGCTGTTTCATACTTTAAAATAGATTAATATAACAAATCCTTTAAAATAGAAAATATGAAAAAGATATTAATAATTAGTTTCCTATTATGTTCGAGCATGTCAATTTTTGCTCAAAATGTTCAGTTACATCGTGATTTTGGAAAAGATAGAAATTATTTTACTTCTACTGTTGAAATGTTTAAACCCGATAAATTGGGCAACACATTCTTTTTTATTGATATGAATTATGGTGATGGTGACGTAGAAGGAGTTAGCTTAGCTTATTGGGAAATTGCTCGTGTTATAAAATTAGGTAAATTACCAATCGGTTTTCATGCAGAATATGATGGTGGATTTGGACAATGGAAAGAAGATACTTTAGGTGGTGCATATCAAATTAATGATGCATGGCTTGCTGGCTTGGATTATTCGTGGAATAATGAAGATTTTTCAAAAGGTTTTTCAGTTAAGCTTTTGTATAAGTATATAGATGGAAAAAGTGATGCAACGTTTCAATTAACAGGGGTTTGGTATGCTCATTTCTTTAATAGAAAATTAAGTTTTACAGGCTTTGCCGATTTTTGGAAAGAAGATAATATTTTTGGAACAAATGAAACAGATTACGTTTTTCTAACTGAACCACAATTATGGTATAATGCAATGGAACATTTTTCCGTAGGTAGCGAAGTGGAAATTAGTAATAATTTTGGTGGACTCGAAGGTTTTCATGTAATGCCTACATTAGCAGTTAAGTGGATTTTTTAGTTTGTAAAAAGATATTATTAAAAGGGAGTGTCCTCTAAAAAGCTGTAGTGATTTCATTTGTGTGATTTTGTAGTAAAATATAAATAGACGAACCACATAGAATCATGAAATGCTCCTAAAGGAAATCAAAGAATAATTATTTTTATACTTTTTGGAGGATACTTCCTTTTTCAATTTTACAATTGAAATGAACTTGATGTAGTCATATTAATTATATATGACTTGAGATAAGAATTTGTTGTAAAATATCTTCATCTAAATCTAAAGCCTTTTTACAATTTTTAGTAAACGTTTTTGTTTTGCTTCTCTAAGGTAAATGGAAATGTTAATAAAACTTCATTAGCAATAAATTTCAATTCGTCTTTTTTATTCTTAAATTCAGGATGTTTTGGATCCCAATGGTCAAGAATAATAGCAGATAATAATATAGCACCAATACCTACCGAAATAATTTGAACAATTCTTAAATGATTTACGTTTTTTAATTTGTTTTGGACATGTTCAAAATCAATTTTAACATTTTTGTATGTTAAATTCTTTATATCAGTATTATCCAATTTGTATCTTACTTGATTGAATGTGGTTGAACTTTCGTTATTCCCAAATAATACTTTATTGTAATAAATTTTAGCCTTATCTAGTGAGTCATTCTTAAATGTTTGTTCGGTAAAACAATATTTTCCCCTACTATTGTATCGTATAGTTTCTAAGCTTTTATAATTTCCAAATTGATCATAGCCTTTATAAGATTTGATATTTTTTATTTTTATTTTATCTCCATCAATTCCATCTACCTGTATATAAGGATTTTTTAAAAATGGGAAATCATAAAGTTTAATCCATTAGGTATTAATTGTACTGTCGCTGTTTAAAGTTATGTTAATAGATTTTTCTTGTGCATAACACGATAATGAAATGAAAATAAAATGGGTGATTAGAAACTTCATGTATAAATTATTTAAGTAGGAATATTGCGTTTTTTACTGATTTAGTGTAAAATCTAAAACGGTTGTCGAAGTTAATGAAAATTTGAAAAGTTACAAATCCAATCGATAAATGTTATGGTTGAAATTCTGTAATAAAAAAAAGTCTAATTGTTCTTTTTAAGTTCCTTATCAAGGAAAGTATAAAACGATTTAGTTTAGCTTTAGCCATTTTTATAATATAAATAAGCTCTTGTGCTAAGATTATATTTTGTCAGCAATAAACAAATGCACACTAGCTTTATGACCTAGTTATTGTATCAAGATTTAATTACAAGAAATAAAGATTAGGATTTTTATTAAAAAAAGATGCTTTTATACCAATAAAAATATTACACAAAATTTACCTACAAATATTTTCTTCTAACCAGTTCGGTTAAACGAATAAAATTATCGTCTTCTTTATCCCAGTCGAAATTTTCATTTAGAAATTGTAGGGCATTTTCATAAGTGTCGAAGTTATTTAAAACCTGTACGGTTTCATTGTAGTGATCTTTATCTCCGTTAAATAATTCTCTTATAAAAATAAATTTGTCGTTTAAGCCAATGGCAGTATTAATATCTTTAATAGGTTTCGATTGTAGTTTTGTTGAAACATCATTTCTTGATCCGTTTTTTGCAATGGTGTCATGTACAAACTTTTTAGATTGGAATTTATCAGCAATAATCTCCGAACTGCTTTGAGTTTTAGCTTTCTTTATTACTTCTATTTTTTGTGGTGTTTCTATAATAAATTCGGGCTCAGTGGCTATTACAGGGGTTTCAATTTCAACTTTCGTTGGTTTTTCTTTTTTTGGAGATTCAATAGAAGGTTTTTCTATTTGTTTAATAACTTCTACTGGCATTGCTTTTGTTTCAGGAACTTGATGTTTAGTAATTGTTGATATCTCTTCTTTTTGATTTTCAGAGGCATAGGTCTCAGGTGAATTAAATTTTAGAAATAATTCATAAAGATTTCTTACTTTTGAAAGAGCAAGATCAATATCTAACTGATGTAATTTGTGTGTGTTTTCAAATCGATTAACGATTGAGTAAATATCTTGAATATCTTCTTTTAGAATTTTTATTGCTTCGTTTTTGTTCATGGCACTTACGATATTTATTTGCAAAAATAACGATAATAGTTTACAATTTGGTATAAGATGTTTTTCGAAGGTACAAATAAAAAGAGTAAAAATAGGGGCTGGGTTGAGGTAATTTGTGGATCAATGTTCTCTGGTAAAACCGAAGAATTAATTCGTAGATTAAAAAGAGCCGAGTACGCAAAATTAAAAGTGGAAATATTTAAACCACAAATAGATACAAGATATTCTGAAGATGATGTTGTGTCTCATGATTCAACTACAATTCGATCTACTCCGGTCGAATCTTCTGGTAATATTTTGTTACTTACAGGTAATGTTGATGTTGTTGGTATTGATGAAGCTCAGTTCTTCGATAATAATTTGGTTGATGTGTGTAATCAATTAGCCAATAACGGAATTAGAGTTATTGTTGCCGGTTTAGATATGGATTATTCAGGAAAACCTTTTGGCCCTATTCCTGCATTAATGGCCGAAGCGGAATATATTACAAAGGTTCATGCTATTTGCATGAAATGTGGAAATTTAGCTCAATATTCACATCGATTTGCTAAAAGCGATAAGCTGGTGTTGTTGGGGGAAACTGCCGAATACGAACCTTTATGTAGAGTATGCTATAACAAAGTAATGTCAGAAACTGATGTATGATTTATAAACTTTCCGAAATATCAAAAATAATTAATTCAGAATTTATTGGATCTGCCGATTACGATATTGAATATATTTTAATTGATTCACGAACGATAGTAACAACTCAAAAAACTTTATTTTTCGCAATAAATGGTGAACGACACGATGCTCATAAATTTATAAACGATTTATATCAAAAAGGGATTAAGAGTTTTGTTGTAGAAAAATTACCCGAGAATTATATAGAATTAAAAGATGCTATTTTTTTAGTCGTTAAAAACTCTATTTTAGCATTACAGCAATTAGCATCTTATCATCGAAATAGATTCGACTACCCAGTTATTGGAATAACTGGAAGTAATGGTAAAACCATCGTTAAGGAATGGTTATACTATATTCTTCAGATTGAGAAACGTGTTGTACGCAGTCCAAAAAGTTTTAACTCTCAAATTGGAGTGCCATTATCTGTTTGTTTAATGGATGATATATTTGATTTTGCCATATTTGAAGCAGGAATTTCATTACCCAATGAAATGGAACGTTTACAAAATATTATTAATCCAAATATTGGATTAATAACTAATATTAGTGAACCCCATCAAGAAAATTTCAT
>Ga0209633_10005004_pt1 | contig 11740 bp, 10 predicted proteins | sample Cruoilmetagenom1_FD_187290 | JGI IMG/M metagenome (GOLD analysis project Ga0209633, IMG submission 187290) | Oil polluted marine microbial communities from Coal Oil Point, Santa Barbara, California, USA - Sample 1 (SPAdes) (version 2) | ecosystem: Environmental > Aquatic > Marine > Oil seeps ... | reverse complement strand
TGATCAAGTCCGTAGGCGGCGGCGATGTAACGCTGGATGATATTGGAAGCGCCAAAATGCACGCGGAAGTGAGCGGTTGCAGCGATATGACCGCTGATGACGATAAGGACTGTATCGAGAACGCACGTGATTTATTGAGTTTTCTGCCACTCAGCAATAAAGAGAAGCCGCCCATTAAGGAAACTCAAGACGATCCACGCCGTATTGATAAGGAATTGCTTGACCTGGTGCCTGTGAATTCCAGAAAACCTTATGATGTTCGAAAGGTGGTCGAAGTTATAGCGGATGATCATCATTTCCTTGAGCTCAAAAAAGAGTATGCCAAAAACATGGTAACGGGATTTATCAGGTTGGGTGGCCAACCCGTTGGCGTTGTCGGGAATAATCCGTATACTTTGGGTGGCGCCATTGATATTAACGCAGCGGATAAGGACGCAAGATTTGTCCGGATCTGCGATTCGTATAATGTCCCGATTTTGTTTCTCGTCGACAATCCCGCTTATCTGCCGGGCGTCAAGCAGGAACGGGGTGGAATCATCCGTCATGGGGCAAAAATACTCCATGCGGTCTCAGAGGCAACCGTCCCAAAAGTAACCCTGATCCTGAGAAAAGGTTATGGAGGCGGTCTCACTGCCATGTGCCCAAGGGCGATGGGTTCCGACCTGGTTTTGGCATGGCCTACGACCCAGTTGGGTTTGATGGGCGCCGAAGGGGCGGTCAGTATCATTTATCGCAATGAGATAAAGAATTCTGAAAATCCTGAGGAAACTTTTGCGAAGCGACTTGAAGAATATATTAGAACAACGGGAGAATTTCCGTATCAGGCAGGTGCGACAGGTTGGGTAGATGATATTATAGATCCGACCCGGACGAGGTTGATGTTGATTGATGCTTTTAATCGGTTGGCCGGGAAAGATGAGCAACGTCCGTGGAAAAAACACGGGAATATTCCATTGTAGCTCTAAATCCCTGGATAGATAATTTGTAACCGTTCACAGGGTGCAGGGGACAGTTGTCAGGGGGCGGAATGTGACTTGAAGATTCAGATGCATGCAAAAGAAGAGTAGGATTGAGCGACAATATTTGAAAAGAATTAGCTGAAATATACTGATTTCCTGCACCCTGACAACTGCACCCTGTGAACTATTACGATAATTTTAAGGAAAGGAATGGAACGATGGCTTATGACCTAACAGATGAACAAAAGATGTTGCAGGATACCGTCGCGCGTATTGCCAGGGAACAGATCGCGCCGGGAGCTGAAAAACGTGATGAGGAAGCCGCATTTCCCTGGGACGTTGTTGAGATTTTCAGGGAAAATGGGTTATTCGGCGCAGACTTTCCTGAAGCGTATGGCGGATCAAAGATGGGCCTTTTCTCCCTCTGTCTCGTAATAGAGGAGATCGCAAAAGCATGTGCATCAAGCGCGGTAATTTTGTTGGTGCATGAACTGGGGAGTATGCCGATTTTTCTTGCCGGGAATGAGAAACAAAAAAATAAATATTTTCCAAAACTGGCTACTGGTGAGAATTTCGTTGCTTTTGCATTGACGGAGCCCAATGCAGGTTCAGACGTTTCCGGACTTAAAACGAAAGCAGTAAAGGATGGAGATCATTACGTAATTAATGGGACCAAAACTTTTATTTCTCATGGTGACATCGCTGACGTGCTTTGTGTTGCGGCCAAAACTGATGTTTCGTTGCCCGGTCATAAGGGAATCAGTATGTTCATTGTAGAAAAGGGCACCCCGGGTTTAAGTATCGGCAAGCATGAAAAAAAGCTTGGCCTTCGTGCGTCTCACACAGTGGAAGTCATTTTGGAAGACGTTCGAGTTCCGGCTGAAAATGTCCTGGGTGATGAGGGACAGGGGTTTTCGATTATTATGAAGACACTGGATCTTACCCGGGTCCCGGTTGCGGCTCAGGCCCTTGGTATTGCGCAGGGAGCCGTTGATTACGCAATTCAGTATACAAAAGAAAGAATTCAGTTTGGAAAACCAATTTTTTCTTTTCAGGGGATACAATGGATGATAGCGGATATGGTTTCCCAGGTTGAGGCGGCCAGGCAGGTCACCTATAAGGCGGCGGCTGCTTTTGAAAATATTCCAAAAGATATGGAAAAGCTTCCCAAAGAAATTGTTCGCTGTTCAGCCATTGCGAAACTCATTGCCGCCGAAACCGCCATGAAGGTTACGACGGATGCCGTCCAACTTTTGGGAGGCTATGGATACATAAGGGATTATCCGGTGGAAAGAATGATGCGGGACGCCAAGATAACCCAGATCTACGAGGGAACCAGCCAGATCCAGAAGATGTCATTGCGGCCACACTCTAAGGTTGCAAGTAAAAGTAAACGGTGCATGTTAGATTGCGCGTAGGCATTTTGGTTGTTTTCAAGATCGTATGGCGGGCTATGTAATCCCTTGAAATACAGGTGCCTCTTCCTGATATTTTTCTTGACATACGTTTTCTTTAACGTTTAAACTGAAAAAGTTTGCGGATGTTATTAAGAGCAATAGATGTTGTTGTGGTTTTTTTGAAAGCTCTGGAGATTGAGGGGTAGAGGGTTTTTCTAATGGCGAGATCCGGATGAGTGAGAACGCTATAACCAAAAAAGGAGAGAACCATGTCGGATTCTAAAGGTAGTGATAAAAGTAAAAAGAACAAGAAGAAAAAAGAAAAGGAGCCGGATATCACGTTTTTTCACCCTGAATTGTTGGAGATACCGGAAGATGGGTCCCCTGCATATCTGAAGGGGTATAAGTGCAAAAAGTGCGGACAGATTGATTTTCCAAAGTTGACGCCCTGTCCTTCCTGCTGGGGGACCGAGTTTGAGGTAGTTAAGCTTTCCAGAAAGGGAAAGTTATATTCCGTTACCGATATTTATATTGGGCAGCCCGGCATGAAAACACCGTATATGTTCGGTTATATAGACCTTCCGGAAAATTTAAGAATATTCGCTCAAATGGAAGGTGAGATCGGGTCATTCAAGTGTGATGAGGAGGTTGAGTTAACGACGGGTCCCATCAGGATAAATATGGATGGATTACCTGTAACGAGTTATAAGTTCATGAAACCGTCAGTCTGATTTTTATATTTTAGGGGGTAGGGCATGAAGATGCAGAGAGAGGTTTTTATAGCGGGAGTGGGAGAGACCGTTTTTGGTAAACATAATGTGGACTATGATGTTTTGGGAAGGCGGGCCGCTTTTCAGGCGCTTCAGGCATCCAACATCGATCGTCCCGATATGGTTCAAACCGCGTACGTAGGGAATGGCACAAACGGCATGGGCGCGGCACAGAGAGTATTCAGGGATCTTGGGATGTGTGGTAAACTCGCCATCATCAGAGTTGAGAGCGCCTGCTCCGCTGGCGCAATGGCCGTATATTCGGCTATCAAGGATGTGACCACGGGCGTTGCTGATATTTCTATCGGTGTGGGTTGTGAAAATCATACGATGCATCGGGCAACCGGCACCGCTTTTGCTATGGGTATGGACGATGTGGAAGGTATGCAGGGCGCTGTCATGACCGGGAAATATGCATTGAGAGCCAATCGATACATGCATGAAACCGGAGCAACCATCGAAGACCTTGCAATGATAACCGTCAAGAACAGAAAGCACGCCGCCAACAATCCCCATGCGTGGTTTAAGGGTGACATTAGTGTTGAAGCAATCGTAAACTCAAGGATGATTGCATATCCTTTAACGCTCCAGCAATGTTGTGGAATATCCGACGGCGCCGGTGCCGTGATCGTTTGCTCTAAGGAAATGGTTAAAAAACTCGGCATTGAGAAACCGGTAAAGGTGGCGGGTGCCGTTGTACAGTCCGGTCCTTACCACAATAGGCCAAGGGACATAACGGGAGACGATATTACCGAGGCGTCCGCACAGCAGTTGTATGAAGAATCCGGAATCGGACCTGAAGAAGTTGATATTGTGGAGTTGCACGATGCTTTTACGATCGCGGAACTGCTTTATTATGAATGTTTGGGTATGTGCAAAAAGGGCGAGGGTCTTAAATACCTAAGAGATGGTCAGTCTACCTATGGCGGTCAGTGTGTTTTCAGTCCACGAGGAGGAATGTTGTCTTATGGTCATCCAATAGGCGCCTCCGGTGCGGCGCAGATTGCCGCCAATGTGAAGCAACTGAGGGGAGAATGCGAAGGGTATCAGGTTGATCCCATTCCGAAGGTTGCGCTGTCGCATGTTACGGGCGGTGGGCTGGGTGGAACCGAGCATGCGGCATGCACCATGCATATGCTGACTAAAGGTTGGTAACTAGTGTCCAAACGAAAACTATCTTTTCGTCGATCTCTGCGTGGTACGCAGATTTCATTCCTCAAAAGCACAATGTATTTTTGTGGTTGGAATTTTGCTCTTCCTTGATTTTGAAAAAAAGTCATGGTTTTCGTTCAAACACTAAATATGGATTTCTTAGCGGATGAAGGAGAGTTGTTATGGGAACGGATACAGCCGAAGTGGTGGTTATCGCCGGTGGGACTAACGTTGTCGGCGAATGCATTGGTTTGAGCTTTGGAAAGAAAGGGGCGAAAGTCGTTGTTGTCGACGGTGATCAAGGAAAGGTTAACAACCTGGTGTCCCGGATAAAAGATGCTGGAGGAGAGGCTACGGGCATTGTAGCGGATCCAACCTCGTCGGAGGAGGTCAAAAAGGCGGTTGGGAGCATCATTGAGGATTTCAATAAGATTGATATCCTGGTAAATAATGTTGACGAAATGATTGAGAAAAGTGCTGTTGATCTGACGGATGAAGATTGGAACCGGTCAATTGCCGCCAATTTGAATCCGGCCTTTTTCTTCAGTCGTGAAGTGCTTCCAAAGATGCAAGAGAATAAATATGGTCGCATTATCAATATGGGGAGTCTCTACTATCTTGGTTTGCCGGGTAAGGTTGGTTATTCGACGGCCAAATCAGCGATATTCGGTTTTACACGGTCTTTGGCGCTTGAGTTTGCAAAGGATGGCATTACGGTGAACACCATTGCGGTGGGTGATCTTGAGCGCCCCGGTTTGACCGAGGATGACGCCCAAAACACGACCAAAAGTATCCCGGTTATGCGATTGGGGAAACCGGATGATGTGGTCAATGCCGTTGGTTATCTTGCTTCTCAATCATCCGGATATGTAACGGGACAGACGCTTTTTGTGTGTGGGGGCAGAAGTGTTCATTTTTCGATGTCCATTTAAGGGGTAACTTTTTTACCTTAAACACATCTTCATATTAACTTATACCTACATGTGGGGGATTCAAAGATGGGAATAAAAAACCGGGTTGCGTTAATAACAGGTTCCGCAAGCGGAATGGGAAAACAAACCGCCTTACGGATGGCCGAGAATGGGGCCAAAGTTGTTATTAACGACATAGTCCCTGAGAAAGTGGAAAGCACCGTTTCAGAATTCAAAAAGGCGGGTTTTGACGTCATTGGACAGGTTGCCGATATTTGTAAAAAGCAGGAAGTTGAGGCGATGGTCAAGGCGGCGGTGGATGCCTTTGGTTCGATCGACATTCTTGTGAACAACGCCGGGATGGAAAAAGCCGGTATTTTGAGGAAGTTGACGGAAGAAGCTTGGGATATCACCATAAATGTCAATTTAAAAGGGGCGTTTTTGTGCAGTCAGGCCGTCCATGGTTATATGGTTGAAAAGAAACAAGGCCGAATCATAAATATTGCATCTCGTGCGTGGTTGGGCGGTGTGGGACAGGCGCCCTATACTTCCGCGAAAGCAGGGATGGTTGGTTTGACAAGAACACTTGCCATGGAGTTGGGCAGGAAAGGGATTACTTCAAATTGTATCGCCCCCGGCTTGATTCGTACACCAATGATGGATGATGCTCCGGAAAAGCTTATAAAATCGCTATTGGCAAAACAACCTACTGGAAACTTTGGAGAAGTTGATGATATTGCAAATGCCGTAATGTTTTTTGCTGATGATGAAACCGGATTTATTACGGGGCAGGTCTTTTATGTGTGCGGCGGCAGAAGTCTTTATGCCGGATGAGAGAATTACGAGAATTCGGCGCCCTTCATAAACTGTTTTCCGAAGGCTAGTTGGAATTCGGAAATCAAAGAAATTTAGAATGAAGGAGCGCCGGCGTTTCGCTTGATAATACGTTGGCTGGGATGATGTTTGGGTGTGAGGGCAAAAGAGCGTTCCTGAGTTATCCCTGAGCCATCAAGGAGGTGGATATGAATAACGGAGGGAATGCCACGTCGCTTTCCAATATCAAGGTGTTGGATTTTACCGGGGAGTTGGGTCCTTACGCGGCAAAATTATATGCGGGTATGGGCGCAGACGTCATTCACATTGAACCGGTTGCCGGTGATCCGCTAAGGGATGTCGGTCCGTTTTACAAAGGTATCCCGGGAAAGGAAAGAGGACTTCAGTTCCTTTACTACAATGCGGATAAACGCGGGATGGCGCTTGATCTGGAAAATGACGCGGGGAAGGATGTTTTCATTAAGTTGTGTGAATCGGCGGATATTTTGCTGGAAAGTTTTGTTCCCGGGTACCTGAACGACATGGGGCTTTCCTACGACATTTTGAGCGCTGTAAACCCACGCTTGGTGCAAACTTCAATTACGCCATATGGAAGTACGGGTCCTTACAAAGATTTTCCTGGAAGTGATCTCACAATTTCCGCTCTTTCCGGGTTCCTCTTTCTGGCGGGGGTTGAGAATAATAAACCGGTTCGCATTTGCGATAATCAGGCATATCGGATGGCGGAAGCCAATGCCGCCGTGGGGAGTTCCATCGCGCTTTTATTCGCAAAAAAAACCGGTATCGGCCAATTCGTCGATGTCGCTTGCATGGAATCGGTCGGAATGGCCCTGGAAAACTCCGCACAGTATTGGGATCTTGAAGGTATAAATCGAAGAGGCCGCGGAGGTGAGGCGGGTACAGGCTCCATCCATCCATGTAAAGACGGTTTTGTTATTCCTGCGGCTATTATGGGTGCCAATAAATTCATGTGGGATAATTTTTATGCCTGGATGAAAAAAGAAGATATTGAGGAATTGGAAATCTTTGCAGACGAGAGATGGGTTGATCCGGGTTATCGAAATACCCCGGAAGCACTTGATACGTTCTGCCGTGTTTTTGAGCGATTTACCATGAAGCACAACAAACAGGACATATACGATAGGGGTCAAGCCTGTCGCGTTGCGATAACGCCTGTCAGCAACGGCAAGGATTTGCTTGACAACCCCCAGTTGAAATACAGGAAATACTTCAAAGCTTTGAAACATGATTACCTTGATGCTGATATCGTTTTACCGGGGGGGGCCTTCGAATTTGGAAGTCTAAAATGGCGAGTGACGCGGCCTGCGCCTACGCTGGGACAGCACACGGTGGAAATACTGAAGGAGGTCGGTTATGTTGAAGACGAGATCGACGCTTTTGCAAAGGAGGGTGTAGTCCATGTCGGCTAATACAAAAAAAGCCCTTGAAGGGCTTCGTGTGTGTGATTTTTCCTGGGTGGGAGCGGGGCCCATTACAACCAACGTCCTCGGGCAATGCGGTGCGGATATAATAAAAATTGAGAGTGCGAAGCGACCCGATATCTTGCGTAAGGGAGGACCTTTTAAGGATGGCATCGCTGAGGGTCTGGAACGTAGTGGATATTTTGCAAATCGCAATCCGAATAAAAAGTGTATTGCGCTGAATATGAGTTTGCCGGAGTCCCGGGACGTCGCTGTGCGGTTAATAGAAAAGAGCGATATTGTGATCAATAATTTTCGTGTGGGTCAGATGGAGAAATGGAATCTCGGGCCTGAAGATGTGAAAAAAATAAATCCGCGTGTTATTTATGTAACCATGAGTCTTCAGGGAGAATCAGGTCCCCATAAGTCATACATGGGGTTTGGGGCTAATCTGAACGCTCTTTGCGGATTGACTGAAAGGGCGGCTTTTCCCGGGGGTCGTCCTTTCGGCACCGGTACGAATTACACGGATCATGTGATGGTTCCTTCACATACGCTGTTCGGTATTATGGCGGCGTTGCTTCAGCGGGAGATGACGGGTGAGGGGCAAACCGTTGCTATTTCCCAACTGGAATCCGCGATTAGTATGAAACCCAGTGATGCACTGGCATACGCCGCGAACGGGGAGGTTTTGCCGCCGCTTGGGTTTGGAGATCCCGATGCCGCTCCTCATGGCATATATACCACCCTGGGTTATCGGAAGTGGATTGCCATAGCCGTATTTAAGGAGCAAGACTGGTTAAAGCTCAAGGAAGTTATGGATTATCCCGCGTGGGCGGAAGATTCAAAATTCGCTACACTTTCCGCAAGAAAGGAAAATGAAGAAGAACTGAATGCCAACATGGAGGAATGGACTAAAGATAAGTATTCCGATGACCTCCAGAGCACCCTTTTAAAACACGGCATTATGGCAGGGAGCGTCAACGATGCGCGAGCGGCTGTTGAAGATGAGCATCTCAGAGAACGCGAGTTTTGGTCTTATCTGGATCATCCCGTGGTAGGATCTACGCTTTATAACCGTGCACCGATTATGTTTTCAAAAACGCCGGCTGAGATGAAAACGGCAGCGCCTCTTTTGGGGCAACATACGAAAGAAGTGTTAAGTGAACTTTTGGAATATTCGGAAGAAGAGATAAAACAGCTTGAGGATGAAGGTGTTCTCACCTGATGTTTTGACCATGGTTGGTTAAGAATCTCGAATGCATTAAAATCAACAACGAACAAACAGGAGATCTAAAGTATGGATTTTTCGATTTCAGAAGAATTTATGATGCTCAAAGAATCAATGAGGGAATTTGTCAAAAGAGAGATGATGCCCCTTGAAAAGACATTATTGGAGCGAGAGCTGTCTCTGTGGACCGAACCGGGACCTTTGATTCCGGATGAGGATCATGAAAGATTAATGCGAAAGTCAAAGGAACTCGGTTTCTGGGGGCTTGAGGTCGAAGAGGAATTGGGAGGGCAGGGGCTCGGCATGTTGGCCAAGACGCTGGTGGTGGAAGAAATGAGCAAATGCCTGGTGGGTTTTGCTCATCACGGATTTACCCTCCCCCCGGATGCTCCGAACCTGTACTATTTACATGATTGTTGCAGTGAAGTTCAGAAAGAAAAGTATTTCGTCCCGTATTGCAACACAGAGCTTGATTCGGCGATGGCGTGTACGGAACCGGGCGGCGGGTCGGATGTGAGCGGTCTAAAGACAAAGGCCATAAAAAAAGGTGATAAATGGGTTATCAACGGAACCAAAACATTCACAAGCAAGTGCGATTATCCCAACGTCTTTTTTCTTCTTATTGCAGTAACCAACCCCGAAGCATCAACAAAAAATAAATTTACCACTTTCCTCATTGATCGGGATCATCCCGGAGTAAGAATTGGGCGAGAGATTCCGGTCATCGGCGCTATGCCGACATGGGATCTTATTCTGGAGGATGTTGAGGTCGGAGATGATGCAATATTGGGAGAGGAAGGCAAGGCTTTCATTCCGTTGCAAAATCGTTTCGGCGTTCGCAGAATCGAATTGGCGTCTCATTGCACGGGAATGGCTGAAAGGCTGATCCAGATGATGATTGATCAGGCAAATAATCGTGTTACCTTCGGAAAACCCCTGTCTGATCGTGGGGTTGTACAAAATTGGATAGCGGATTCTACAATGGAACTGGAGGCTGTTAGATGGCAGCTTTATTATGCCGCCTGGAAATCAGATCAAGGTCACAAGGACCTCAGGATTGAAGGGGCTTCGTTGAAGGTGTCGGCAACGGAAATGCTGACGCGCATTTCCGATAGGGCGATCCAGATACACGGAGGTCTGGGTGTGTCCCACGAACTTGGAATCGAATTCGTGGCTCGTATGGTAAGGATCTGGAGAATAGTGGAAGGACCATCCGAAATTCACAGGTGGTTGTTGGCCCGGCAGTTGCTCCACCAAAAGAAGATTTACAGTCCCTTTATCGTAACCAAAGAAGTAGATGAAGTCATAACGCAATTCAGTGAATAAGAAGTTTCAAAAAGGAGAACAAAATGGGCGTAGATTTTATAAAAGAAGACCATGTGGCGTATATTACGCTAAATAGACCGAAGGCGATGAACTCTTTGGACCCGGAGTCGGTTCAGCGTTTGGGTGAAATATGGGATGAGGTCAAAAACGACAATGATGTTCGGGTGTCCGTACTTACGGCAGCCGGTGAGAAATCGTTTTGTACCGGCACGGACATGAAAAAAACACCCCCTCCCACGGAGTGCATGGCTTCCGCCTGGCTGAGAGATGGCCAGCCCATCCTTCCGTCCATGAAGATGTGGAAACCGATTATTTGTGCTATTAACGGCTACGCTATCGGTGGCGGTCTGGAGATGGCTTTGGCTTGCGATATGAGAATTGCCAGTTCCAAAGCCAAATTCGGTCTTACTGAAGTAAAGGTTGCAAGTCTGGCTGGTCTAAACGGCACACAGTGTTTGCCTCGCGCTATTCCCCAGGCGGTGGCCATGAAAATGCTCCTGACCGGTGAGATGATTGATGCGGAGGAGGCCCTCAGAGTGGGTCTCATCAGCGATATTGTTGAGCCGGATGGCTTGCAGGATCTTGCGAAGAAGTATGCCTCTAAAATTGCGGCCAACGCTCCGCTGAGTGTTAAAGCAGCCAAGCAGGCTGCGGTGATGGGCCTGGAAATGCCTTTAGACCAGGGGATTGCTTTTTCTCATTTACTGTGGGGTGTATTGAGGGATACCGAGGACCGAAAGGAAGGCTTCTCAGCATTTGCCGAAAAAAGAGCCCCTCAGTGGCAGGGGAAATAATATCTAAAGTCATTGGTTAAAATAAGTTAACCGCATGCTGTCTCGACGTTTGAAATATTAAGGAGAATTGCGATGCATGTTGTCGTGTTGGGAAAAGTCGTGCCCGATTACGAAGTGCCTTCCAGCGATTTTGAGCTCGTGAACAATAGAGCTCATGAGAGGTACACCAGAATGATCGGGCTGTACGATGAGAATGCTATTGAATTGGGCGTACAGATAAAAGATAAATTCGGTGCGGCGCTCACGCTTGTTTCCTATGGAACGGTAGACGATATCCCTGTTTTGAGAAAGGGGATTGCCATGGGCGCTGAAAAATTGATGATTGTTTTGGGAGTTTCAAATGATCCCTTTATCATTGCATCAAATCTGAAGTTGGCGATCGAAAAACTGGGCGATGTGGACCTGGTGTTGTCAGGTCAACAGTCCGCAGATATGGATCGGGGTGTTGTTCACAGTATTTTGGCTGAAATGCTGAATCTTCCGTTTATACCTCAAGTGAGCGATGTGCAAGTTGAAAATGGGGTATACAAGTTGAATCAGATTGTTGAAACCGGCAGCCGAACCCTCGAAATATCAGGAAAATCGGTTCTGTCCATAACCAGCGTTCCGGAAAATGTTCCGCGTATTCCTGCGGTTCGTGCCATTTTTGCGGCCAAGAAAAAACCGGTTGAAAAGCTTGCGGAAATTGACGCTGTTGCCATGGGCGTTGAAGAGATTTCCGTTGAAATACCCAAAATTGAGTCGGTATGCGAACTTTTGCCGGCTGAGGACATGGATGATACCGCAAGGTTGTTGCTCCAGAAACTCAGGGAGGAAAGGTACTTATGAAAACGCTGATCGTTGAGGTTGTCGAGCCTGCTAAACTGGCCGAATTGGTAACGGTCAGCAAGAAGTTTTGTGACCAACCGGATGTCGTCGGCTTTGGGAAAGGAGATATTCCCGGTG
>Ga0209633_10005003_pt1 | contig 11742 bp, 8 predicted proteins | sample Cruoilmetagenom1_FD_187290 | JGI IMG/M metagenome (GOLD analysis project Ga0209633, IMG submission 187290) | Oil polluted marine microbial communities from Coal Oil Point, Santa Barbara, California, USA - Sample 1 (SPAdes) (version 2) | ecosystem: Environmental > Aquatic > Marine > Oil seeps ... | reverse complement strand
ACCAATAGAATAATGAAGCAAATGCAAAAGGACTTAAGATTAAAAGAAGAGCCGCGACATATTGAATGCTTTGATAATTCAAATATTCAAGGAACCAATCCAGTAGCGGCATGCGTTGTTTTTAAAAATGGTAAACCAAGTAAAAAAGATTATCGTCATTTTAATATTAAAACTGTTGTTGGACCAGATGATTATGCTTCTATGGAAGAAGTTGTTCATAGAAGATATAAAAGATTGTTGGATGAAGAGCAAGATTTGCCTCAACTAATCGTTATTGATGGAGGAAAAGGGCAGTTGTCATCATCCTTAAAAAGCTTAGATGTTTTGGGACTTAGAGGTAAAATTGCCATTGTTGGAATTGCAAAACGTTTAGAAGAAATTTATTATCCGGGAGATTCTATTCCACTTTATTTGGATAAGAAATCTGAAACCCTAAAAATTCTTCAACAATTGCGTAATGAAGCACATCGATTTGGAATTACGCATCATAGAAATAAAAGAAGTAAAGGAGCAATACAAACCGAGTTATCAAATATTGAAGGAATTGGAGAAAAAACAATTTTAAATTTATTAAAAAAATATAAATCAATAAAACGAATTAAAAATGCAACTTTTGATGATTTAGTGCTACTAATAGGAAAGGATAAAGCAAAAAGAATTGTTCAATACTTTAATAAAACAAATTAGTTTTATATTTTATAAATACAACATGAATAAATACCTAATAGTTTTTATATTATTTTTTATTTCAAATTTTGGTTTTGCCCAGCACGATGTAGAACCAAATAATGATGTAAAAGTTGGTTTGGTATTGAGTGGAGGAGGAGCTAAAGGATATGCTCATGTTGGAGTAATTAAAGTTTTAGAAAAAGCAGGTATTAGAGTTGATTATATAGCCGGTACAAGTATGGGATCTATAATAGGTGCTCTTTATGCTTCAGGATACAATAGCCATGAGTTGGACTCTATTTCGCGTGTTCATAATTTTTCAGAATTAATTCAAGACAAACTACCAAGAGAAGCTTCTTCGTTTTACCAAAAAGAGAACACAGGCAAGTATGCATTAAAATTACCTATAGAAAAGAATAAAATTGGATTACCTTCAGGGGTTTCTAAAGGCCAAAATATATTTAATCTATATTCACAATTAACAGAACATGTTCATGATATAGAAGATTTTAGCAAATTACCAATACCTTTTTTTTGTATAGCAACTGATTTAGAAACTGGAGAAGAAGTAGTTTTGGATCATGGTTTTTTACCTGAAGCCATAAGAGCTAGTAGTTCTTTTCCTGGATTATTAAGTCCTGTAAATATTGATGGAAAAATATTGGTTGATGGAGGGATAGTGAGAAACTACCCCGTTCAAGAATTAATTGAAAAGGGTGTTGATTATATCATTGGTGTTGATTTACAAGGGAATCTACGAAAAGGCAAAGAATTGAATTCTGTACCAGATATATTTTTGCAGATAGCAAATTTTCAAGTTCATGAAAACATAGAAGAGAAAATTGAATTAACCGATGTCTACTTAAGACCTGATATTACAAATTTTAATGAATTTACCTTTGATAAGGTTGATGAAATTATTAAAGTTGGAGAAGATGCTGCAAACGAACATCTAGAGGAGTTAATAAAAATAGCCAATAAACAATCTATAAAAAGTAAACACCATAATACAATAAAAACTTTTGAGTTAAATGAAGAAATTTTTATTAAAGGAATTAAAATCAAAGGAAATGAAAATTATACAGATAATTATTGTATCGATAAATTAAAATTTGTTGAAGGGCAATCCATTAGTCAGCAAAGTTTTGAAAAAGGAATAAATGCCTTATCTGCTACAGGAAATTTTAAAAATATTCAATACAGATTAATTCCCGTTGAAGGAGGTACAAACATAGAGTTGAAACTAATTGAAGATGAGATTTCTACTTTTATACAACTGGGTGCACATTATGATAATTTATACAAAACAGGTGTTTTAGTTAATCTTACTAAAAAACACGCATTGTTTAAAAATGATTTTTTATCGATGGATTTTGTAGTAGGAGATAATTTAAGATATGACATCGATTATTTTTTAGATAATGGATTTAATTGGAGTTTTGGTCTACATACAAGATATAATAAATTTGAAGAGGATATTGTATTAGTTACATTGCCTTTTAGTGAGGAAGATACTGACGATGTTAGTTTTAAAGTTCCGGTTAATTATAACGACTTTACAACCAGATTATTTATTCAATCAACTTTTAACAATAAACTTGCCCTAAGAATTGGATTGGAACATAAGTTTTTGAAAATATTTACTGACGAAATTATTAATGATGAAAAGGAAAGAAACTTTTTTGATAATAGCAATTATTTTAATGCCTTTTCCAAAGCAACATATGATTCTTATAATGCCCAGTATTTTCCTAAAAAAGGTTTTTATTTTGATGCTAATTATATTTTCTTTTTGTTATCTCCCAATAATTTGAATGACTTTAACTCTTTTTCACAATTATATGGAAAGATAGGGTATGCCTATAGTTTTTTTGATAAACTCACGCTTCAGTTTATTTCTCAAGCCGGAATTACAATTGGTTCTAATGGAAATGAAATTCACGATTACCATTTAGGTGGATATAATGAAAATTATATAAATACCTTTGTCCCATTTTATGGTTTTGATGTAGCAGAATTGAATGGGCCAGAATTTTTAAGATCTGCATTAACTATTCGTTATGAAGTCTTTAAAAAGAATTATGTATCCTTTACAGGAAATTATGCAAGAGTAGATTCTGACCTTTGGAATGGGGGTTCTATTTTTGAAGATACAAGATCTGGGTATGGAGTAGGTTACGGAATAAATACAATTATTGGCCCTATAGAGCTAAAGTATGCCTGGACTCCAGATAATAACCAAGATTATTGGCTTTTTAACCTAGGTTTTTGGTTCTAATTAATTGCAACTATTTCTTTCTTAGTAAATTTCAACTTTAAGATAAACTGAATATAATACATAACAGGAACAACAATTAGTGTTAAAAATGTTGCAAAGGTAAGACCGAAAATAATAGTCCATGACATTGGTCCCCAAAAAGCAACGTTTTCTCCACCAATATAAAATTGAGGGTTAAATTCAGTAAATAAGGTCATAAAATTAATATTTATCCCTAAAGCTAAAGGCAATAAACCTAATATGGTTGTTATAGCAGTAAGTAATACTGGACGTAATCTTGTTCTTCCACCCTCTACTATACTTTGCATAATACTATTTTTTGATAACATTTGAGAATCAGTTAAGGTCAATTCTTTTCGTTTTCTTTCAATAATTAAATTGGTATAATCAATTAAAACAATAGCATTATTTACTACAATTCCAGCTAGTGAAATAATTCCAATCATGGTCATCATAACAACAAACTCCATTCTAAAGACAATTAAACCAAATAAAACTCCTATTAAACTTAACAATACAGATAATGAAATTATTACAGGAGTTGAAGTCGAATTGAACTGACCAACTAAAATTAAGAATATCAAAAAAACAGCAATAAGTAAAGCATTACTCAAAAACGCCATTTCTTCAGCTTGCTTTTCCTGTTCGCCTGTAAATGAAATTGAAATATCTTTGGGTAAGTTATAGTTTTTTAGTGTGTTTTTAATTTGACCGTTAACCTCTGTAGCATTATAGTTTTCTAATACATTTGAAAAAATAGTAATTACTCTATTTAAATCTTTTCGTTTAACAGAATTAAATGTTGATGAGTTTTCAATATGAGCAAATGCTGTAATAGGAACTTGAACTATTTTACCAGAATTCTGATTTCTAAATGTAATTTTTTGATTTATTAAACTGTTTTTATTGTAACGGTATTTATCCATTAATCTTAAATTAATTGGATAGTCATCTTCTCCATCTTTATAGGTTGAAATTTCTTTACCATATAATGATGTTCTAATTGCACTTCCAATTTGACCCGTTGAAACATTTAAGCGTCTTGCTTTCTGTCTGTCAATAATTATTGGTAATTCAGGTTTTCCTTGTTCAACATCAAGTTTTAAGTCTTCGATACCTAGAATATTTGCTTCGTTGATGAACTGTTTAATATTTTCAGCAGTATCAATTAATTCTTCATAATCATCTCCACTAACTTCTATATTTATTGGAGCACCCGCAGGAGGGCCATCTTCTGGCCTATCTACAGTAATATTTACACCAGGATAATTTTGTAATAATCCTCTTATTTCCATCAAAACATCATCAGTGTTTATACCATTTCTATCAATAAATTTTACAAAATCAATAGTAATTCTAGCTTTATTTGGACTTGTGCCCCCTTGATTCCCTCTGTTAGGGTCACTAGTTCCTTCACCAACTTGTCCAATTATTGATGTTACCAAAACATTTTCACCATTAATTTCATATTTTTTAACATAATCTTGAATTTTTTGTTCAATTTCTTTTGAGAGTGTATTAGTTACTTCAATATCAGTTCCAATTGGGTATTCAACATAAACATACACTTGTTTTGGAGGTGTTTCGGGAAAAAACAATACTTTAGGAGGGAAAGAAGCAAACAAGAAAAAAGATAAAATCAACAAGCCAAAAGTTCCAAAGAAAAATTTGTAGGCATTTTTATCCTTTAGGGCAAATCGTAATACTTTTTCATAATGCGTTTCTAAACGAGGTAAAAAAGTATTTTGAAACCATTCAGTAGCTGGTGACAAGATCTTTGTGTTTACAATTCTTAATACTCCTGCCAGAACTAAAAATAATCCAAGTGCGTTTAAGCCTTTTATTCCCATTGATAAACCTCCAATGATTGAAAAAACACCCAAGGAAAAGATAATTGAACTTTTAATTAAAAGTTTTTTAAAATCAACTTCATCTTCTTTAATTTTCATATAAACTGAAGTAAGCATAGGGTTTATTACCAATGCAACAAAAAGAGAAGATCCTAATACTATGATAAGAGTAATGGGTAAAAACCTCATAAATTCTCCCATTATTCCTGGCCAAAATGCCAATGGTAGAAATGCAGCTAACGTTGTTGCCGTAGAAGCAATAATTGGCATAGCAACTTCACCAACTCCGTAGCGAGCAGCATCTATTTTTGAATAGCCTTCGTCTAATAAACGATAGACATTCTCAACTACAACAATACCATTATCAACAAGCATTCCAAGAGCCAAAACTAATGAGAATAGAACCATCATGTTTAAAGTTACTCCCATCATATTCAATATGATAAATGATATAAACATAGAAAGTGGAATGGCAATTCCAACAAACAACGCATTTCTGATTCCTAAAAAGAAAAGTAAAACAATTACTACTAATATAACACCAAGAATAATACTGTTTTCAAGATCGGACACCATTGTTTTGGTATCATTGGTCATGTCATTAGTTTTTGTGATTTTTAAATTTGAAGGAAAAACATTCTTTTTAGCTTCGGCAATGATTACATCAATTTGTTCAGAAGCATTTATCAAATTTTCACCTCCTCTTTTAGTAACATCTAACATTGCTACAGGATGAGTAAATTCTCGTGCGTAACTTGTTTTTTCTTGATCTTTAAAACTTACTTTAGCAATATCTCTTAAATAAACAATTTCATAATTTTCTTGTTTTATAATGATATTTTCAATTTCTTTTGCAGATTCAAATTCACCAATTATTCTTACATTTCTTCTAATACCTTTTTCAAGTAAATCACCACCTGAAATTGTTACATTTTCATTTTTAATTGCCTGCTCAATATCATTAAAACTAATTTTTGAAACTTCCATTTTGTACAGGTCTATACTAATTTCCATTTCTTTATCTTGAATCCCTCTAATATCAACTTTTGATATTTCCGGCACTTTTTCAATTTCATCTTCTAAATATTCACCAAATTTTTTGAGTTGATCCATTGAGAAATCACCATATAAATTAATATTCATAATTGGCATTAATTCGGCAAAATTCATTTCTTGAACGGTTGGCTCGGCTGGTAGATCTTTTGGAAAATCTTTATCAGATAGGGCTGCATCAACCTTATCTTTTACTTTCCTCAATGCTTCTGTAGGTGTAATATCAAAATCAAATTTAACTTCAATAGAAGAAAACCCTTCCTGTGAAGTTGAAATAATCTCATCCACACCCGAAATACCATTTATTTCTTTTTCTAAAGGGCGAGTTATTAATTTTTCAATATCTATTGCAGAGTTTCCAGGGTAGGCTGTTGAAATAAATATTTGGGGAACTACAATTTCAGGAAATGCTTCTCTTGGCATACTCTGATACGAAAAAATTCCGGCAAGAAATATCATGACCAATAATACCATTACAGTCATTTTATTTTTTATAGCCCAACTGGAAAGCTTAAATTCTTTAAGTATTTTATTCATTTTGTATTTCTTCTAATTATTTATCATAAAAATTAGTTGATTATCTTAACCAACTCACCATCTTTAACAATTCTAGCACCCTTATTTATTAAAGTGTCATTTACACTTAGACCACTTTTAATTAGTGAATTATGATTGTATTCCTCTGAAATTTCAATAATTGTTTTTGAAACTACATACTCAGAGTTTTTATTACTTACCGTATACACAAAATTATCACCATTTTTATTTTTTTGAATTAATGAAGATGGTATTATTACACCATTTTCTTCAAAATCAACGATTTTTATATCGGCTAATAAATTAGGTTTAAGTGAATTGTCTTTATTTGAGATGTTTATTTTTGTCTTAAAACTTCTATTATTTGGATTAATCACATTTCCTATAATATCAATTTTAGATTTAATTTCTTTATTGATTGAAGGAATTGATATTAAAGCCTCATTTCCTACTTTTATAAATGGCAGATAGGTTTCTGTAACATCGGCTTCAATATATACTTTATCCAAATTCACTAATCTGATAATCGGAAGTTGAGGGTTTGTTAACTCACCCTTTTTAGGATAAATTTCATCAATAACTCCTGAAAAAGGTGCTGTAATTCTCATTTTAGAAACTTGATTATTTAGTGTTTTCTTGTTGTTTTCTAGACCTTCTAATTGAGTTTTCGCTTGTAAAAATTGCATTTCTGAACCAATTTTTTGATCCCATAAGCGTTTTTGCCTATCAAAAGTGGTTTTAGCCAAGAGTAATTGTGTATTAATTTCAGCAATTTTATTTTGTATTGAAGAATCATCAAGTTGAATTAATAATTGTCCTTTTCTAACTTTTTGCCCTTCTATTACATTAATTGAAAGAACAGTACCGCCCAATTCAGGTTTTATTTCAATATTTTTATCAGCTTTTACAACACCTTGAATTTCAATATAGTGCTTGAAGTTTTCATTTTTTGGTAATTGTATTGAAACAGCTTGTATTCTTTTGGTACCATCAAGTTTTTCAATATTTTTTTCAATACCTTTTAAAACTGAATTTAAGCTGTCTATAGTTTTGGTAATAGAAGCTCTTCTAGTTTGTAATTCAACTATTGACTGAGGTTTTTCCTTCTCTTCACTACATGAAAAGAATAAAATAAAAATGAATAAAAGTGTGATTACATGTTTCATTTTAATAAATATTTAGTGCGTTTTCTAATTCTACTTTAGTTTGTATAATTTCCAATATAGATTGAATATATTCTTGTTGCTTATTGTATAGCTGATTTTGAACATTAGCAAGGTTGATGCTAGAGCTCAAACCTTCAAAAAATTTAATTTGTTCTTTGTTTGCTATACTTTCAGCAAGAACTAAATTTTGTTTTGAAGTTTGAAATTGATCTAAGGCAAATTGATATTTATTTTTTGCTGTTGCCACTTGCAATTTTAATTTTTCAGAAGTTTCATTCAATTCTATTTCCGATTGTTCTAAACTTATTTTGGCTTGTTGCGTTCTTGAACTTCTTTGCAAACTGCTAAAAATGGGAACATTTAAACTAACTCCAAATAGTGAAGAATCAAACCACCCTCCATTATTATTATAAAAAACATTATTATCGTTATTAGCAAAAGTTGAATAATTAACAAAAGCGTTTAAAGAAGGTAATGCCTGACTTTTTTCAAATTTTACAAATAATTCTTCAGCAACAACTTTATTGTCGGCTATTTTATAATCAATATGATTATCTAAATCAAAAGTTTGATTTATTAAATTAAGATCAGAGCTTTTTAAAGCGAGATATTCTAAATTATCATTCAATGTAACCTCGGTTTCTATAGGTATTCCAAGAGTTAAATTCAGCATCTTTTTTGCAATTATTTCAAATCTTTTCGCTTTATTTAATTGATTTTCAATAGTAGATAAAGTAATTTGCTGTTGCTCTACATCTTGAATTTCTACCAAGCCATTTTCTAAAATTATTTTAGTTTCATATAGATTATTTTCAAGCGTTGTTTTGTTTTTTTCAAGAATAATGATTGTTTCTTGAGCAAGTAGAACATTTCCATATGCATTGATTACAGCCTCTCTAATACTTTGGTCTGTTTTAATTTTAGCAAGATTAGAAATCTTTAAAAAAGTTTTAGCAGATTGCAGTCCAACAAGATATGAACCATCAAATAAGAGCTGTTTTAAAGTTACGGTTGCATTTAGATTTTGTTTGGTTCCAAAGGTTACTTCTTCAAACTCACCAGGCGGTCCTCCAAATATCTCACTTGGAAGTAATGTTATTCCTTGCTTTAACCAGTTTTGATAATCAACAGCTCCATCAATCTGAGGTAAACCCATGGTAGTTGTTTCCCATTTCTTTTTTTCGGCAGCATCAATATCAAGTTTAGATGTTTTTACCGTATAATTATTTTCTAAAGCAAAATCAATAGCCTCATTCAAAGTAAATGAGTAATTATTTTCCTGTGCTTTAAGAATATAAAAAGAGGAAATAAAAAATAGGATACTAATTAATTTTTTCATTTTTTATAATTTCATTTAAAATATTAATTCCATTTATTGTAGCAATGGCACGAATATGATACTCTAAATAGCTATTCATTAAATAGGTTCTCGAAAATTCATTGGTTGGGAAAAGTTCAACATTTTTAATCCCCATAACTCCATTAAAGTATAATTTTGTTATAAGGATAATATCAATGTCTTTTCTATAAAATCCTTGATCAATTCCTCTTCTAAGATTATCTGTAATACATTCACTAATTGATTCAAATTGTTTTTGTTTTAGTGTTTTAAATATTTTTGGATAATATTTTTGTAATTGATATTGAGGTGAATTCTTTTCACCTTTTAACTGTTCATTTACCAATGATTTTATTAAGTAAATTTCTTCAATTGGGTTTTCATCTAAACTACAAATTGCACAAATTCCCGAATGAATATTTTCAAAAGCGTAAAACGTTGCAGATTTAACTAATTTAAGTTTTGTTGAAAAATGCGAGTATATTGTTTTTTTTGATATTGCCAATTCTTTTGCAATATCATCCATGGTTACACTTTTAAACCCAAAATTTAAAAATAAATCGATAGCTTTTTTTAAAATTTTTTCTTTCATGAGCGTGCAAATATACAATAGGAAACTTAAAAAACAAATAAAGTTTCCAAAGTTTATATAATTATATAATTTAGATATTAAATCAGATTAATCTATTTTTACATAAAATATTAAGATTTGGATTTACAAGAATACAGAATCGTTTTTTTAGAGTATTTATCAAAAAAAATAATTAGAAACGAAAATTTAAAACAGCCACAAAATTTATATGATCCCATTCATTATATTTTGCAATTGGGTGGTAAAAGAATCAGGCCAATTTTGACTTTAATGAGTTGTGATTTATTTGGAGAAAATCATCAAAAAGCATTAGACGCAGCTTTAGCTATTGAGATGTTTCATAATTTTACCTTAATTCATGATGATATTATGGATAGAGCTACTTTGCGAAGAGGAAAAGAAACGGTGCATAAAAAATGGGATGAGAATACAGGTATTCTTTCAGGGGATGCTTTGATGATTTTATCTAATCAATTGCTTGGAAACTACAAAGACAATATATTTAAAGAACTTTATACCTTGTTTAACAATACTGCCTTAGAAATTTGTGAAGGCCAGCAATTTGATATGGATTTTGAAACAAGAAGCGATGTAACTCTTGATGAATATATTCTAATGATAAAATACAAAACAGCTGTTTTGATTGCATGTTCATTAAAAATGGGAGCTATAATTGCTAATGCTGATAAAAAAGATGCTGATTTAATATATGAATATGGTATAAATCTAGGTTTAGCTTTTCAATTACAGGATGATTTTTTAGATACTTTTGGAACAGATGAATTTGGTAAAAAAGTTGGCGGAGATATTATAGAGAATAAAAAAACATATTTAATAATTAAAACTCTAGAATTGGCTTCTATAGAAGATAAAAAAAGATTATTGAACTTGTATTCAACAAATAGTAATCGTTTAGAAAAAATCAATGAAGTTAAAAGTTTGATAATTGAATATGATGTGAATTCCTTGATTAAAAAAGAAATCAAAAACTATACGGAAAAAGCATTCCAAAAAATTGAATTATTAAAATTGAATGAACAAGGTAAGAATAGTCTGATAGATTTTGGAAATGGTTTAATGAATAGAAAATTATAATGCTACCACAACAATTTTCTTTTGAAATATTTCAAGAAAAAAAGAATAAAGAAATATTGGTTAAGCTTATCAAGCAATTAAACAAAGATTTTAATCAATCTGGAATTGAATATCATTTTGAAATAGATTTAGCCCCAATTGATTTAGCAAACAAACTACAAAAACAACTTGAATATTTATTGAACAATGATTTTCAAACCTATGTAAATCTATTATACAGAATTGATATTTATGAATCTGAAATTAAAAAGATAGAAGACGTTGAAATTGAAAAAATATCAAAAAAAGTTGCCATTCTCATTTTAAAAAGAGAATGGCAAAAAGTATGGTTTAAAAGTAGAATCCAATAAATGGTTGCCAAGCATCACCATAAACACTTTTATCACTATCATAAAGAACATCATATCTAAACCCAAATGAAAAATGACCAGCTACAAATGAAGCTCCAAGATAAATAGCATTATTCCAGTAAGAATCATCTACAACACCTCTCCATTCAGTTTGTAAACCTTCATATTCTGCCGAAAATTGTAAAAAAGGAATTGGCCTGTAAAGTGCAGATACACTTCCCCCAAATGAATTAGAATGGTAGTCGTATTTTCTTGATCCACCTATACCATTGGTCCAATATGAACCATCAGAATAAATATATGTAACACCAATACCAGTTAAAAATTTGGGTGAAATATGATAATAAGCTTTGGGGCCAAGATAAATGTCGGTTCCACCATTCCAGAATGACATACCTATATTACCACCATAACTCCATCTCGGTTGAAAAACTGGAGCACTTCTTTGAATGGTAGTGGTTTGCGCTGGTTTATTTTTTTCAGATTGAAATTTGTAATTGTCGTTATTTTCAATAACAATTTTTTCCTGTGCATGAATTGAAGTTGAAATAAAAACAATTAATGACAAATAAAGTATTTTTTTAAGCATGGTTGTTGATTTAAAAAATTTATAAGGTTCAAATATAATAAAATACTAATATATATTATTGTAATTAATGTAAAAAAGCAGTAATATTGCACTCCGTTTTTGGGCCCATAGCTCAGTTGGTTAGAGCACCTGACTCATAATCAGGGGGTCGAAGGTTCGAGCCCTTCTGGGCCCACAAAAAAAGGTTTCAACTAATTTGTTGAAACCTTTTTTATTTTGTTGAA
>Ga0209633_10005002_pt1 | contig 11743 bp, 13 predicted proteins | sample Cruoilmetagenom1_FD_187290 | JGI IMG/M metagenome (GOLD analysis project Ga0209633, IMG submission 187290) | Oil polluted marine microbial communities from Coal Oil Point, Santa Barbara, California, USA - Sample 1 (SPAdes) (version 2) | ecosystem: Environmental > Aquatic > Marine > Oil seeps ... | reverse complement strand
AGCTGATAGAGACCTAGCAGAATCTCTGAAAGTAAAGAAGAAAGCTCTTACAGAAGAAGAAAGATACAATAAACAGTTAGAGGAAGAGGCTAAACGATTAAACTTACTGAATGACCCTCTCGCCGCGTACAAAGATGCTCTTAGGCGTATTGAAGAACTGAAGAGTACTGGTATTCTTACTGAAAAAGCTTATAACCAAGAGCGTGAAAAAGCTAAGAAAATTCTATCAGAAACACTTACGGAAGAACAAAAACACACTAAAGAATTGGTAGAACAAGCAAAAGCATTAAACCTTGCACATAACCCACTTACTCAATACAACGAATCCCTCAAAAAACTTAACGAAATAAACAAAACGGGGAAGCTAGACAGTAAGGCGTTTAATGAAGAACTGAAAAACATTAAGAAAACCTTTGAAGAGTCGAATCAATTTATAGTTGAACAAAATAGGTTGCTTGCTGAACGTGACTTGATAGGTAAAAACCCGATTGAGCAGTACCGAACAACTTTGGAAGATTCTGGAAAATATTCACCAGGGGAAATAGATCAGTTGGCAAGTGATGCACAGCTTAATGCATTCCAAAAAGCTAAAGATGAAATAATCGCGCAAGGGATAGAGGCTGGAAAAACCGAAGCGGCATTCATTCGTTACCGATTAGAACTTGAGGGACTAACACCCGCACAGGTTGAATATGCCGCTCAATTAGTAGAAACAAATAATCGTATGCAAGAGGCTAGAGGACTTAACGAATCGTTCGCACAGGCTCTTGAGACTGATATTAGCAATGCTTTAGAGGGAGGTAAACTTAGTTTCCAAAACTTTGCTGATGCGATCATTAGCGAAATATACAGAATGTACGCTCTTAAGCCTTTACTTGATGCCCTGTTTGGAGATAAGACTAAAGATGGAGGACGTGAAGGAGGCGGTCTTTTAGCACAAGTAATAGGCGGTATATTCGGCTTCGCTAAAGGCGGGGTAATGACACCAAATGGAGCTATTCCACTTAAAGCCTACGCATCCGGTGGGATAGCTAATAGTCCTCAATTAGCTTTGTTCGGGGAAGGCAGGTTACCAGAAGCCTATGTACCTCTCCCCGATGGGAAAAGTATTCCCGTTACTGTTAATGAGCGTGGATCATCCACCTCAAATATTACCAACAATGTAATTATTCACAATGCACCATCAGGCACAGAAACTAAGAAAGAAAGAAATTCATCAGGTGGTACAGATACGCATGTATTATTAAAACAGATTGAAAGTGGCTTGGCGAAAAATGTGAATAACGGCGACAGTCCCTTAATTGGTGCTTTAGGCAAGAAGTTGAAGTACTAACAAAGTTGCAACCGTTACGTTAAAACTGACTCAACCTAACTAGGAAGGATAAAATATGACTACTTACACTTTAGAAGACGGAAGTACCCAAGAGTTTGACTATCTACAAATCTGTATCACTACCGAATATTTACCAGGGGAGCAATTGAACAATATTGCAATATCGGTAGAGTTTATTGATGAAGATGTTGCAAAACACGCTTTAGCACATATTAGAGAGCAACACCCAGACGCCTACTTGTCTGGCTTTGCATCATTCGATGAAACGTACCGGCATCCAGAACACCTCGAACGAATTAAAAAGCGAGATGCTGACTACAGGGTTAAGTACCTGTACAACATGACCGATATAAAAGAAATAAAGCCATTAACAGGAGTTAAACATTAACAAAGGTTTGCATAATTTTTGTTTGAAAAATCAGTCTCTAAATAGTAAAAAACGTCATTTTCTTAAAACATGGTGTTTTATTACTTTGTGCTAATCTAAAACAACAATTGTCTCTTCGTCCGAAAAATCAGAATTATTACTGATACCCATTGCGTAATTTAGGGCCTCTACGGTTGTCACTGGTCTCCCGTTGTTTCCTTTTTGAAATGGCACATTATTTTTAAGAAGACACGCGGTAACTTGATGCGGCTTAGCATCTTCTTTGAACCCGTAGAAGGTTTTAAGGTCTTCAAATGTTATTAGGGATGGATTCATTTATTTTCTCTTACGGTTGTGATTTAGATAGTGAATTATCCCATTTTGGGAGAGGGGCAATGTTTATTACGTCAATTTCTACAAACTGATTTCTCAGAAGCAGAACCATTATGATTTATTGGTTTAGGAAAGGATTCAGGGTAGAAAGTGGGGTATGTTTAGGGGTATGTATTTATTCTAACTTTTAACTAATTGATAATTAATATAATATGATTCCGGCCATCGCACCAAACAATAAATCCTAAGAAGTCCTAGGTTATCCAAAAGCCCGCATTATGTCGGGCTTTTTTGTGCGCCTAAACAAATATTAAGCTTACCTATAAATAATGCTTACAGAAGTTACAATAATGACTTGAAGCTATTTGATACTAATATTCTCCATCAAATAACAAAGACAATCTTGTCGAATAATTTTTTTATCCAGTGTTAGCATGGCAGGCATTAAAGCTTTTGATAAAATGAGTTCGCTATCTTTAACCACAAAATATTCATCTGTGACCTCTCTTTCGTGGTCATCCCATGCAATTAGGTTTGCATTACTATTGGCTCGAATTTTTCCTAGGACCGTGTTTTTAGGAAGGTGAGTAAAATTTATCCGGTCTATATTTTTTTCAAAGACAATATCACTAGCAGTATCGGTAATAGTGTCACTAAGCTCTTCGTTGTTAAAGGAGAAACTATTAGATTTGGGGATGGTGACACGAGCGACCGTGTGGTAAATATCAATATCGAGTTTGTGGTTTGAGTGTGGCTCAATGGTGTCGAGATGCAATACGGTTTCCAAGAAATCGGTAGCATGTTCGATACCATTGGCTAAATGCGGTTTTCCACATTCAAGAGTGATTGAAGGGCAGAACTTAGACATTGCCATAGACTGTACGCCTTTTGGCGTTTCAAAAAAAACAACAATGCGTGAAAATAAGGATGCCAAATTAATTGAGGTTTCTTTAAGATTAGTAATGCAGCCGTAATGTGGGTTCTTGCCAGTATTATTGTGAATATCAATGCTGGCAAAAGGCTTACGACTTGAAATGCTATCGACCACTTCTTGCATAAGTCGTGTTTCAGGGCATTCTTTAAGTTCGGACCCAGGCCAGACGCGATTGTAATCAGGCTGTCCGTCAAGACGTCGTAGGCCTTGTTTTGCTGCTGACATATTGCCAAAAAAAATACTGATTGATCGAGGGAGCGGTCTATTTTGATAACGCTTTAAAAGTTCTTGTACTGCAAATAAGCCTGTATCTTCATTGGCATGTAATAAGACACTGACAAATAAAGGTTCTTTCTTTTCACCTTCTAAATGAATGAGTGTGGGTTGCGAGAAAATTTTGTGTAGATCAGTGCTATTTTCTAATTCTAGCAAGCCTTTTGGGATTTCATTTGTTTGTTCTAGTTTTAACATTTATTGGTGTGACCATGTATGCACTGGTTTACCCAAATGCTGTTGATGTAAATAATCTTTGGTTAATTCTGCCATATCACAGTTTTTAAGTTTAACGTGTTGAGTTTGCCATACGGCACCTGTTTGTCCTGTTTCTGCACGTTGTTTAATGATATTAAGATAATATTCAATATCAACTGTATCAATTCCTAATTCAAGTAAGCCCTTGTGAGCTAATGGTAATAAATCATTAAGGATTAACTGTTGTGCGTTGATCTGTTTTCCCTGCCAATCAAGTTTGGCTTTTAAACCCTCTTTGGCAGCTGAGTAAAAATTTGTTTTAGCTTGCTGGAAGGATCCCATGTTGTTAGTTTTTAACTGTTGCGTAAAGCTTTGTGTAAGACCATAAAAGAATACGGCATTTGCTAGCATATCAACAATGGTAGGACCCGCAGGTAAGATGCGATGTTCGATTCTTACGTGCGGAGTGCCATCATCATCAAAGCCAACTAAGGGGCGATTCCAGCGCCACACAATGCCATTGTGTAAACACAGGTGTTTGAATTTCTCAGGTTTATCATCAAATAACATCGGAAGCAGTACAGAGTAGTCTCGCAAATTCTCATCAAAACATTCCACAATGGATTCTTTAGCAAAACCACTACCAAAACTTACGTGTTGTTTATCTCCTGTGTCAACCGATTGTTCAAATACAGGAATACGTGTTTCGTGCCACAATTGTTTGCCGAATAAATAGGGTGAATTTCCTGAAACGGCTATCATCGGAGAAGATGCGATTATTGATGCATTGTAGTAATGATGCGCATCTTGCCAAGGTGTTTGTAAATGGACTTGAAAAGAGGTGGTCGCTGATTCTAGCATGACTGAGTCATGGCTTAGTTTTAAATCCTCAACCCCCGAAATATCCAACTTAACGGGTCTTCCTTTGCGTGCATTTACGACTACTTTATTCAAAGCATGGTAGCGTTTCAAGTCGCTCATGTTTTCAAGGCAGCAATCATCAGGTGTTATTGTTGGTAAAATGCCGGTCAATACGACACGCGCATCTAGTTTATCAGCAGCTTTGTCCGCACCTTTAAACACGCTATGTAAATCATTTGAGAATTCTGAAAAAACCTTACCTTGTAAAGGGTGTGGAAGATTGTTTAACTCAAGGTTGAATTTTGCAAGTTCTGAGGTTGCTAACGGATTATTAAATTGTTGCAGAAATTTTTCATTTATGGGAGCAGGTAAATAATCAGAATTAATCAAACAACCTTCGATTTCAAAGCCACTTACAGGTTTTTGGCTAGAAAACTTTCCTGAATTAAATAGTTTTTTTAGTAAAGTTGTTTCGTCTTTGAGTTTCTTCGAGAATTGCAGAAAATCAGAATCAGTGAAATGTTGATGTGATATTTCTTGTCCCATAGACTTATCTGGTTATCTTAATAATTGTATGGTTTATTATATCTTAATAGGGATATTTCCAATAGCAATAGCATTATAGTAACTGCATTTGGAGCTAAATATTTTTTATGGAATCAATGAACAATAATATTAATAGTGACACACTTTTGCTCGACAAGATCAAAAAGCACCCAATACTACGAACCAAAAAAAGCCCTTCATTGAGGGCTTTTCTCTATATTGTTCTTAAATCAGTCTTTCTTCAAGATAGCATAAAGTTCATCTTTTAAATGCAAGCGTTTTACTTTTAAGTTTTCCACGACTTCATCAGAAGGTGTTTCTATGTTTTGTTGGATACGGGTCATTTCGTGCGCGAGCTCATCGTAATCATCAAATAAGCGTTTAAAATGTCCACCTTTCATTTTCAATTCATGAATTTTGTCATTGAGCTCTGGGAATTCGTGGTGTAAATCGTGTTGTTCTCCAAACATGAGTGATCTCCTAATTTTTTAAATTGTTTGTTAAAGTCTATATTACGCTTAGATTATTGTTAAGCAGTTGACCTATCTCAATAAGCAACGCAAAATATATTAACGTGTAAGTGGCTATCTATTAATAATAGTGAGGGAAGTATGGCAGGTTCATTACAAGATCAATTGCTGGGTGCGGGGCTGATTAAGAAGCAAAAAGCAAAGAATATTCAGACTGCTAAGAAAAAAGCGGTGAAACAAAGCCGTTCAAATAAAACTAAGCTGGTTAATGAGGCGACTGAATTGGCGGAAAAAGCAAGAAACAAACAGCGCCGTCAAAGTCAGTCACTTAACGATAGGCATAAACTTGAGGCAGAGCAAAAAGCACTTCAAGCTCAAATTCGTCAAATTATAACCTTGAATAGTATTGAAAGGGTGAGCGCGAAGGCAAGCGATAGCGCGCTGGCATATAATTTCAACGATAATAATAAAATTAAAACATTGTACGTTTCTCCGCAAAACCATGATTCGATAAGTCGCGGTAAAATCGCGATTGTGACATTGAATTATAATAATGCGGATGAAGCGGCTGATGATTATCATTTAATCCCTGCTAGTGCGGCTAATAAGATTAAAGAGCGAGATACAGATTCGGTGATTTTATTGAATGATGATGCTGTTAAAAAAATGTCAGAAGATAGTGATGATATTTACGCAGACTATGAAATTCCGGATGATTTGATGTGGTAACTTAATAATGGTGAATAATAACTTGTTAGATAGGTGGTTATAGGGAACTAAAATATTTTGTGATACACTAAATAAGGTATTAATTTTATTTAATTGGAGGATCCGAAATGGGTCATTTTGATGGTGGTTCAGGTGGGTTGGTTGCTAATGCAGCAGAAAGCCAACGTGCTGATTTTATTAAACGTACTTATGTGCATTTGGCAGGGGCAATTGCGGCATTTGCATTGCTAGAAACGGTGTTGATTCAATCGGGTGTTGCAGCGACTTTTAGCTCAATGTTATCCGGTTCGCGCTGGAGTTGGTTGATTGTATTGGGCGCATTTATGTTGGTTTCAACTGTTGCTAATAAGTGGGCGCATTCAGGTGCTTCGCGAGAGAAACAGTATTTAGGTTTGGGGGTTTATGTTGTCGCAGAAGCGATTATATTTATGCCATTAATTTATATGGCATTAGCTAGAGCGCCTGATGGACATATTTTACAGAATGCGGCTATTACAACCGCTGCTTTAGTTGCAGGTTTAACGTTTACGGCGTTCTCGACCAAAATTAACTTCTCATTTATGGGTCGTTTCTTGATGATTGGTGGCTTTGTGGCAATGGGGATGATCTTTGCAGGAATTGCATTTGGTTTTCATCTAGGGCTATGGTTTACAGGCGCGATGATAATTTTTGCGGCGGCTTCAGTGCTTTACAGTACCTCAAATATTATCCATGAATATCATACAGAACAACATGTTGCGGCTTCGTTGTCTTTGTTTGCAAGTGTGGGGTTGTTGTTTTGGTATATATTGCAGTTCTTTATGAGCATGGGTGATGATTAGTTAATCGCGCCTTATATTTTATTCTGTTGCGTGAGCTTAAAAGAGTGCATTGACCTGAAATAAAATATAAATCGTTAAGATAGTAGATAGTTCTAGAAAATTAAAAAGCCCGTACTTCAGTTTGAAGTACGGGCTTTTTTTGTAGGAGATTTTGATTAGGATGTGTGCGTAGCTCTATTGACTAATACACGCTAAGTCCTAGTATCGCCTATCGGCGAGCTAGGTCTAAGCTTTGCATAATTTGTTAAGAAGTACCTAGATCAAACACGTCGGTAAAAAACACCGACATAATCGAGTTCACCATTTTTTAAAAACAAAATGGGAAGCTCGCTAAAAATTTTCAGTAGAAGTAAACAATCCAACTTTTAAATCCTTCGCAGAATAAATCTCTTTCCCGTCCACTTCCATCGTCGCATTACCTACGCCCATTACAAGTTTGCGCTGAATAACACGGGTCATATTAATTTTATAAGTGACCTTTTTTGCGGTGGGTAGAACCTGTCCAAAAAACTTTACTTCGCCAGAACCTAGTGCGCGTCCACGACCGGGGCTGCCGAGCCAGCCTAGGTAAAAGCCGATAAGTTGCCACATGGCATCTAATCCTAAACAGCCAGGCATGACGGGGTCGGTAGGAAAATGGCATTGAAAAAACCAGAGATCGGGATTAATGTCGAGTTCGGCTATCATTTGTCCTTTGCCAAACTCTCCACCGTCTGCGTTTATTTCAATCACACGATCCATCATCAGCATGGGTGGAATGGGTAGGCGCGCATTGCCTTCGCCAAATAGTTCGCCATTGCCACATTGGATTAATTCTTCGTAAGTAAAAGAGCTTTGCCTTTCTGTTGTCATGCTGATTCCGTTTGTTGAATTAAAAGTTATTTTGATGTTACTTTAATTTAGATCACTGTACAAAATAATCCAGAGCAATACCGATAAAAATAACCATTCCTAGCCAGTTATTATTTAGAAAGGCGCGTAAACATTTTTCTGGTTCTCTGTTTTTGGTCAAAAATTGTTGATAAACAACAAAGCCAAAGGCGACTAGCACACCACCAAAAAAGATTATGCCACGACCATTTATGATACCGACCCAGATGATTAATATCAGCGAAACTAGTTGTAAAACACCATTAATAACATTGTCATATTTACCAAATAGAATGGCGGTGGATTTAACACCGATTTTTAAATCATCTTCACGGTCAATCATGCCGTATTGTGTATCGTAAGCGGTTGTCCAGAGTAGGGCGGCGATAAACAATAGCCAAGCATCAAGTGGTGGTGGGTTTTGTGTGGTGGCGGCTGTTGTTGCTGAAAATACCATCGGAATCGCCCAAGCAAATGCTGCACCTAAGTGTACCTGTGGGAAATAGTGGTAACGTTTCATAAAGGGGTAGCTTGCCGCTAACGAGACTGCAACGACGGATAATAAAATAGTGCTTTTGTTGAGTTGTATTACTAATAAAAATGAAATGAAAACTAAAACAAAAAAGACACCCAGTGCTTCTTTGGCTGTGATTCTGCCAGAGGTAATAGGGCGGTTTTTGGTGCGAGCAACGTGTAAATCAATATTGCGGTCGGCATAATCATTAATCGCACAACCTGCTGAGCGCATCAGGGCAACACCTAATAAGAAGATAATTAATAATTTACTATCAGGAATGCCGTCGGATGCAAACCATAAAGCCCAGAGTGTCGGCCAAAGTAACAGGTAAATGCCTATCGGGCGATTTAAGCGTACCAGTTCGGCATACAGTTTTAGCTTTTCTAGCATTCTATCTGAGCCTTAAACCTGAGGGTCAACGAGCAATCGTTCAACTATATTGCCTTTAACAAGGTGTTCTTCGATGATTTCGTCAATATCGTCTTTATCGACAAAGGTGTACCATGTTTCGTCGGGATAAATAACCACCACAGGTCCAAGTTCGCAACGATTTAAACAGCCCGCAGTATTGACGCGTACCTCGCCTGATCGTACCAAGCCAAGTTCTTTGCTGCGTTTTTTCATATAGTCACGCATTTCTTGAGCATTGTGTTGGGCGCAACATTGGCTTCCATCTTTGCGGTCGTTTGTGCAAAAAAAGACGTGGTTTTTATAATAGGACATGGTTTATTGGTGTCTCGAGATTAGTTGTGCGATTATGCCCGATTTTTCTTTATCGACAAATACAAAAGCGTCAAGTGAATCAAAATATGGAAAAGGTTGACAGTATTACGCACTTTCTTGAAAGCGGTAGTTTTAATTATCGAGTATTTGATATGGGGCGTAAAGTAATCGAAATTCCGAATGATGACTTTCAAAAAATAGAAGATCAAAAAATAGTCTATCCTTATCCTTTTCAGCAAAAAGTCTGGCTTGCTTTATTGTTTTGGAAAAACAATTGTGAAAATGATGCGGTGATTTGGTTTTTGCAATTTCCAATAGATGAATTTGGTTTTTTAAAACAACAATCACGCGATCACTTTTTAATTGATTTGTTAGAACAGACAGGTAAAAACATACAAGCAAAACAATCAGGTAATGAAACCGTGGATGAATTAGGTGAATCGCCTTTTGCATTTAAACCACGTCCTGAGCGACTAGCGATGTTTCATGCGTTGGCAGGAAAAGTGCTTAAACGCGCACCGTCGCAATATTATCAACATACACGAGAATATCTGCAAGAAAAAATGGGCTACGACCAGTGGCAGTTTTTGGGTTTGCAGGGCATCGCGGATGTGGTTGCAAGACTGGGTGAAGACAATAATGCTGAATTGTTGCATCAGGCATTGTCTAAAATGCCGGATGAGCCATTGCTTAATTTTTCCTATGCATTGGAAAACGTTGAGTCACAAGGAGTGTTGAAAGATTCGTTACGAATACGATTGAATCAAGAGCTTGAATTAAAAAAAATGGCAAATGTCGCAATCATAGCAGCATTAATAAGAGCCTTGTCAGCAAGTAAGCCAGAGAAAGAACGTAAAGAAATGATAATGCAAATATTAAATACTGAATTTGCATCTGAGATTGAAGTATTGGTGGCGATTTCTGGTCGAGTATGGAAAGACCTTGCGTCGTCAGATTTGTTAACGATGTTTATTGATCGATTGTCAGATCAAGATCAGGCAGCATTTAATGCCGTTCTTGCTGATTTAATGATGATTCCGGGGATGAGAGAGCCAATATTGGCAATAATGAGAAGTCCTGAGCGAACAGTAGTGTTGGGTGAAAAGCTTTCGGGGTTTATGAAAGCATTGCAGGGTAATTGATTAAATCGGCAGGAGCTTGCCTGCCGATTTAATATTATTAGAATTGAGGTCCAGCAGTCTTAGCTAATTCAGCCTGTTTTTTGATTGCATCAATTTGAGCTGCAATAGTATTGGCAATGCTCATTGCTTTGTCGCTTTTGCCTTCTTTGGCAAGTGCCTCTGCTTTTTTGATCATTTTTCCCATATCGCGCCATTCAAAACCGAGTTTCTTTGCAGCTGCTTGTGACTCTTTAGCTGCTTTTATCGCGTCTTCTGCATTGTCTGCTTCACCATCCATGCCAACAGCATTTTTAGCGGCATCAATCGCATTACCTGTTTTTTCTTTAACGGCGGCAACTGTATCTTTTCCTGCGTCAACCGCGGAATCTTTCATACCGCCCGCTTTTTCCATGGCAGAATGTCCCGCGTCTTTGGCTGCATCAACTACGTCACCAGTTTTATCTTTGGCGGTTTCGATAGCATTTTTGCCAGCATCAATCGCAGAATCTTTCATATCGCCCGCTTTTTCCATTGCAGAATGCCCTGCGTCTTTAGCGGCATCAATCGTATCGCCTGCTTTTTCTTTTGCGCTATCAATTGCGCCTTTGCCAGCGTCAACAGCTGCATCTTTTATGTCGCCTGCTTTGTTTTTTGCTGAGTTAGCGATATCTTTGGTTTTATTGACAGCTTTTTCAGTAAGGCTTTCATTTTTGTCACCACCGCAAGCAGATAGTGCAGTTAGTGCGATAATTGTAATTAAGATATTCTGAATTTTGATACATTTCATTGGTTAAAGTCTCCTTGTTAGTTTGTTAATATAGCATTTAATTATTGTTATATTATCATTTTTTTAATTGTTTTCAGTCTATTGCGGGGAAAATGTGGCAGAAAAATTTATGCGTACAGTGCGTAGCTTTGTTTTACGTCAAGGTCGATTAACGAAAGGGCAGGAGCTAGCACTTGAAACTGTCTGGCCAATTTACGGTATTTCACGAAGAGATTCGTTGCTGGATATGGATTCCTTGTTTGGTCAAAAGGCGCCGCTAACGCTTGAGATTGGTTTTGGCGATGGTGTGTCTTTGGCTACAATGGCAAAAGCGGCTCCGCAGAAGAATTTTATTGGTATTGAGGTTCATCGCCCTGGTGTGGGGCGCTTATTGCATTTAATTCAAGAGTATGAACTGACTAATGTGCGCGTAATGGATGATGATGCGGTACAAATTCTTAAAAATCGTATTCCTGAAAAATCTCTTGATAGAGTGCAGTTGTTTTTTCCTGATCCATGGCATAAAAAACGTCATAACAAGCGTCGCATTGTTCAGCCTGAGTTTGTGTCATTAATCGCATCTCGCTTAAAAAAAGAAGGGGTGTTTCATCTTGCAACTGATTGGGAGCCTTATGCAGAACATATGGCTAAAGTGATGGAAGCTTCTCATGAATTTAGTTCGATGAACGATGTGCCGTTTTCAGAAAAACCGGAGGATCGTCCTACCACAAAATTTGAAACGCGTGGCTTGAAATTAGGGCATGGAGTATGGGATTTATTATATGAAAAAAAATAGCATATAAATTATGCTTTTTATAGTTGACACTGCCTATCGAATGCCGCAAAATTGCCCGCCTAATTTTGGAGGGGTTCCCGAGTGG